>JAEEGK010007874.1_pt1 | contig 25350 bp, 14 predicted proteins | sample 8958771 | NCBI WGS metagenome assembly JAEEGK01 (sample SAMN16246547, study PRJNA631951) | gut metagenome | biome: gut microbiome; feature: rumen; material: SC-attached | host: Bos | place: Iran: Karaj | collected 2018-10
AGTTATTGATGTTTACGCAAATCGCGGAGAATTTCAGACTCCTGTATGTAACTAATTCGTAACCTCTTCAAAATATTGACTCTAATCATTACTGAAAGTCAATTTGTTATCTAAAATCGGCGCTTTTTCTGCAAAAAGTTTAGTCTTTTCTATCATTTCATATATATTTACCAATGTTTAAAATGCGCGAATTGATGTTTAAAATGCGTGAATTAGCTAGCTGCGGAGCCGGTTCTACTCTCAGCTAATGCAAAAAAAGTTTCAGCTAATGCAAATTTTTCGCACATGGCGATTTCTGGCTTGCATGCTTCAGTTTTTTTGAGTACCTTTGAAGTCAAATAATAAATATTACTTAATTTGCCTTAAAATGAAACAAAAATTACTATTAACAATTGCCCTGCTGTGCGCGGTCGCACAAGGGGCGTGGTCACAGAGAGTTGTTGACCTCTCTACTGTTAGTTCTGGATATGTGGCCCAAGACGGCGATGTGCTGACGGGTAAGACCCGGGAGACACTTTATATTGAAGATGGCGCCACGGTAACATTCAACAACTTAACTGTTTCAACAAGTGGTTGGGGTGTAGTGTGTCGTGGAACGGCCTGTATCATTCTAGCTGAAGGAACGATGAATACAGTTAAAGCCAACCAAACTGCTGTCAGTACGAATATTACCTCAGGAAAGAGACTAACCATAAAGGGAACAGGCTCGCTTCACGCAGAAAGCTTAGAAGAGGGAGCAGGTATTGGTTGTGACCCTCGAGCTTTCTCGTATGTAGAAAAATATCCAGTGGCCACAATCGAGATAGAAAGCGGTAACATCACTGCCATAGGATGCTCAATTGGTGCTGGTATCGGTTATTGTGGTTGTTCGAGGGTGATTATCATTATCAATGGTGGTAACATCACAGCTACGGGCGGCAGAGACTGTGCTGGCATCGGAAGTGATCAGGACAAGTATGGCGGCTTTATCGAAATTAATGGCGGCACCATCGTTGCCAAGGGCGGTGAAGAAGCTGCCGGTATAGGTGGCGGTGAAGGTAGTAGTAGCGGCAATGTTTTCATCCATGGCGGTGATATCACGGCTTATGGCGGTGAATATGCAGCCGGCATTGGCGGCGGCGATGGTGAACATGGCGATATCTTCATCGATGGCGGCACAGTAAAAGCCTACGGCGGTAAAGATGCAGCCGGCATTGGCGGTGGCGAAGACGGCAACAGCGGCCATATCTCCATCGAGGGCGGCAATGTCTATGCAGAAGGTAAAGGCTATGGTGTGGGCATCGGCGCCGGCGAAGACGGCGATGTGGACGGCGGCGGTGACAATGGCATCAATATCAACGGCGGCATCGTAGAAGCCATCGGCGGTGAGGACATCGGGCGTGCCATCGGCGGTGAGGACCCTGAAGACTATTCGTACATCAGAATAGGCGAAAAATACATTAGAATGTCAGTTACTAATGTATCTATTTTCGGAGAACAGCTTCTTCCATCTTATTATAGAGGTTACATTTTATCATCATATTCAAGGCTTAGGTTCGAACCTTGCAAACATGCAGGAGCCACTTACAGCATTGTGAACGCCGAAAAGCACCAATTTAACTGCCCGTGGTGCGGTAATTTTGAAGCGGAGGATCATCATTTTGATGAGAATGGCAAATGCCATTGCGGTTATGGGTTGCCGACACACGTGGTTCATATATATGAATATGGCAGCAATTATCAATACTATGAGGCGAATACGCTGACCGTTGCTGAAGGTTTTGACTTTACGCTGCCTCCGACGGCTGGCGGTCCTGACAACTATCTCTTCAGAGGCTGGTTAAAAGGCAAACCATCGGCTGGCGAACACGGTATTCTGTTAAGTTATGATGACCTGATAGAACCAGGCACCGTGCTGACAATACACGATGAAGACCTTTATTTCATGGCCCGATACGAGCGTAAACAAATCAGTCTGGCAAGTATTGATGAGGATGTGGTTGCAACAGACGGAATGGAGATCAGCGGCAATCTTAGCGACAACTATAGGGGACGCTTCCGTATCTCGATTGCCGACGGAGCAACCGTGACGCTGCGCGATGCAACCATCCTGGGAACAGACTCATACGACTACCTGTGGTGCGGCATTAACTGTCTGGGCGATGCCACCATCATCCTTGAAGGCAAAAACACCGTGAGGGGATACAACAGTTTCTACCCGGGCATCGGTGTGGCTCCCGGCAAGACGCTCACCATCCAGGGCGACGGTTCGCTCGACGCCAGCAGTAACGGCGATGCAGCAGGCATAGGCGGTGGCGGTGAAACAGGTTACTCCTGCGGTAACATTATTATAAGAGGTGGTACCATAAAGGCTACTGGCGGCCGTAAGTCTGCCGGCATAGGCGCAGGAAAATATACGTCGTGCGGCGACATTACCATCAGTAACAAGGTGACCAGCGTGACCGCCATCAAGGGCGAAGATGCGCCCCACAGCATCGGTGCCAGCGACGGCAAGACCGGCACCATCACCATCGGTAAGGTAAAGACCGGCCCCATCAGCGAGAGCCCCTATACCTTCTATCCGTCGCTCGACGTATCGGATGACATGACCACCGATCTTGAGAAAGCGATGGGTAAGACGTTCGACATCACTTTCCGAGGTCGTAAGTTCATCATCGACTCGGAGTGGAACACGCTCTGCCTGCCGTTTAGCATGACTGCCGAACAGATCGGCAACTCGCCGCTGGCAAAGGGAAAAATCGTGGAGCTTGACACGGAAAAGACCACACTGAGCAACGACGTGCTGACCATAGCCTACAAAACGGCTACGGAGATCGAGGCCGGCAAGCCTTACATGGTGAAGTGGGTTATCGACGAAGATACGGAGGATACTCACATCGACGACCCGATATTCAAACTTGTGACCATCAGCGCCGTTGCGCCTACTGCCGTATCGGCAGCCGGCATCAGCTTCTGCGGAGCCTTCGCACCTTTGACACTGGCCAGTGGCGACAAGACCAGACTGTGGCTCGACGACGATGTGCGCTTGCGCTGGGCAAGCGGACAGGACGAGCAGGTGAGCCCCACCTGGTGCTATTGGGATCTGGGCAATCTGGATGTCAATACGCTCAATGCCATTGTGGTGACATTCGACGACGACAGCCGCCCCATCGTGGAACTCATGGACGGCATGAAGGACTTCAGCATCCTCTCGGCCTTTGGCGATCAGGAGGTGAACGCCTCGATGGAGGGCCGCGAACTGAGTGCTGTGCAGCAGGAAGACGGCACCTGGCAGAGCCGCGCCTACACGGTATGTCTGCCGTTCTATGTAGAGTTGTTTGGCACAGGCTGCGACTTCACCATCTACTCTAAGGCTGAAATCACTCAGGACGGCGAACTGCTATTTACACAGGAGATGCTGCCATTCCTCTATCCGGGCAATGCCTACCTGATTGTCGTGAACGAGGGAACGCTGCATTTGCAGGAGGAAGGAGTGACGATTATAGACGAGGCCAAGGGGGCCGATGATGACTCGAACGCCGTGCTGCTGAATTATGAAGATAATCAGATAGCAGGCCACTGGCTGGGCAGCCTGAAGACCATCGGCCACGACGAGGCTGTCAGCCGCCACGCCTACACGATGATATCCGACGGCTCGTTCCAGCGCATCACTAACACTAATCCCACGTGGTATTGGCCTGCCTTCCGCTCCATGTTCTGCGCTAAGCCAAATGTCATTGCCAAGGTGCTGCCTACGACCTACAAGCTCGACGCCAACGGTGAGGAAGATGAAGACCTCAGCCTGCCTGCTCCCGACAGCTATCAGGGCGACAACGATGGCGAGGCTACGGGCATCGCTCCCGTGATCCACACCATCGACCGCGACGGCACGGAGCGCTGGTTCGACCTCAATGGCCGCCAGCTCGAAGGCAAACCCACGAAGAAGGGTGTGTATATTAATAAAGGTAACAAGGTCGTGATTAAGTGAGAATAAAGACAATAATTATGAAAAAGTATCTTAACTGGGTGCTCGCCGCCATTCTGATCTGTGGCGCAAGTGTGTTCACATCGTGTACTGCCAGTGACAATCCCGCACAGCCCGCTGAGCCCGATCTCAACGTGGCCGAGAAGATTATCGGCAAGTGGATTACCGCCGAGAGTGACGGGGAGACCATGCCGACCAACGAGAAAGTCGTTCTCGATTTCGTCTCTACCACCGAGGCCTATGTGAGTCTTTCCATTCAGGATAGAACGGCAGAAGACACTCCTTGGAGAGATCGGGAAGAGATCGATGTGGAAATAAATGGCAATGACGTAATCCTCTTCCATAGTCCTAAACCCGGCATGAATGTGACGGTTGATCTCCACGTCGAGTCCATCACGGACGCGACTCTGATCGCCAAGCGCATCGTAACCATCCGGCAAGACGGCGGTTTGGTGAGATCCACCGAGAACATAATCCGCTACGAGAAGCTGAACGTGGACTACAGAAATGCCATCTGTGGCATGTGGGAAGGACGTATGACCAGCGAACAGTCGGTATACGGCGACGTTGAAGACCACCGCTGGGAATACATGACGGACGGTACATTCAACTACTTCCACAAAGTGGACGGCCAGTGGCAGATCAGCGACGACGAATATGCCGACTACTTCGTGGCTGGCAACCTGCTCTGCACCCGCTGGAAGAACGCCGGTGCCGGCAACGAGGAGCACCGCGAGTGGTGGGAGATTGAAAGCATCGAGGACGGCGTGATGAAGTGGAAGGCCCTGCGCCAGAAAGAAGACGGCAGCACCTACACCGCCACCTTCGAAATGAAAAAGGTGGACGTTCCCACTCAGGCAGAGGTAGAACAGAACATCATCGGCAGATGGATGACCACCAAAATAAACTTCCAGGACATTCCTACAAACAACAAGATCGTGTTTGAATTTGAATCGCTCACCAAGGCATATTTGAGCGCATCGCTTAACTCTGTATCTGAATTGCCTGCCCTTTGGAATAAAAAGACTGAACTTTCGGTTGCTATTGTCGATAATCACATCGCGCTTTCCGGCATGAAGGACGATCATACGGCTTTCATTGATGAACTTATCATTGCAGAAATGAGCGCCGACAGAATGGAGTGCATCACCATTCATTCAGAAATCAACGACAAGGGCGAGGTGGTGACCTTACCCGCTTTATTCACCACATACGAGAAGGTTGACAAGGACTTCAGCGCCGACATCATCGGCATGTGGGAAGGACGTATGACCAGCGAACAGTCGGTATACGGCGACGTTGAAGACCACCGCTGGGAATACATGACGGACGGTACCTTCAACTTCTTCCGCAAGGTCAACGGCCAGTGGCAGATCAGCGACGACGACTATGCCGACTACTTCGTGGCTGGCAATCTGCTCTGCACCCGCTGGAAGAACGCCGGCGCCGGCAATGAGGAGCACCGCGAGTGGTGGGAGATCGAATCCATCGAGAACGGCGTGATGAAGTGGAAGGCCCTGCGCCAGAAAGAAGACGGCAGCACCTACACCGCCACGTTCGAGATGAAGAAAGTAACAGAATAACAGACCCCGGACTGGTGTGGGTTCTTGCGTCCCTTTGGTAGCAAGCGAGCAAAGCTCGAGCGCGACTCCCTCGGCGGCAACAAAGAAATAAAACAATAAAAAGATGAAACAGAAATTATTATTCATTTTTGCCCTGCTGTGCGCGGTCGCACAAGGGGCGTGGTCACAGAACGTTGTTGACCTCTCGACGTTGACCAGCGACTATGTGGCTCAGGACGGTGACGTGCTGACTGGCGATCTCCCTCAAAATCTATATCTTTCAATCGCTGATGGCGCCACGGTGACACTTAGCAATATAAATATAAAAGGAATTAGACATTATAAACAACAGTGGTATCCATATATCGAGTGCAAAGGCGATGCTACTATCATTTTGGCCGAAGGTACGAATAATACGATTATATCTTACATGAACTCCGGTATATTTGTTGGAAAAAGATACTCGACGTTAACCATTAAAGGCAAAGGCTCGCTTTATGTTGAAGGAAATGAAGAATGTGCCGGCATTGGTGGCAATGAATGCAACATCGTGATAGAAGATGGTAACATCACTGCCATAGGCGGAGAAAGTAGTAAATCTGGGTGGAATGGTGGTGCCGGCATCGGAGGTGGTCTCACTAGAAAAACCTATGAAACACACAAAGTCAAAAGCATTACCATCAACGGTGGTACCATCATGGCACGGGGAGGTAGGCAATGTGCAGGTATCGGCGGAGGCTATGACAAAGCTACATGTGACGATATTAACATCAATGGCGGCAATATTACAGCTTATGGCGGTGACTATGCTGCCGGTATTGGTAGCGGTGATTGGCACCATAGCGCTGATTTAGCTCACGGCTGCCACGTTACTATCGAAGGTGGTACTATTACAGCATATGGCGGAACAGATGCTGCCGGCATCGGCGGCGCTGAAGGCAGTACTGGCGGCGATATTTTTATTTATGACGGTGATATTACGGCCTTTGGTGGCGATTACGGTGCTGGCATCGGTGGCGGCGATGGTGCCCGTGGCGGTGCCATCTGGATAACTGGCGGCACCGTTAAAGCCTACGGTGGCAGCGATGGTGCCGGCATAGGCGGTGGCGAGGACGGCAACAGCGGCTCTATCGTCATCAATGGCGGCAATGTCTATGCAAAAGGTGCTGGATATGGTGCGGGCATTGGCGCCGGCGAAGACGGCGATGTAGATTACATATCCATCAACGGTGGTACAGTAGAAGCTGATGGCGGCTCTATACACATTGGCTTAAACGTGTTTGAAAGAGTGTCTCCTGCTATTGGCGGTGAGGATGATGAAGACTATGATCACATCAGCATAGGCAAGAAACTGAAAGCCACAGATATCTCTTCTTCGGGAGAAAACCCCATTAATTACGCAATACGTGATTATAACTTAAAAATATTTTATCATCTTAAGTTAGAGCCTTGCGACCACGCAGGAGCAAGTTTTAGCATTATTGACGACACGAAGCACCACTGTGTCTGTATGTGGTGCGGTATTTTTGATGAGGATCATCATTTTTATGAGAATGACAAATGCTATTGCGGTTATGGGTTGCCGACACACGTGGTTCATATATATGAATATGGCAGCAATTATCAATACTATGAGGCGAATACGCTGACCGTTGCTGAAGGTAATGACTTTACTCTGCCTCTGACAGCTGGCGGTCCGGACAACTATCTTTTCAGTTGCTGGGTGGAAGGCGAACCGAAGACTGATGAAGGCGGTCTTCTGAGTGATTATGAAACCCAGTATGAGTCAGGCTCTACTCAAACAATGGGTCAGCATGATGTTCATTTCAAGGCTCGATACGAGTTAAAAGAAGTCAATCTGGCAAGTATTGATGAGGATGTGGTAGTAAAAGACGGAATGGTGATCAGCGGCAATCTTAACGGCAACCGTAAGATTTCAATTGCCGACGGTGCCACCGTGACGCTGCGCGATGCGACCATTCTGGGCACGCACAGTGATGACTATCTGTGGTGCGGCATTAACTGTCTGGGCGATGCCACCATCATACTTGAAGGCAATAACGCCGTGAGGGGATTCAACAGTTTCTACCCGGGCATCGGTGTGGCTACTGGCAAGACACTAACCATCCAGGGCGACGGTTCGCTCGACGCCAGCAGCAACGGTGATGCGGCAGGTATAGGCGGTAGCTCCTATTATAATTGCGGTAATATCGTGATCAAGGGTGGTACCATCAAGGCTACGGGCGGATATCGGTCTGCCGGCATCGGCGCAGGAAAGGATACGTCGTGCGGCGATATTACCATCAGTAACAAGGTCATCAGCGTGACCGCCATCAAGGGCGAAGACGCGCCCCACAGCATCGGTGCCAGCGACGGCAAGACCGGCACCATCACCATAGGTAAGGTAAAGACTGGCCCCATCAGCGAGAGCCCCTATATCTTCTATCCGTCGCTCGACGTATCGGGTGACATGACCGGCGATCTTGAAGCCGCTATGGGCCAGACGTTCGACATCACTTTCCGAGGCCGTAAGTTCATCATCGACTCTGAGTGGAACACGCTCTGCCTGCCGTTCAGTATGAATGCCGAACAGATAGGCAACTCGCCGCTGGCAAAGGGAAAAATTGTGGAGCTTGACACTGAAAAGACCACACTGAGCAACGACGTGCTTACCATAGCCTACAAGACGGCTACTGAGATCGAGGCCGGCAAGCCTTACATGGTGAAGTGGGTTATCGGCGAAGAGGATGAGAGTACACACATCGACGACCCGATATTCAAGCGAGTTACCATCAGCGCCTCTGCGCCTACAGCCGTATCGGCAGCCGGCATCGCCTTCACTGGAACCTTCGCACCATTGACTCTGGCCAGTGGCGACAAGACCAGGCTGTGGCTTGACGACGATGTGCGCCTGCGCTGGGTAAGCGGACAGGACGAACAGGTGAGCCCCACCTGGTGCTATTGGAACTTAAACGGTCTGGATGCCAGCACTCTGAAAGCCATCGTGGTGACATTCGACGACGGCAGCCGCCCCATCGTAGAACTGATGGACGGTATGACAGACTTCAGCATCCTCTCGGCCTTTGGCGAGCAGGAGGTGAATGCCTCGCTTGAGGGACGCGAGCTGAGCGCCGTGCAGCAGGCCGACGGCACCTGGCAGAGCCGCGCCTACACGCTTTGCCTGCCGTTCTATGCAGAGCTGTTTGGCACAGGTTGCGACTTCACCATCTACTCTAAGGCTGAAGTTACACAGGACGGCGAACTGCTGTTTACCCAGGAGATGCTGCCATTCCTTTATCCCGGCAATGCCTACCTGATTGTCGTGAACGAGGGCACGCTGCGTTTGCAGGAGGAAGGCGTGACGATTATAGACGAGGCCAAGGGGGCCGATGATGATGAGAATGGCGTTCTGCTGAATTATGAAGATAATCAGATAGCAGGCCACTGGCTGGGCAGCCTGAAGACCATCAGCCACGACGAGGCCGTGAGCCGCAAAGCCTTCACCTTGGCAAGCGACGGTTCGTTCCAGCGAATCACCGACGGGAATCCCACGTGGCAGTGGCCTGCCTTCAGAGCTATGTTCTGTGCCACCGACCTGATGACCGCCGACAAGCTGACAACGAAGTATCAGCTCGACGCCAACGGTGTGGAAGATGAGGAGGAAGACCGCAGCCTGCCTGCTCCCGACAGCTATCAGGGCGACAACGACGGCGAGGCCACAGGCATAGCTCCCGTAATCCACACCATCGACCGCGACGGCACGGAACGCTGGTTCGACCTCAACGGCCGCCAGCTCAGCAGCAAGCCCACGAAGAAGGGTATATATATTAATAAGGGTAAGAAGAGTGTCGTCAAGTAAGACAAGCACAGTCCACTATGATACCGCCGAGGGAATAGAGCCCTTGGCGGTAACATTAAAAAATAAATAATGATGAAAAAGTATTTGTTTTGGATGCTTGCCGCCATCCTGATTTGTGGCTGCAAACAAGAAGCGCCGCTGACGTTTCAGGCTGGCACCTACGAGGTGACTGCACAGGGGCATAACGGCGACATCCGCCTGAGCGTGACGTTCAGCGATTCGTGCATCACGGATATCCAAGTGCTGGAGCATCACGAGACACCCCATATCGGCGACATCGTGTTCGACGAGCTGATTCCACGGATCATCACGGCCAACGGCACCGGCGTGGATGCCTTGACAGGGGCCACGGTGTCGAGCCGAGGACTGATGGCAGCCGTCGCGAAGGCAGCCAATATGGCCAAGGTGTCGGACGAGAAACAGTTCAAGGCCGCCAGCCTGCCCAAGGCGGAACAGAAGCCTGTGGAAGGCACATGGGACGTGGTGATAGTCGGTGCCGGTGGTGCCGGACTGGCCGCGGCTGCCGAGGCAGCGCAACAGGGCAACACGGTGCTGATGATCGAGAAGAATGCCGAGATCGGCGGCAACACCTTGGTATCGGGCGGCATCTTCCAGAGCGTGATGCCATACCTGGTGTGGGAGCCTGCCCAGCCCGACGCTAAGACGGGTGTGGGTTACGACGGCAAGACCTACGAGAAAGCGAAGTCGGGCCCCGGCTGTATCAAGGACCTTGAGACCATTCTCGCATGGGACGAGAAAGCGTTTGATGCCGCCTACTATCAAACGCATGCTTTCGAGCCTGGCAACATCGTGGAGCTGGCACCCCATGGCGTACACGCTGAATACCTGCCCGTGCTTCAGGCGCTGAAGAAGGAGATTACCGCCTACCTGGCGTGGGCAAAGCCGAAACTGGCACGCGGTGTGCCGGAGACCGACCTGACGTTGTTCTCGACCAAGAACCTGCATATCTTCCAGACCTACTACGGCGGTCTGCGCCAGAGTGCCGACAAGCAGGAGTGGGTGTATAGCGACCTACGCATGGTGAACCAGATGGTGGAACAGGGGCAGGAACTGAAGCCCTGGTTGGCCAAGATGGGCGTCACGTTCCTCGAACGGCAGATCATCATCGTGGGGGCCCTGTGGTTCAGAGGCAACAAGATGTTGGGTGCCGACATCGACACCGACGGCAACGGCACGCCCGAGCACTACGACGGCAACTGGGGTGCCTACATCATGGCACCCTACACGGTGTTCATCAAAGCCAACAAGGAAAACCGCATCCTGAAATCGACCGCTGCAAAAGAGCTCATCATGGAGGGCGGTTGTGTGAAGGGTGTGAAGGCTGTGATGGCCGACGGCACGCCTGTGACGGCCCATGCCCGCAAGGGGGTGATCATCGCTACGGGCGGCTATGCTGCCAATATCAGCAAGGTGATCGAGACAAACCGTTACTGGAACAAAGAATACCTCACCAGCCGCATGGCCTCGACCAACCGCAATTCGCTGCAGGGTGATGGCCTCGACATGGCAGAGAAGGCAGGGGCTTCACTGACGGGTATGGGTTGGACACAGCTCATGCCGCTGTCATATACCGACTATGGCAATCTCGCCTTCGGCAGCGTGTCGGATGCCGTCTTCATCAGTCCCAAGAACGGACGGCGCTTCGTCGACGAGTCGCTGGAGCGTGACGTCCTTTCGGCAAAGGCCTTCGAGAGCGGCATCAGCCTCTACGGCAAACGGGGTGTCTACCTCTATATCGGCGGAGAGGAAACCACTGAGCCAAACGAGAAGCGAGGTGTGGACGTGCCTGGTAAGCAATATGCACGGACACCGGCGCAACTGCCGGAACTGCTGAAGACGTTGATAATCAATGTGAGTGCCGACGCCATCCTGAAGGCCATCCGCGACTACGACATGGCTGTGATGGACGGCCAACAGCCTGCCGACGTCGGCAAGCGCTATGCCACCAACACCATCGGCAAGGTCAGGCGACTGAAAGACGGCACCTACGACAAATCGACCTATTCGCTCGACTCAACCCTGCTCACCATCCGTACGTTGGCACCTGCCACCCACCATACCATGGGCGGACTGGTGGTGGATGAACAGCGCCGTGTGCTCGACGCCAACGGTAAGCCCATCCCCGGCCTCTTTGCCGCGGGTGAGGTGACGGGCGGCATCCACGGCGGCAACCGTCTGGGCGGCAATGCCCTCACTGAGATCTTGGTATCCGGCCGCATCGCTGCCACCAGCGTCACGCAGGATGCAAAGAAATAGCATGGAAGAAATAGCAGAGGTTTGCTTTTTCTTCATGTGAATAAATTATCAAATTTCTCTACCACACTACCACAGGCAACGAAAATACCATTATTTAAAGGTATTTTCGTGCGGTGGTAGATGTGTTGTAGGTGGTAGTAAATGGATGAAAATGGCCGAAGGTTTCTCAGACCTTTACGATAAGGTGCTGAAGGATGACTACACGCCGATGCGCAAACGACTCACGGAGTACCTGCGAGGACCCAAGCAGTACTACCAGTACATGCGCTTAGTCATGGGGACAGAGTACTGTGCGCCTTTATCTGCCAGGTTGGTTGTCGCCGCCACCGGACCAGCACGGGAGAAAACATGTAAATCGAAATTCCGATTGACATCGTTCGCACACGGGGTCAAGCGCACACGGGGTCAGGAGTTCTGTGTTTCTACCGAAGGGACGCAAGAAAGTGGAAAGAGGAAAGAGAATACTCTAAGTGCGGGATTGTCTGCGCTTAGAGTATTTTATTATATTTAAACCATCACGGGGGGATACCACTTTAGACCCTGACTACTTCTTAGTACCCAGGATGATGTTGCTGACATCTTCGACATCTTTCTCATCAATGACACCGTCGCCGTCGGCATCGGCATTGGCGCCGTGGATAGGCTTGGAGTTGTCGCCGATGAAGATCTGAATCACCACGATGTCGGCCACATTCACCTTCTGGTCGTTATTAGCATCACCCTCAAGAACCTGAGTGGTGTTGAAAGTGGCAGAAGCAGCAGGCGAGAAGGTGCCGTCAGACAATTTCAACTGATAGTGCAGCACATGCTCACCTTTTCCAAGTTTGCTAGCATCGACGGATGTCGCCAGGTTCTTGATCTCCGTTTCCTTGATGTTGGTATCGTTATCGTCGAACCAATAGCGGATGGCTGTGACATTAGGAGTAGTTGTGGAACTAAGTTTCATGAACATCTTAGAGACAGGAACGCCTGCATTGCCAACGTTATCAACAGTCTGGTAATGTAAAGTGTGAATGCCTTCCGTCAGTGCTGAGGCGTCAACGATCTGCACATCAGTGCTGTAAGCCTTATCCATGGCCCCGCTCTTTCCGTCATCGAACCAGTATCGAAGCTTTGTAGCCGTCAACTTCGCTCCGACCTTGATAAACAGCATTGAGGCAGGAATACCTGCGATATTCTTGCTGTCGACAATCTGAAAATGCAGGACATGAACACCTTCCACGAGGTCAGGGACATTGAAAGCGTAAGTATTGCTTGCGTCTATCGATAAACTGTAACTGGAAATGTTGTCATCGAACCAGAAACGTAGTGACTGGGCTGTAGTAGCCGCAGGCATTCCTGACAGGTCGATCTCTGGGTATGTCTGCCCCCTAGCACCTATACAAAGACAGGAGAGCAGTATAGTGAGAAATAGATACTTTCGCATAAGCATTAAATATCATTTAGTGAAATACACAGCATTTGACCTAATTATTTAGGATTGCTCACAATGACCTTCACATTATTAAGCCCTCCATCTTCGTCCGTCTGAGAGTCTGCAGTCAATGAGGTAATAATTGGATAAGAAGGCGTCGGATTATAGGGCTTCATACCGCCATAGATTCCTACCTCTGTTCCGTCAGTACCTTTGAAACTCTCCTTTGCTTCGTCAGTCAGTTCAAAAGTTTCTACATTATTAATAATACCTTGGGCATCATAAACACAGTTTATGCATCCGGCATGAAAGATGTTAACATAATATCGCCCATTCACACGGGTACTTACGCAGTTTACGGCCTGACATGTTTCAGACAGAGCTGATTCAGGGGATCCATATGGCGCAGAAAGAATACAATTGTAGAGTTGAGCATTATCAAACCTACCACTACCTACATAAGTATATAGTACACAATTTGTGGCTGTTACGGTGGCAGTCTCAGTTCGGCTGATGTCACCAGAGAAACTGTTAACTAAGAACACGGAACTTGTACCTTTGACACCAACCCCGTCGAGTACTTTGCAATTAACAATTGTGATATTCTTGACAGCATCCGTTTCATCGTACCCAGCAATTTGCTGAATCTGGTTTTTTACGAAACATGGGCTATTGAATGATCCTTTTAAGGTTACCTTATTTTGGCATGTAATGCCCTCCATCGTTAATTGCCTGGTATCTGTCGATGGGATTTCTATGGAAAATTCGCCATTGATATAAGTTGGACTCTCGATATCAATACCCGCACCACGGAGGGTGATGGCCTTATCGATATTGGCAGCCCCGAAGATGCCTTCCGAGAGGTTGATGATGTCGCCGCTTTCTGCTGCATCTACTGCATCTTTCAGGGCCGTGACACCATAAAAATACTTAATGGTAGTGCCGTGACTCAGGGAGGCTACCAATGCGTTTTGTGCGAAACTTGTGGTTGTAAACATGAAGGTCGCCATCGTGACCGCAACCACCATCATTAATTGATACTTTTTCATACTTGTCATATTGTGTTGATTAATAATTTGGGCTACAGTTTCATTTAGTCTGCTGCAAAGATACGAATATTTTGTGAGCAACCGACTAACAATTTAACACTTTTTACTAACAAAACGTGTTTTGTAAGTCGATTCCTTTGTTAATTTCACAATCCCCTCCGGAGTCATCTCGCGCCTCCAGCCTCAAAGAGGCTGTCGCCCTGACTACCATAATTCGTAGTCATTGGGACAGGCTTTTATCTGCCAGGTTGGTTGCCGCCGCCACCGGACCAGCACGGGAGAAAACATGTAAATCGAAATTCCGATTGACATCGAGCGCACACGGGGTCAGGAGTTCTGTGTTTTCGAATTATTTCTCTAACAACCATTACCGCCCACTTAAATAGTGTTAAGCGGGGACTGTCCCTGGTGTGAGATACGGCAGTCATTAAGTCATTAGTCATTAGTCATTAAGGATTTTTCGAGGAAGGAGGAGGGAGACGCTCGGCCGAAGGACACTTGCTACCGAAGGGACGCAAGAACAAGCGCTCCGTCCGCCTCAGGAATCTCCCCTAAACAGGGAGCCGGAGAGGGTCTTATTGGTGCCTCTTCAGACCACCCCGCCCTACCGGGCTCCCCTCCTGACTCAGGAGGGGAAGAGATTACTCTAAGGGCAGACAATCCGCCTCCGGAGTAATCTCGCACCTTGTAGTCATGGAGGCACCTGGGCTGTGCCGCAGGAGCCAGTCCCCATGACTATTGAGATAGGTTAAAAAGCGAGGCAGGCACGGACTCGGCGGTCGAAGCCCTTACCGCCGCTGGAACAACCGCCGCTGTAGGTGCCGAAGGTCCACGCGTTTTCGGCATCGTACTCCGTAGACAACCAGTAGTTGTCGTTCTCCCACAAGCCCCAATTACTATATCCACCTACAGCACCAATCATCTCCAGCCACTGATAGCCTGAAGCCAGGAACCATGAGGAACAGCCCGTAGGCGCTGCAGTACCGTTATTGGCTATCGCAGCCTTGAAGGCGGGATAAGTGTCGGAGTTGTGAGTCGCATTATACTGCAGGCCGCTCTCGATGGCGAAATTACTATTACTCGTGGTGTTATACGTGTGTACCTTAGTTTCCGAAGTACTCCACTTGCAAGCAGTACCACCATTAGCATCGCTCAGGGCGAGAGCCAAGCCATGGTTGTAAGGAGCGTCCTCGCCGTTGTTTCTGCCCACATAGACAATCATGGCCACGGCGGTTACGCCTGTGGGCAGAGGACCTGTAGCGGCATAGGCTTTGCCGTCGCTGCAGATGCGCCAGCCCAGATAATCCTTAGAAGTCACAACTGATAGGGCAACAGACGGAGTCGGATAGACGAATGGGCTTTCTGCCACACCAGCAGCGTATGTTGTAGCGTCGCCACCGATAGTCACCGTGCCGCAAGTGCCATCTTTACCTGCACCGATGCTGTTGGTAGTATTTTTCCCCTTCGTGGCAGTCACACTTGTCACGTCTGCAGTAACCGTAATGTCACCACATGTATTGGGTTTGCCAGAATACGATTCCCCACTGCCGATACCGGCAGCATTGTCACCGCCAGCAGCCGTGACGGTGCCGCCAGAGATGGTGATAGCACCGCAGGTCACACCATAATCATATGCATATCCGCCGCCGATGCCTGCAGCCCCATAGCCGCCTGTAGCAGTGACGTTGCCGCCACTGATGGTAATGGTGCCGCAGCTCACATTTCCTCCTTTATAACCTTCACCTACACCAATACCAGCAGCCCCATAGCCGCCTGTAACAGTGATGACGCCACCCTGGATATTGATGTCGCCGCAGGATATATCTAAGCCGCCGCCGATGCCAGCACCATAGCAGCGTTCAGATTTAACATCGTAGGGGCTGGCGTCGAGTGAGCCAGTACCCTGATCCTCACCCTTGATGACGAGTGTCTTGCCTGTAGGACCAGCCTGGATGCCAGGATATTCCTCATAGAATCCCTTCACGGTGTTCTTCGAGCCGTCCTTCAGGATGATGGTGGCATTGCCCAAGCAGGTGATACCTGCCCACTTAACATCTGAGGAGCTTACGCCGTTGATGGCCATATCTCTAAGCGCTATTTCCGCACCGTCGGCAATTGAAATCTTTACATTTGTGCCGAGCGTCTCTGTCAGGATATCGCCATCCTGCGCCTCGTAGTCGGCAGTCAGTTTAGAGAGATCCACCACTTTCTGCATCTTCATCGTCACAGGCGTCATGGTGTTGGCAGCGAGTGATTTTGCGGTTGCGGTTTTCTCGTAGCTGTTCGTTCCATCGGTAGCGATGATGGAGATGTCCTCGTCGGAGCAGGGGCTCATGGCCACGTAGATGGGGCCTGCGGCTGCTGTGCGGTTGATGGTTAAGCTGTTGTTGTTGTCTCCCTGCATCTGTATGATGGTCAGTTTAGTGATGAGGCTGGTGATATCGGTGCCAGAGTAATCCTTGAAGGTAAACTCGGCAATGGCCAGCTGGTTCTTCAGCGTGGCTGAGCCTGGCAGCCCACCGTTGCTGGTAAGGTTGCCGTCATACACGGCGAGGTCGAAGGTACTGGCGAGGGTGGCCAGCGTGCCGTCCTGATCATCTGACAATTTATTGTTGTTGATGGTGTTGTCGATTTCTTGGGCTGGGTCATAATCCGTTTTCGCCATGGCAAAAGGATAGACATAGCGCAACGGACTCTCTGACTTCGGATCCGTCATCTGCACTGTGATCACGGCTGTCTTGCCGTCGCTGGAGATGTCGGCCGCTGTCAGCGCAGCACTTTCGGCCAGTTGCAGTTCGTCGTTCACGTTCCTGTAGAAGACGGCTATCTGGTCGCCCGCGGCGAAGGTCTTCTGGCCGCTGGCATCGAGAGCGCGGGTACCGGCACTGCCACCGAGACTGATGGTCGTTGTCTGGATCACCTTGTTGCCGGTCTTGGCCTGTGGTGCCTCGTTGGCCACGTCCTCGCTGGAGCAGCCCGTGAGGATGGCGCCCACCACTGCGAGGGCTGCCATCATCGTATACTTACATCTATTTTTCATTGCTCACTTCGTTTTTAGGGTTTACCATTCTGTTCCGTCTTTTCTTTCGTAGTCCTCCAGTCCGCCCTGTGACGACACGTTTATCTTATACGAGGCGGTCTTCGTGGCGTAGGTGTAGTTGTCGCCGTCGGCGACGGTGGCCGTGATGGTGGCCTCGCCTTTGCCCATGATCGTCACTTCGCCCGTGGTGGCGTCGACCTTAGCCACCGACTCATTATCGGACGAGTAGGTCACCGTGCCGTCGCCCGTCTTCGTCAGGGTGTTGGTAAACGCAGCGTCGGAGGTCGACTTATCGATGGTGGCGGTCGCATAACTGATGCTGCCGGCAGCCTTGCTGATGGTCACGGTGGCAGAGCCAGTGACCGTCGTGTAGCCCGGCATCGTCACCTGATAGTAGACGGTGTAATCGCCGGAAGTGGTGTAAGTGGGACCGGCTTCGAGGGTGTAGGCGTCTGCTGCAGTGCCGTATTTGATGGTGGCGCCCTCGGGAGCGTTCACGGTGATGCCGTGGGCTGAGCCGTCGTAAGTACCGCTATAGCCAGTGGCGGTGACGGTCATCGTGGCGGTGCTTACGCTGAGGGTGTAGGAGGCCTCGGTCGTGGCGTAGGTATAGGTGGGGCCGTCGGCGACGGTGGCCGTGATGATGGCCTCGCCGTCGCCTTTGATGGTCACTTCGCCCGTGGTGGCGTTGACCTCGGCTACTTGCGTGTCAGACGATGAGTAGGTCACCGTGCCGTCGCCCGTCTTCGTGAGTTCGTTGGTGAAGTTGGCGTCGCCAAAGGTCTTGTCGACGCTGGTCGTGGCGTAACTGATGTCGCCGGCCTTCTTCGAGATGGTCATCGTGACAGCCGACTGATAGTATTTTCCGGCCTTGAGGGTAACGCCCTCCTTCGAGTAGAGCCAGGAGAAATCGTCCACCGCGGCGCTGAAACTGAAGGCAGCCTCGCTGGCAGGGCTCACGGCGATATAGAGGTCGCTGGTGGCCGTGGGCGGTGTCACGGTGGTTATGGTGTTGCCGCTGCCGTCGCTGATCACGAACTGTGAGGTGCTGATGGCGCTTGTACCATCGTTGAGCGACAGTTTCCAGATGGCATATTGCAGGGCGAGCGTGACGTCCCTGCCGAAGGTGGAACCTCCAGGGCTAACAGCCAGCGTGCTGCTGGCGGTGCGGTAGTCCAGTTTCCCGGAGATGGTGGCCAGCAGACCGTCTTGCGTGGCGAGGAGGTTGGTCTTGACGGCTTTCGTCTCCGTGTTGACTGCCGAGGCGGGATAGACCACGGTGACGGGGTCGCCGTCGGCAGGCTGGCCCGTGATGGTGCCGCTGATGGTGGCAGCCTTCGTGGTCTCGTCAACGGCAGTGACGCTCATCACGTCGATCACACCGTTGTGGATAAGCGCCACCTGCTCATTCAGTTCCCAACTGGTGTTGACGGCGCTACCGTCAGGGGCTTCAGCCAGGCTGCGCGTTGTGGCATTGCCGGCACTGATGGTGGCAGTGAAAGGGATCTGCTGTCCGTTCACACCCGAGATCTCCTGTGTATTCTCATCGCTCGAGCAGGCAGCCAAGAGGAGTGACAGCGCTGCGAGATGGAAAAGATATCTGATTTTCATATTTTGTCTTCTTTGTGGATTCGACATGTTTCGTTACTTTGAAGCCAGTGGATCGCCGTCGTTCCCGTAGTTGTCTGACGGGTTGATGGTCGGATCTGGCACTTTTACTACTGTCACCGTTATCTTGCAGGTAGCGGTCTTGTCGCCGGCCTTGGCGGTGATGGTGGCCTCGCCTGCGGCTACGGCGGTGACATTACCTGTGGCGTCGACGGTGGCAACGGAAGTCTTGTCGCTGCTCCAGGTCACGGTCTTGTCGGTGGCATTATCAGGAGCCACGGTAGCGGTGAGCTGACCTTCGCCGCCAACGGTCAGTGCCAACTCGGTCTTATCGAGCGCTACGCTGGTGACGGCTACGGTGGCGGGGACGTCTGTTTCATCCGTCTGGGCTGTCCATCCGACAGGCACGCCGTCGTCGCTGTTGGGCGTCATCGGCACCAGCGTCTCGAGCACCTTCTCGCCCGTTGCCTCGGTACCAGCCTTGCCAAGCCAGTCCTTTGTGCTGTTCTCTGCCTTGATATCGGTAGCCAGACACTTCACGTGGTTCAGTTTGGCACAGTCGTAGAACATCTCCTGATAGCAGTTCTTCTCCAGCTTCGGGGCAGGCAATTCAGGCGCCTTCTCGATACCCTTACAGCCGTTGAACATGTCCTGATAGCAACCCTCCGTCAGTGTGGTGGCGGGCAATACGAGCAAACGTTCGTCATTGTTCACGAGTTTCTCGGCGCCAGCGAACAGGCCGTAGAAGGTATTCGGCGCCTCGATGGCAGTAGCACCCTCCAGATTGTCCTTGCCCTTCAGCAGACTCATCACGTTACCGAAGATCTCGGTCTTCATCGAAGGACGGATGTTGATGTACTTCGCACCCTCGTCGACGGCACGGGTCTGGGCGCGGGCTGCAGAGCTACTGCCGCCGCCCAGGGCGCTGTTCTGGCTGTAGAGCTGCACCACGTCGCCCTTCTTCACCTCGATGTCGAAGGCTCCGGCGGTGTTCTTGGCAATGGTCTGCTCCTGGCCGTCGTTGATGGTGTAGTGGATGTCGCCAGCCAGTGTGATGCCATTGTTGAAGGCGACGGTGATCTTGCCGTCATCCTGTGGCAGGAACGACAGCGGCATGGCTTTATCCACTGCGGGCAACTGCCCGGCAGGGATGGCGTTAACAACGACTTTAAAGGATACGCTCTTGGAAATCTGGGGCGCACTCACGGTGACGGTGGTCTCGCCGGCGGTGACGGCCGTCACCCTACCCGTCTGACTCACCGTTGCCACGGCAGGCGTGCTGGAAGCATAGATGAGTGGGATGCCGGGCGAATTGACAGAGGCCTCCCTGGAGGCCGTCTGACCTACCGACAGCGTCAGCGTGGCATTGTCGATCTGGATGTCGGGGGTTGGAGTACTACTACCGCCAGGCGCGGGATTGTCTTCTTCGGCGAAGACGGGATCTGCCAGTTCGTCGCACGATGTCACTCCCACTGTCAGCAGCAGCAGGAGCCAGTAAAGGATAGTTCTGTTTTGTTTCATACATGAATGGTGATTAGTTATTCTGCTGCAAAGTTAGTCAATATTTCGGAAACAACAAACAAAAGCACGTGTTTTTTATCAGTTAAAATGTACGAGAGTCACGCAGGAGTGCTGTGCGCTCTAGTTCGCCAGGTATTTGTCTCTCAGCAGTTGCTGCTCTTCCTTCGTGAAGCCGAGTTGGTTCTCTATATATTGCGACAGGGAGCCATACTCCGAGTCTATCATGTCGAGCGTCGACTCGAAATTCTCCCGGCTCACGCCAATCATGGCCCGAATGAAAGCCGCTGCCTCGTCGCTGCCTTCCTTGTCGTCGGGCACCAGAGCCAACAGCGCCTCCACTTTACTGGCGTAACTCTGATTGGAGAGGTCGAAGTCGTCTACGATAACCTCTCTTTCTGCCCCGAGGGCGGCAAGGAGAAATGCCGCTGCCCATCCGGCACGGTCCTTACCCTGCGAGCAATGCCACAGCACCCCACCCTGGGCATTCAGCACCCCACGGAGGAACTCACCGTAATAGGCCTGAGACTCCAGATCGGTCACGATGGCAGGATAAAGCAGGCGCATCAGTATCTGCACATTGGGATTGAAGGCATGCTTAAGCGTGATCGCCGCCATGTCTCTGGTGTCTATCTGTTCTGAACCGGAACTGTCGCCGGCAGAGGAAGAGAATGCTCCTACAAAGAGTTTCGGCATGGTGGAAAGGTGGGTATAGGTCACACCGTCGATGATACGGTCGGGGGCTGCGGCGACTTCTGCCTCGAAGCGGAAGTCGAACACATCCGAGAGATCAAACAGATCTGTCAGTACGTCCACGTCGGCATCGGTAGCCGTCGAGAGATTAGCGCTGCGAATCAGCCTGCCAAAACGAACGGTCCGCCCGTCTTGCATGACAAGGCCGCCCATTTCGCGGGCATTCTCGATGCCTTCAAAGGTGATGACACGCTGTCGGGGCTCGATGGGAGCAACGGGGTTGTCGGTACTCTCTTCAGAGCAGGCGATGAATAGACTTGTGCCGCAAACGAGGGTGGCGGCCATCATCCATAATTTCCATTGTCGCATAAATAACTGTATTACAATTGTTCTTCCAACCAGCATGGGAGAAAACATGTCAATCGAAATTCCGATTGACATCGTCGGACTGGTCGAAATGGTGATAGGTCAGACCGTAACTCTCATAGGCCGAGTAGTCCTGCGGCTGCGGCTGCGGGGCCGGGACGACCTCCTGGTCGGCGTTACTCGTACAGGCCGTGAGGCCGATGCAGACTGCGGCTGCACAAGCGATGTTCAGAAACATCGACTTGACCGTCATTTTTCTTGCTTGCATAATCCTATAAGTATTAATAAATTGTGTAATGATGCCGCAAAGATACAAAAAAATCAGTATAGGACAGCAAAAACGAGAAAATTATTTGGAGGAATCGTATTTTTTTTCGTAATTTTGCCGCCATAAGCAAAAAACGAATGCTCCGGAATATATGAACAAGACCCTCCTCTCCCTCCTGATATGGCTCGCCTGCATGCCCTGTATGGCCGTTGCAGAGACAGCGGAAGGAGGAATGATACAAGGCGTTGTGTATCAGTCCAGATTGCTCAGTCATGAGGCAGAAATAGACAACATCATCAAAGGCATGACGCTTGAAGAGAAGATCGACATGCTTCACGGTAAGAACATGTTTTCCTCAGCGGGCATTCCACGATTGGGCATCGCCGATGTGGAATACGCAGACGGACCATTCGGCATCCGGGAGGAGATGGAACCCCACTCATGGAACTCCGCCCACCTGACGACGGACTCGGCCACCTTCTTCCCCACAGGATCGGCACTGGCTGCAACGTGGAGCACGGAGTGGGCCTACGCTTACGGACGGGGCATGAGCCGTGAGGCCAGATGGCGCGGCAAAGATATGATTCTCGGTCCAGCCATCAACATCCAGCGCATCCCCACTGGCGGACGAACCTACGAGTATCTGAGTGAGGACCCGATCCTGAGCGGCATGCTCGCCGTGGCCTATACCAAGGGTTCGCAGGACGACGGTACGGCAGTGTGTCTGAAACATTACGCGCTGAACAACCAAGAGGACTATCGTGGCTTCGTCGATGTGCGCATCTCAGACCGCGCCATGCACGAGATATACCTTCGTCCCTTCGAGATGGCTGTGTGTGAGGCCGATGCATGGGGCGTCATGGCTGCTTACAATAAGGTGAATGGCCGTTGGTGTTCTGAGAACAAGAAACTACTGACAACCATCCTACGCCAGCACTGGGGCTTCCCCGGTATGGTCATCAGCGACTGGGGTGGCGTTCATTCCACCGTTGATGCCGTGACGGCTGGCATGAACGTCGAGATGCCTGGCAGCCGTTTTATGGGTCAGGCACTACTCGACTCCGTGAAGGCCGGAAAGGTGAGCGAGGCTGTCATCAACCAGCGCGTCAGGGAGATACTGCGCGTCCGTCTGACCGTAAAGCCGATTGCCAAAGACGTTGCCAACACCAAGCCTGTAGGCAATGCTGAGGAGATGGCAACCGCCTTAGAGGTGGCCCGTCGCAGCATCGTGCTGTTAAAGAATGAAAAGGTACTGCCGATAGACACGAAGAAAGTGAAGCGCATCGCTGTCATCGGCGAGAATGCCGTGACCAAAATGGCACTTGGCGGCGTGGGAGCCGGCGTGAAGACCCGTTGTGAAATCACACCACTCGAAGGCCTGCAGACCATCCTTGGCAACCAAGTGGAGATGACCTACGTCCCTGGCTACAAGAGTTACGACCGCGAAAGCCGCAACAAACGCCTCAACCCCATTCAACCTGCCGACCGCGAACTCATGGCCGAGGCAGTGAAGGCAGCCAAGAATGCCGACCTCGTCATTTTCTTTGCGGGAGACAACCGCGAGGTGGAGACAGAGGGTTCCGACCGCAAGTCCATCACCCTGCCCTCTGGTCAGGACGAACTGGCAGCAGCCCTCGCGAAAGCCAACAAGCGGTTAGTGACTATCATCGTATCTGGTGGCCCTGTGGATGTCTCCACCGTCAGCGATGTTTCTGCCGCACTTGTTGCCTCATGGTTCAATGGCTCCATGGGCGGTCATGCCCTCGCCGAAGTCCTCACGGGCAAGATCTCACCATCGGGCAAACTGCCAATGACCTGGCCCAAGAGACTGGAGGATGTGCCGGCTTATGCCACAGGCACCTATCCGCAGACCATCGAGAACAATTCGCAAGGTGATATATTCGTCGACCTCACCCGAAATCGCAGCAACGAGCGCCGTCAACAACTCATCGCTGACTATGCAGAGCAGGATCTCGTAGGTTATCGTTGGTATGAGCAGAAGCACGTCGCCCCAGCCTATCCGTTCGGCTACGGTCTCTCCTATGCCACCTTCGAATACAGCGCCCTGAACGTTGAGCCCACAACTGAGGGTTTCGACGTCAGGTTCACACTCTCCAACACTTCCAACCGCGATGCCGAAGAGGTGGCGCAGGTGTATGTCGCAGGCAAAATCAAGGAATTGAAGGGCTTCCAACGTGTGGCGCTGAAGGCAGGCGAACGGAAAGCCGTGACCATCCCCATTCGTCGCTCAGACCTCTGCCATTGGGATGAGACGACCCAGACGTGGAGACTGGAACCAGACGATGTCACCATCCTCGTTGGCGGCTCTTCTGACAATTTACCTTTAACGGGCAAACATGCCATCAAATAAATGAGAAAGAACATCCTATTGATGGCCCAGGCATGATGTGCTGCGTGAATTCGTTCGCGGCAAAGCTGGCCCTAACGGCTGGCAGGGACTTGAAATAATGCTTTCTTAATCATTATTAACAATCAGATCAATCCAAATTCAGATATTTTTCTTATATTTGCACATGATATTAATTGAAAGATTGAATACTAGTGATTATAAACGGTTTATGTGCTGATTATGGCAGCCGTTTCTGCCCATGTATATTGGCAGTGACGGGTGGTTGTGCAGTTTGCAGTCAGGTCAATGGCAAGGCCTTTTGCGACTGTAAGGCCAGTGGTGGTATCTGCATCAAGCAGGAACTGCTCAGAAATGGTGGGAAGGCGAAACCCAGTCGGTTGACGTATGAATGCGAGGTGATGTCGGTGATTCATTACGACGGTTTGGTGTTTTTTAGGGTTAAGGTTCCTTTATCATTAGAGAGGGAGGTGAAACGTCCGGGCGGCTATGTCTTTGTACGCCGTAAAGATGCGGCTTCCTGGTACGATGTCCCCATCTCCGTACAATTTGAGGAGATGATGGTGGGCAGCATCGGAATGACGGTTCTTTTTCGTGGTGTCAAGACGGCCCAGTTCAAGGACTTAGCCGATGGTGACACGCTGCTGATACGCGGCCCGTTCAACAACGGCCTGTTAGGATTGCAGCATCTGGAAGCGCAACAATCTTGTCGCTGCCTGATACTGACCAAGGGCATTGGTTTATTGCCATCGGTATCCGCAGTCAGGTATCTTCAATCCAGACACAACGAAACAGAATTGTATGTTGACGAAGGAAATTTCTCACCTTCCATTCTGAAGTTCCAGCTCGATCTGTTTGAACTTCCATTTAGGCCTTTGACTCTGCTTGATGACGATGGTGAGCTCAGCACACCTGCCAAGCATGTCATCAGGCGGTTCGTGACCGATGGCGGCAGCCTGATTCATGTCGGTGCTTCGGAATATGTGATACACCAGGTGGCCGCCTATCTGCATTATATCGGCAGCAGTCATGTAAAGCTCTCGGCTTGCAACAATGCCAAAATGTGTTGCGGCGAAGGTGTGTGCGGCGCATGCACAGAAATAACTGCCGACAGACGGGTCATTCATCATTGTAAAGAACAAGTTAAAATAAAATAAAACGTTATATGAGAGTAATTATCATAGGAGGCGGATGGGCTGGTACAGCCGCTGCAATAGCTGCAAGAAAAGCTGGCGCCGAGGTTTGTCTGATAGAGAAAACAGATATGTTGCTGGGATGTGGCAATGCAGGTGGAATCATGCGTAACAACGGTCGGTTCACGGCTGCCGAAGAGATGATTGCACTGGGAGGCGGCGAACTGTTCC
>JAEEGK010007876.1_pt1 | contig 25347 bp, 19 predicted proteins | sample 8958771 | NCBI WGS metagenome assembly JAEEGK01 (sample SAMN16246547, study PRJNA631951) | gut metagenome | biome: gut microbiome; feature: rumen; material: SC-attached | host: Bos | place: Iran: Karaj | collected 2018-10
TCAAGAGTCCTGGATATGTAATTTTCAAGATTATACACCGGTATTACAACAGAATACTTGATCATCACTGCCTTTCCCACACAGGAATTCCGTATGTATTTCTATTATCATCAAATGATCGCATAACAGTAGCACAGAAATCATCGTGTGATGTCTCTCTATGATCTCTTACATAGCTATCATGACTCTCACCTGCTCTTTTAATAAAAAATATCGGTCTTAGATTCTCATTAATACTGATATTCATCTTTTCAAGCGATGCACGCTGCTTATCATTCGGTCCGTGATCTGCCATTATGATAATTGTTGAATCATCATAGCAACCTGCAGCCTTCATTTCTTCAAGGTACTCGTATACTATCTTAAGGGCTGCTCTCCACTGCTTTATGGGCTGCTGCGAAGAGTAATCGTAAGTCATGTTCTCTCTGAAATAATACGGGCTGTGTGCTCCATATATATGATACAATCTGAATGCTTTTGCATACTCATTGCTTACACTGACTTTTTCCGTTGTCATATCTTCATAAAAAACCTGATCATTACTGAACAGATAAAAGTCTGCTCTGTCTATACATGAAGCAAGATCAAGTTCGTTATACTGATACTTTTCCTTAAGGATAAACGGAACACCTCTGTATCTTGCACATCTTATCATCTGAGAAATGGTTTCTCCGATTTCCATCGATACACTCCAGTCATCTGACATGTTATCGACAAGATCTTTATCAAAAGGATTGACATACTGCTGTTCGGTTATCAGCCTAATATCTATACCATCAGCTTTCATATCCCTTAAAAAAGTGCTATCGTCGTATTCTTTTTGTGTATAGTCTTCTGTCAGTATTCCTGTCAAAAGATATGGAAGGCTACCGCTTGTATATCCGAATCTGCTGACCATGTTGTCATACAGAGTAAAATCGTTTAGCGGGATTAAAAAATCAGGATCTTCTTTCTCAACCAGGTCGATCATCTGTACATCGTATGTATCAAGGACGAAAACAATTACATTTTCTTTATTTCCAAGTTCAAATGCCTTTTCTTCACTAAGCTGTACCTTGTCTTCATCAAACAGATCTCCGGTTATCAAAAGGCTTGCCATTCCTAAAAGCTGGAGTGCTATCAATACGGCACTTGTATACATGCATATTTTATAAAATCCGATTTTTTTGTAAGCTAAAACAGCAATGACTATTATTGCTAATATCCATATCGTCACATTTACATATATCTTAGTATCAGACCAGTTTTGAGAAACACCTTCCATAACATTCATATCACCGTTTAAAAACATGGTCTGAACATATGATAAAAGCGTATATGAAAATGCGATAATACATAATACCCTGTTTTGAATGCCGGTAAAAACATGCGCTGTAAGCAGATATGTCATAACTGCCATGCATGCAGCAATAAGCAGCATATCAGGCATAAAGTCCTTGTATCTGTATACAAAGTCCTGAGTGTTATATGCATATATCTCAGTAGGTGCTGTCAGTGCATGCATTACAGACCATGCAAGAAGCGAAATAAATGCCGTTCTTTTATATATATTATCATTAGTAGCTTCTTTGCATTGCTTTTTAGATAATACTATGAGTACAGCAACGAAAACTGCGATTAAACCTTCTGTTACGGTAATCTTAAGCACTGGAATGTCATAACATATGACTGTCAGTATCTGTATCAGCCAAAATATCGATACTGCCTTTTCCAAAATGTCATTGATTATGATCTTATTTACCCTTCGGATCAGATAAATTACTATCCATGTTACAGCTATAAAGGCAAGCATCTTTAGATATCCTGTGATAGCCTTATCCTTCATTGCATGACCGAGCAGTTCGTTCGAATGTCCCTGCAGCATCCTCACTGCTGAGACAGCATAATAGTATACTCCTGCGTAAAGCAACGATTCCTTTATGAAATTCTTATCCTTATGTCCTGATATGAAGCCACTGATGATCGATGCTATTACAATTATCAGACATACCTGCAAATAACCGTCCATTAATCCTCTTTACCGCCTTTGTAAAGAGTAAGCGTCTGCTTTACCACCCTGTCCCAGTCATACTGTTCCAGTACGTGTCTGGCAATCGCTTCTTTGGAATAATTTGGATCTTCTCTTATCTCCTTAAGATGACCTATTATATCTCTCATTGAATCTCTGAGACTCTCGACATCCTTGTTGGCAAAACAGTATCCGTGTTGAGCTACCACAGCCGTATTTTCCGGTATGTCACTTACCAGACAGATATTCCCATAGCTCATAGCCTCAAGCAGGCTTATGGGCATGCCCTCTATCTCACTGGGAAGTACATACATTACAGCGTTTCCGTACAGTTCCTCAAGTTCTCTCCCCTGTACAAAGCCTGTCATCACAATACGCGCCTTTCTTCTTGCACGACTTGCCTTGTCATTAAACTTATCCGCGAATGCCTTTATCGTTCTGTAATACTCCTCGGAATGACTGCTGCCTCCTGCAATGACAAGAGGAACTTCTATACCGCTCTTTGAGTATGCCTCAACCAGCGTATGAACCCCCTTTTCAGGTACGATCCTTGCTACAAAGAGAATATAGTCTTCTCCGTTAAGTGCATGCTTTAGCTTTATGCTCTTTGGCGGGAAATACTCAGGTGTATTGATTCCGTTTGGTATCAATGTAGTCCTTCTTTTATACTTTTCTTTAAAGTACTGCTGATCAGCTTCTGAAAGGACTATTATCTCATCGGCATGTTCAACAGCCATACGTTCTCCGTAAAGAAGGAATTTAGTGGCAAATCCGCCCCATTTACTCCTCTTCCAGTCAAGTCCGTGAATGGTCGCAATACATCTTTTTCCTCTCTTTTTTGCATAAGGGATCATTGCGCACGGACCCTCAGCATGGAAATGAATAACATCGCATTTGCTCCTGCAGGCCTTCTTTGTTGCAAAATAGCTGTATACGATCGCATTTAAGCTCTTATTCTTAAATGTAAAAGCAGTCTTTACATGAACTCCCTTGTATTCATAGTTGTCCTGCTTTGGAACATCTATGTTGTTGTAACCGGCCACATGGCTGCCCTTTCTGTTGTAGACGGTCACGTCATGTCCCATTTCAGCCATCCTGGTCGAGAGTTCTTCGACCACGACTTCTATACCGCCTTCTCTCGAGGGTATCCTCTTGTGCCCTATCATCGCTATCTTCATTACTTAGCTCCTTTGCTCGAGACTACCGCCCCGAACGTCTTTAAAAGTATCTTTATATCCATGCTCATTGACCAGTTGTCAATGTATCTTAGATCAAGTCTTACGACCTCATCGAAATCTGTGATATCGCTTCTTCCGCTTACCTGCCATAGTCCTGTAAGACCGGGTTTCATACTGAGTCTTCTCTTGTAATGCGGATCATATTTCTCATATTCATCAACTGTCGGCGGTCTTGTGCCCACAAGACTCATATCACCTTTTAGGATATTGAAAAACTGAGGAAATTCATCAAGGCTCGTCTTTCTAAGGAAATGTCCCACCTTCGTTATTCTGGGATCATTTTCCATCTTAAACATTAACCCTTTAGCTTCATTTTCTTTTTCTAACTGAGCCTTCTTTGCCTCAGCGTCCTTGCACATGGATCTGAATTTGTATATGTTGAATAGTCTTCCGTTCCTTCCGATTCTCTTCTGCTTAAAGAATACAGGTCCTGGATCATCGATAAATATCGCAAGTGCAATAAAAGGAGTCAGAATAATGGTGATAAGTGATCCTATCACTCCGCCTATTATATCAAGTCCTCTTTTAAGCATCCTTTTGTTGTAATCAACATTTCCTATGCTGTAGCTGATTACAGTGAAACCAGCAAGTGTATCTATCACTCCTGAAACACCCGGTTCATCCGAAACATCTATTCCATAGTTGCATGTGACACCCATCATCTCAAAATAGCTTATTATATCCGTTAGTTCTTCCTTTGAGGCATTTGGCAGATATATGAATACCTCATCTATTGGCATGAGCTTTACTTTTTCCTTATAGCTATCCTTATTGCCCAGCTTGTTATCTGCATCTCCATCCCAGATGATGTAACCCATTACTCCACGCATTATATCCAAGGACGCATTTAGTCTCTCATCAACGCTTGTTCGATGAGAGCTGTCCGTAATTACAACAAGTCTTGTCTGGTTCTTCTCATCCTTAAAGTGACGTCTTATAGCTTTCTTTAGAAGTATATGTGATATATATGTCAGGACTTCAAGGAGTACTATGAAATATCCGAACATGAGTCGTGAATAATCTTCGGCATACTTTAGCATAAACAACAAGCTTGCCATGATCACAAGTATGCTTGCCGTATATTTGGTAACAAAAGCAAATTCAACAAGATATCCTCGCCTTGAAAAATCCGCGCTCGGATTAATCAGAATCGTATACATCAGTATCATCATAAGTATGACAAGCAAAAATGTTGTATACATTTCAGGCATGTATGAGAAACTGAAACTACCGAATTTAAGAAAATGCGCAAGAAAATAGCAGACCGTTGCTATTACAAGGTCTGTGGCAAGCACTCCATATATCTCGATTGTCCTAAGCCGTGTGTTCTTCTGGTTCATTGTTAGTTTTGTTGCCCATTAATATCATTGCTGCTATAAACATCAGATTGCATAGAAGATATGCATCATTTACCGTATATGAGCTTTCCATAAATGTATACAGTATAGTTGTGACTATAACTGAAAACAGTATCCCGTCTTTCTTCTTAAATGTCTTATACATGATATATATGATAAATAGGATAAATATCAGACCTATGATATATCCGTAACTTGCAGGTATTGATACAAATCCGTTATCTATCGTATCCTTATGGCTTCCGCCCATAGTAAGAGCATGCCAGTCACCGATGTACGCACTTTCATATGCTAATCTTAGCCTGTTTGTCAGAGCATTGTTAATCTTATTAAGCAACGCACCATATCCATTTATTGGATCGACAGATACAGATATGATCGTAAGGATAAGTGTTGCAATAAAGCCCACAAGTCCAAGGATGTATATCCATATCTTTTCAAATACATATTTATTGAAATATTTATATGCAATGCATGCAAATACGATCAGCTGCGCTACTATAAGTCCTGCTCTTGAACCTGTCAGCATAAAAAGCGCAACATTGAAAAATGTCGCTACCGTATAAGCCTTCCAGTCCATCCTGTCTTTATATAGGATCGCTGCCATTGCATAGATAAACCAGATGGTACCATGCAGATTGTTGGCATGAGAAAATCCCAGATAATATCTGGTCTCCACGATACCCCTTCCAAAATCCCTGGTTTCTGATACAGTGCCACCAAGTCCTGTCAGTGAGAATATAGATATCAGGATCGTTGAAATGACAACACCTTCAAAAATAAGAGAGAGTACAACCTTCATATCAACATTTCTGGCCGCAATTATTAGTACGGCAACATATACCATATATTTTTCTTTTGAACACACATAACTTGCTATAGATAACGCTCCTATAGCAGCTATCGCGATCCATTCGATCTTCTCATAGTAAGTCATCAAGATCTTGACACAGCACAGAATAAAAGCTATCTGCAACAGCCTTCCTCTTTGAGGTGTCTCCCATACTGAAAAGCCCTCGCACATGATAGCTATGTGTATCAGTATCGCGACGTAATAGATGATATTTGCCGCTTTGTCACATTTTTTTATTATCTGCATTTATCTTTCCTTCCTTCACTTCATAAATAATATCGCAGTTTTCTATTGTTCTTAATCTATGTGCTATTATAACTAAGGTCTTTTGTCCGTGAAGCTTATCGACAGCTTCCATTATCGCTGTCTCCGTATCGTTATCAAGGGCAGATGTAGCTTCATCAAATATCAAAAGCTCCGGATCATGATAAAGGGCTCTTGCAATACCAAGCCTCTGTCTCTGACCGCCTGAGATACGTACTCCTCTCTCTCCTATCTGGCTGTTAAGCCCTTCAGGCTGTTCCATTACAAACTCCTTCATCTGAGCCTGTTCAAGCACCTGCCATACCCTGTCTTCATCTATCTTGTCTTCTTCAACCCCGAATGCGATATTTTCCTTTATCGAAGCATCTAGCATATATATGGTCTGAGGTATATATCCGACATGTGACAGCCATCCTTCATAGTTTTCAAAAATGTCTGTTCCGTCACTGGTAACAGTTCCGCTCTGAACTTTTAATAGTCCTAAGAGTATATCTATTATCGTCGTCTTTCCTGACCCGGAAGGACCCATGACACCTACGGATTTGCCTACGGGTATTACCATGTTGGCATCATCAAATATCTTCTTATCCGTATTGGGATATGCAAATGTTATATCAGAAAGTCTTATCTCTTTTTTTAATTCTATGACCTTGGTGTTGGGATTTGCTCTTCTTTGCTTATCAATAAGCTCCTGGTCACGCATAGCCTTTGTATCTACATTTTCGTATATGTAATTGAGCGCAGGCTCGTAGTAGGCTATATTTGCCATATATGTGTTGACCCTGTTGACACTAGGAAGCAGTCTCATTGAAGCAAGCGCAAATGCGGATATGAGCGGCAAAAGCTCGCTCATGGCAGTTCCTGCAGCTATCGAGATCCCTACATAAGCAAGTATTCCAACGATAGCAATAGTCTCTATAAGAAGTCTTGGCAAGTTTGTAAGAACATTGTTTGTTACCTGATAATCGGCATACTTGGTCGCTCTTTCCCTATATCTGTCTGTACAGTAGTCTTCCTTGTTAAGGACTTTTACATCCTTTATTCCTGTAACAGGCTGCAAGATCCACTTGTACAGTCCGGCCTGGGCTTCTCTTGCTTCATCCCCAACGTGCCTTAACTTTGGCTTAATGACCTTCATGATTATGAGCGTAACAAGTCCTAAGAGCCCGACTATGACTATCATCATCTTAAAATCTATAACGAGTAAAAATATCCCAAGGCATACGCTTACGACAAGTTCTGCTGCCAGATTCATACACTGGAGCAGGAGATTAAAGACATTATCCATATCTCCGTAGATAGTTCTTACTATCACAGATGTCTCAGCATACAGATAGTACTCATAGGGTCTGTGAAGAAACTGAGATAAAAGATTTGTAGTATGTCTGCTCCTGTTCTTGTTTACAAATTTCGATTGCATATATGTAAGCATCACAAGATACGCATTCTTTATAACAAACATGAGCGCAAGCGATATCAAAAGGATATAGATCATATGCTTTATACTATCGATGTTAAACAGATCCATTATCCATATGACGTACTTGTTTGCTGCAAAGCTCTCTTCATCGAGTATTGCTGATATGAGAGGGAGCACGAGCGAAACTCCTGCAGTTTCAAGAAGGCCTCCGATAAGTATCATTACCATGAGTCCCGCTATGCGAAGCTTCTGACCTCTATCCAGTATTGAGTTGAGTTTTTTTATCATGCTTAAGCTCATCTATCCCAGCTTTCTTTTAAGCGAATTAATAAACTCGTTTCTTATGATTTTCTTTGTCTTTTTATCACTGTTTTTATACATGAAAATAAATCGTTTCATGCTGTAGCCTTTGGCCCCAGTGATTGCCCTCTTTCCATAGTCCCATATGATATTTGACCACTGGTGTGAGTAATCCATCCTGCCTTTGAAATAATCATTAAGTGCTTTTACATGATGCGCTTTCTCAAACAGATCCTGTTCCATGTTCGCATTGGTTACGTTTCTGCCGTTTTCTGCGTCCGCATCAAAAAATCTCCTGTATGCGCTCATTGTATCGGGCAGTATGTAAAAGTCACCTCTGTCAAGCAGTATGGAAAGGATCGTCTTGTCTCTTATGAGTCTGTCTGCAGTATATATGATGCTGTAATCTTTGCCGTCTTTAAAGATATTTCTGTAAAAATGTGTTCCTGTCTGAAAAACAAACCCTTCATTCAAAAAATCGTCAATCGTAAATCTTTTACCTAAAAAAGACTTGATTGCCTTGTTGTCTTCATTGTCGATCACGTTGCCATCTTTATCTATTATGTCAAAATCATGTGCTACTCCGATATAATCCGGGTTCGCTTTTAAAAAGTCAAACTGCTTCTGAAGCTTGTTCTCATCTGTCCATACATCATCCAGTTCAAGAGCCGCTATATAATCACCCTTGGCATCCATTAACAATTCGTATTCATTGCGTGTCGCACCAAGATTCTTCTCACGATAGTACATCTTAAACTTATCCGGATATTTTTTTTCATACTCTGCAAGGATCACTCTTGTAGAATCCGTTGAGCAGTCTTCACCGACAAGTATCTCAAAAGCAAAGTCTGTCTTCTGAGATATAATAGAATCAAGTGCCGCTCTTATGTATTTTTCATGATTATAGGTCACACATATGACTGAGACCAAAATATCCTTATCCACTTATTTCCTCTATCTCTTTAACAGCATCGGTAATAATAATGCCCTCTTTACAAGCTTTACATACTTGTTCTTAGAGTAGCTCTTTTGCAGATATCTCTGCATTCTCTCGCTCTCCGCTGCCTTCTGTCTTCTTTTCTTTGATCTTATGAATGATTCTTCTTTCCTTGCGATAGATTCGTCATAAACACTTGGAGCGATATACGCTAAATCATCAAAGCTTTTGCATATGGCCTTATTTTCATCTAAAAAAGCTTTCAGTGAATCAAAATCAGCATCATCCCAGTTATTTAAATGTATGCATACAGTATCTATCCCGCTAGGTTCTTTAAGATCAGACAATCTGCAGGGATAGAACGTAACACCGTCTCGTATATATGGTCTGTCAGCATATCCGTCGGTGATATTGAATATTCCGTTTGCAACAAGCGCCTTTAGAGTATTCTCATCAAAGGTATGACCGGGAGCCATGAAATATTCCGGTGTAAGACCTTTTTCTTCAAGGATTTCTTTTCCTTTAAGGATCATGTCCTTTTGTGCTTCATATGTGATTCCGGCAAATTCACTGAAAGGATTGGCTTGAAGAAGACCGCTATTTTCATTGGCATAGACATGTCTGTATCCGTGAAGAGCTATCTTCCAGCCCTTGTCTTTAAGTCTTAGCATATCATCCCAGAAGTTGTCGTATTTTTTATCAACAACCAGACCCATATCCTCATTCATGGGTACTATGCCGATCATCGGCTTTATCCCATATGTATCAAAGATTTTTTCAAATCTGATCAAATTGTCTCTTTTCAGTCCCGGTGCTATATCATCCAGTCTGAAGGTAAGCATCTTATCCATTGCGATATTCAAACCACTGGCATAGCATCAGTATGTTCCAGATATTTCTCTCGCCTTTGCCAGTATCAATAAATCTCTTCCACATAAGATCAACTGTGGATATATCAACAAAATCTTTTATATTCTTTTTCCCTGTAGCCAGTATATCGAGTGCCCAGGTATTAAGCTCATCTCCTCTAAGCCACTTAGAAAGCGGAACGGAAAATCCTTTTTTAGGTCTGTCCATCATATCCTTGGGAACATATCTGTAAAGTATATCCTTTAATATCCTCTTTGTTGTAATTGCGTCATATTTATATTCAAGAGGCAGAGTCCATGCAAACTCCATAACATCCCTGTCAAGCAAAGGTATCCTGCTTTCAAGTGAATAAAACATGCCTGACCTGTCAACCTTTACAAGTATGTCATCAGGCAGATATTGAAGCATATCTATCAACATCAGATTGTGTTCTGGCTCATTTAGATATCCGTCAGGATATTCATCTATTGCATCTTTATACTGATCCTTATCTATTGCAAGGTGATCAAGCAGTATATCGTCATCCCTTACATTTCTGTACCAGTTTTCAGCACTGTCCACACTAAGAACCGTAGATAGTTTATGAAGCTTTGCATTATTTCGTCCACCAAGATCATAGACCGCTTTTCCCAGGCTTTTACGCATATCGCCTTTTATAAAGGGCAATTTGTTTTCAAGTATCTTAAGTCCGCGTCTTACATCTTTATAGCTGTTGTATCCGCAAAAGAACTCATCGCCCGCATCTCCGCTTAGTGATACTGTCACATGCTTTCTTGTCATGGAGCTAACTAACATTGTTGGTATCTGCGAGCTGTCAGCAAACGGTTCGCTGAATGCTTTTGGAATACTCTTAATCGTATCTAAGATATCCTGCTTACTTACATACATTTCAGTATGTTGAGTACCAAGACGCTTTGCACTCTCTTTTGCATATATCGCTTCGTTATACTTTGAATCTTCAAAACCTATGGTAAAAGTCCTTACAGGCTTATCGCTAATACTCTGCATGAGTGCAACTGTTAAAGTAGAATCTATACCGCCTGAAAGAAATGCTCCTAGAGGTACATCGGATATCATCTGTCCCCTGATCGAATCCTTTATCAGTTCTTCGAGTTTGGCTGATGCTTCCTCAAAGTTTCCATTAAACGGCTCTTTCTGTCCTTGTAATGCCACATCTCTTATATCCCAGTAGCATTTGTCTTCCCATTCGGTATAAGGAGCTTTTAGCACAAGGAAATGTCCCGGTTTAAGCTTGTATATATCCTCATATATGGTAAACGGTGCCGGGATATAACCGCCTTTAAAGTAAGAATTAAGTATATGGCTGTTTATACTGTTATCAAAACCGTCTATCTTTTCTATAGAACCAATATCCGAAGCAAATACCACACATTCTGAAGCACGCCCGTAGTAAAGCGGTTTCTCTCCTGCTCTGTCTCTTGCTAGTATCACTTCTTTGTTCTTTCTGTTATATACAGCAAAAGCAAACATACCCTTTATTAGGCTTAATGTCTTTTCAATGCCATAGTATTCTATTGCGTTTAACAGCAGTTCTGTATCAGAATGACCTCGAAATATGATATTATTATCTTTAGCCTGCAGCTGCTTTTTAATGTCCAGATAATTGTATATCTCGCCATTAAATACGATCGTCAGATCTCCTGAAACACTAACCATGGGCTGTGAGCCGTTTGGTGATAAATCTATTATGGAAAGTCTTCTATGTCCTAAAGCAACACTTTTATCTTCGCTTATCCATACACCCTCAGCATCAGGACCTCTGTGGACTATCGCATCGTTCATTCTTTTTATCTGTTTGGTCGGATCATTATTGTAACCCAGTATCCCGTTTATACCGCACATCAGTGTTATCCCTTAATCCTGTGCTTTATCTCTGACAGAGAATTGATCATCTTTGCCTTTATGCCGTTTATCTGTTCAAAATCAAAATATGTAACAGGATCGCCTCCGAATGATTCCTTAAAATCGGTTATGGATTTAACATCATCCTGTTTTCCAGCTCCGCCCCAGTCATAGTATTTAAGCCCATTTTTCTTAAAATACTTCATCTCCTCAAAGTGAAGCGCCCTGTTTGCCATGCCGATTATCTTGCGCGTACTTCCTTCACTGTCAGTTTTTAATCTAAAGAGTGATGCCGAATGCAACAGTCTCGCATTATTCTCATCAGTGAGTAATGTATGATAAACCGATACTTCTTTATCAATATCCGCATGAGAGATCACGAGATATCCGTTATCTCTGTATAGGCTCATCTCCTCACGCAATGCTTCCATATCAGGCGGTGTCATATCTTTGCTAAGCCAGAATACCTTAAAAAATTCAAGAAATTCATTAAGCTCAGAATCTGATATTTCAGCACCTGATTTTATGGTGAAATCAACATTCTCCCTGTAGGCTCTGTTAACCTCATACCTGCAGCCTTTAGAAAAATGAGCTTTGATATCTTCTTCGTTTTCACTAAGATCTGTCAGAAGCGTGTAAAAATCCTCGGCATCGTCAGAATGAAATAAAGCTTCTCTGTATTGAATTATTCCTTCATCCTCTATAGGTTTATCTGCATACCATACGGTAACAATATCTGTTGTATGAATCTGTTTTTTTATCTTTATCATGTTAAGAATCTTTCGAAATATGCATACTTACTCAAATTATGATTTTATCACAAATGCGTTTTTTTCACAAGAAAAGCAGCCATCTAACAATGACTGCTTGGTTATCAAATCCATATTATCTTATATATTCATTTAGGGTTGTATAATCATATTTTATATAGAATCTGCGAACGCCCTCCAAATAATCGTTCACGTTTTCTTTATCTACCCTGTTATCATCCTCTGCTATTTTAGCAAGTATCCAATCATTTATTCCCTGATCGTAATGAACCTCATCGCAATACCGACTTAGATCCGTTACAACATCATATTCATCCATAAATGAATAAACCCTGATATTATCTCTTTCCAGCAGTTTATTGATCAGATATTCTGTATTGTCCAGTCTGTATGCAAGCTCTCCATCATTATAGTATTTCGCCCATTTGGCTATGCTAAATGGTGGGATGAACAGAATAAAATCTACATCAGGATTTGCATCAACTACAGGAAAAATGTTGCACTCAACATTGTAGAATATTTTTTCTCTTTCTTCATTCTCAAAAACAATATGTGCCTGAACATCCTCTTTTATCTCTGTCAGTGCCTGGCATGCCTGTTTGGGCCCGCTTTCTCTCTTCCACGAGGAATACTCATCAAACCCTGTACTCTCCTTTCCTGTAAGTGTCATACCAAGATTATATATGGTACCCCTGTAGAAAGTTTCCTTGTTAATAAGATATTTTATGTCATTAATCAATATATCATCATAAAGATAGTCAGGAGCTTCATTGTATCTTTGCCACCAAAAACTCCTAATACCGTCATCAATATCCATGCATACAAGTACAGTTCTTACATCATTGCGATAACCACCACATTCAGCGTATTCACCTATAATATCAGGTTTCATTAATTCTGCATATCTAAAAACCTTACCATTCAACGCTTTACGTCCAAGTGTTCTCCCGAGTGCTGCCCAGAGTTCTCTTACACCTGCTCCTGAATAAGGCAGTTTAACACTTCTAACACCAAACAGTTCGTCAAATCTGGTTGTTCTAAAATTCTCTGTGAGAGAATTTCCTATTATTATTGCATCATAGTCAAAATGTCTGGCAATTCCGTCATTGATATTTCTTTCTTCATAAAGCCTGTAAGCAGTAATAGGTTTATGATAATGAAAGTACGGATCAACGATTGCATTTATTCCAGCAATCGATATGATCAGCGTTATGCATACACAGATAACAGTGATCAACCATTTTCTATATGCATTTGTAGTTTCTGTGTTTGTTTTCATATATATTAGAAGCTCCAGTAAATAAAATTGGTAACCCCGTTGAAACTCAATATGCACCATGCAAACAGCGTCCCTATCAAAAGGGCATGTTTTAATCCAGCCTTATTGCTCCACCTCTCAACTATTTCTCTGGTATTTGCCATAGTAAAACATACGACGGTAAGAACGATAAATATAACTATTACGACTAGTCCCTGTACATGATTTCTTATCCCGAGTACATCAATCCTCAGAATCCACGAAACCTCCACAAGCTTGCTGAAGCTTTCATACATGCTTACGCTTAATCCTCTCCATCCGCCTTTAAACAGACTTGATAATAGATGAACGGCATCTAGCGTAGTTTGTGCTCTGAAGAACACCCATGCAATACTTACATACAAAAATGTAATTATTCTTCCGATCCAGGTTTGTTTTGTCTGTGATGTATAAAGATCACGTCTTATTCTTCTTATAACCTTTGCTAATCCGTGAACACCTCCCCAGATAACAAAGCTCCATTCCGCTCCGTGCCACAGTCCGCTTATCAGAAAAACCAGCATTATATTGATATACGTTCTTACCTTACCCTTCTTACTTCCCCCAAGCGGAAAGTATAGATATCTTGTAAGGAATCTTGTAAGCGTAATATGCCATCTTTCCCAGAACTCATCGATATTATTTGCCTTGTAAGGCGAATCAAAGTTCTCTGGAAGATCTATATTGAACATCCTCCCAAGTCCAGCTGCCATATCAGAATATGCACTGAAGTCAAAATATATCTGCAGAGTATATCCGATAATCAGTACTAAAGATGATAAAGCCGCAATATCCTCAATACCGTTATATCCGGCATCGACAACTAGAGCTATGCTGTCAGCAATCAACACTTTCTTTGCAAGTCCCAGAATGAATCTGTACATCCCCTTTGATATATTTTCAATATTTATGTTCTTTTTTGTTTTATCTCTTAATTGTGGAATGAACTCATCCTGAAGTACTATCGGGCCCTGTACAAACTGCGGATAAAAGGTTATATACAATGCATATTCATCAAAGCTACATTTAATACTCTCATCTCTATAAGTATCAACAAGAAAAGATATCTGTTGAAATGTATAAAAGCTTATACCAAGTGGGATTAACAGTTTAAGCGTTGAATACTCCTTAGATAAGAGCTCGTTCATGGTCTCTATAAAAAAATCAGCATACTTAAAATATGCTAGCAGCCCGACATCAAATATGATCCCAGTCGCCAAAACTAGTTTTCGAGCTATGATATTACCTTTGCATTTAGTGTTCATTAACTGAAACAGCAGATAATTAACAAGAATTGAGGGAATAAGAACATAAAGATAAGCCGGATTCATGTATCCGATATATAAAAAACTGCAAAGAAGCAGGAAAAATATCCCTGCTTTTTCACTTATCTTATTGAACAGATAATACCCTGCCACACTTATTGGCAGCATTAGAAAAACAAACACATAAGAATTAAACAGCATGTGCGATTTCCTCTGAGATTACATTAAGACCGTTTACGAGCTTATCCTTTTCTATAGTAAGAGGCGGAAGTATTTTTAGTACCGCGTCATTTCTTCCCGCGAGTTCTATCACAACTCCTCTTTCAAAACATCTGTGACTTATCTTAAGCGCATATGATGCATCTATTCCCGAGAAATCAATTCCCCATATCATCCCTATACCTCTGATCTTCAAATTCTCATTCAAAGATAAAACATTTTTAGTAAGATGATCTTTGATAATCTTCTCATTTTCCCTGACAATGGTTGAAAGATCATTGTCATTGTAGTATTCCATACCTGCTCTTGATCCGACAAACGCAAGCTGATTTCCTCTGAATGTCCCATTATGCTCTGCAGGCTTAAAGATATCATGTTCGGGTTTCATAAGCAAAAGTGACATAGGCAGTCCGAAACCGCTTACAGACTTGCTAAGTATGATCATATCCGGAACTACATTTGCTCTCTCAAATGAAAAGAAATTTCCCGTACGGCCTACGCCAACTTGAATATCATCGACCACCATTAGTATATCATTTTCATCACATATCTTTCTAAGGCGTTTTAACCAGTCTATAGGTGCTACATTAATTCCGCCTTCAGCCTGTACGGTCTCAAGAAATACTGCTGCAGGTTTATCAATACCGGAATGATCATCTTTTAATACATTCTCAAGATAGTCAAGAGACATGTTTTCATCATCAAATGCATTAAAATACGGCATAAATGTTACATTTGAAAGCGCTATGCCTGCTCCATTTCTCGAAAATCGGTCTCCCGTCATTGAAAGAGCCCCAATCGACATGCCATGAAAAGCGCCTGAAAACGCAAAGATATTTGATCTGTTCTTCACTTTCCTGCTAAGCTTTAAAGCCGCTTCGACTGCATTTGCACCTGTTGAGCCACAGCACATAACCTTGTAATCAAGTCCTCTCGGACTAAGAATACACTTATTAAGTGAATCGAGAAAAGCTTCCTTTGCCTCAGTATACATATCCAGAGCATGTATTATCCTGTCTTTCGAAAGATACTCAAGGATCGCCTGCTTGATATAAGGATTATTGTGTCCAAAATTCATTGCTCCCGCACCAGCAAAGAAATCTATATATTCCCTGCCCTCTCTATCTATGAGCAATGCATTTTTTGCCTCAGAAAAGACCGTCGGAAACTTGCGGCAGTATGAACGGACCTCTGATTCATTGTTTTCGAAAACTTCAAACATCTTCAGTTACCTGATTATCTCTTTCCACTGATCTACTATCTTGCTAAGCTCATTTGTTTTAAGTATTCTTTGAGCTTCACGGCCCATGTTCTGGCGCAAATTCTCGTTACTGAGCAAATTTTCAATAGCCTGAGCCATTCTGTCGACATCTCCTGTAGGAACAAGTATGCCGTTTATACCATCATCTATTATACTCTTAGGTCCCCCGCACGGGCAATCAGTAGATATCGCAGGAAGTCCAAGCGCCATAGCTTCCATAAGCGCATTAGGCAGTCCTTCTGTATCTGATGGCAGGACATATATAAGGGCATTAGCTATATCCTCTGCAACATGATCGCTGTCACCCGGAAGAAAAACTCTGGTTTCAAGTTTCTTATCTCTTATAAGTTGCTCGAGTTCGCCTCTGTATGGTCCTTCTCCATATATAACTACATTTATACTCTTATGATCATCAGCGATCTTAGAGAATGCCTCGATCAGCAATTTATGATTTTTGTAATCATACAATCTTCCAGTGGCAACAATATTGTTTGATGCTTCTCTGTTTTCTGAAAGCATATGAGCTTTTGTTGCAAATTCACTAAAGATGGGATTGGAAATGACTACACATCTGTCTTTCAGATTGTCAGGAAAGAAATCCTTCTGGTATTGCGTCTGACATACGATTCTTTCACATCGTTTCATGCACCATAAAAGTATATGTCTGTTGCGTCCTCTGCTGTAATCATCATACGGGTTTGATCTTACACATGCAATTATTCTAGATCTCGTAAGGCATAAAGCTACTGCAGCTCTGATAGCACTTGAGAGCATAAAAACGACTACTTTGTCCGGTGCCTGCTCTTTAACGTGTTTTCGTATAGCCTTTAATCTTGAAAAAGTAGTTGTGGAGTTTTTATCATCTTCAATATTTATGCGTGCTAACCCGTCCGGTAAGGTATATTCAAGATCATCCTTTTTATCAGTCAGTATTACTACATCGTAATCATCACCTCTGTTAAGTTCCTGTGCTATGGTGAGCATTACCCTTTCTGCACCGCCTTTATTTAACGAATGGATATAAAACAGAATCTTTCTTTTCATCAACTACTCCAACTCTAGTCACAACACTTATATAGGTCTAAAATGACTTGCATTTTTAAATAATGTAGTAGAAATTCATTCATCCTACGTTACTTTTTCTCTTGCAACCAGTTTTCTGCATCGTCTTTTGGGGACATCCATCATGTGCTATTTTATGACATAATGATCAAATCTATTAACCCCCACATGCTCAATCTTACCATCATCCAATAAACGCTTCAATGCTCTTTGAAGTGTTTTACTGCAAATAAGCGATGTACATACCACAAAAATTTAAATCTCCTTACCTTTCTTTAAAAACATGTGGCATGTGATTTTTGAGAGTTTAAATGTTTTGCATTTATATATGTGATATTACTCGAATGAGAAAAGGATGCCGATCCTATAAATTATAAAAAAGTGATTGCCTCAACTTGCAATCACAAAAAAGGAACCCACTGTTTAAGCGGATTCCCACAGTTTATTATCTATTTCAGTTCAATGAGATCTCCAAGCATTTTGTCATATTCTTTCTTGTTAAATCTCTCAAATCCAGACCCGTCGTAAAATGTTATCTCGCCAAAATATATTCGATCGTTTATCAGATACCAGTCAACCCTCACATGTATCATATCCTTTGCTATGACCTCAGAGAGTTCTAGCATTTTATCCAGGCAATCAGGTTTTTTTGTGGATGCCTTTACCGGTCCGCATCCTTCTTGCTCTATCTCAAGTTTTTCCCAGTCTTTAGTATAAAAAGTCTGGGTGTGAACTTTACCTTGGGTAAATCTGTTCTCATGAACTTCAACTATCTTCGCCTTACCGTTAAAACACATGATCTTATAGTCCTTGAGATCATCTCCACTCTCATCGACCATGTATTTTTCAATTACTATTCTTGGTATGGTGTTCTTGTACGGCCATTCCCTGTATGTCTTGTAATAGTTTCTCTTCATCGCATCTTTGATGCGCTGCTTTGCACTATCCTTATCCCATGATGTCTTATCTGTACATATCTCCACGCTTCCGGAATCATGAGTACACTTTATCACAAACTGATCAGGAAGTTTTTCAAAATCAATATCCTCCCATTTTTCAAAGACCCCATAACATGGGATCAGATAATCCTCTCCAAGCTTTTCTGTTATAAATGAACGCACTTCATATTTGTCAACCATCTGCTGATATTCAGGCTTCCTGTCATGAAGCTTAAGCCACTGCAGCTTCTCATTATATAGTACAGGATTCTTTAAGTCACATCTTTCCTTCATCTTCGCTCGATATAAGAGCTTTATATAGATCTCGTCAGGTATCCAGTCGAGATACCCCTTAGCGGCAGGTGACGTAATAAAGTATTCAGGATTATTCAGAAAAGCTTTTATCTTTGACATTTTCTACTGTTCTATTCTCTGTATTATCTGACTTGCAACGTGCTCTGCCAAGATCTTGTATCCTTCCTTGTTGCAGTGGATACCATCATATACGTACTTAGCATTGATATCTGGATCATGCGAATTGAGCAGGTTGTTATTGTACATATCTATGACTTCAAAGTCGTATGCGGGAGCTATGGTATTGATTGCTTCTGCAAATGTACGCTGATGAACCATGTTCCCCGTATCAAGCGCATACACCGCATCATTTAATATGGTTGAAGGCGGGTTTATATATAACATCTTGCAGTAATGCTCATCATTATGATCTCTGAATGACCATTTCATGCGACCTAACATGTCATCCAGATCACCACAGAATGTTCCTGCCGTCATTCTTTTTTCGTACTCAATTTCACCAAACTGCCATTTGTTTTCAAAAAGCATATCATTGCTTCCGCCCATGACTATTATGATATCACTATCATTATCAATTTCCGACCATCTTTTGCACATCGGATAGTGATCTATACAGCAACTGACAGTAGAACCGCCTATTCCGAGGTTTACTACCTCTTTACATCCAAGTATTTCCTTAAGCTGTGAAGGCCAGTTGTACTGCGCTCTTTCGCTATCATCCAAATTGCTTCCCGCGGTCAAACTGTCACCTAAAACTGTTATCTTTACATTGGAAAAATCCACTGTGCTGTTGGCTATGACTATCTTGTCAAAGGCGTTAACAGCCATTGTTTCATCATAGGATGATCTCTGCGAAAGCTTATCCTCTATAGTCCCTTCTGAATTAATAACAGGATAATCCTGTATCCATTTAACCGGTGCAGATTCCACACTACCAGGTTCAGGCGCATCCGTACCTTCCTCAGAGACAACCTCTTCAGGTTCAGTCGTTTTTTCAACCTCAACTGCTTTTTCTTCGTTTTTCTTATCTAAAAGATCCTGAAATTTAAGCTGAGCTTCCAGATCATAGTCCTGAGTGGGCTCTTCTTGATCGGTCTTCTTTTCTTCTTTTTGCTCTACAGATTCACTTCTTTCATCAAAGTCTGGATCTGTTATTATTGTTTTCAAATGCATTGTACCAAGCGTGAGTATAACTCCGAGAAGTACACACCCTATTCTTATTAACCATTCTTTCATTGTAATATCTCCTGTCTGAAAATCATGTTAATCTTATGGTTAATATGATACGCTGTTTATTTGATTAAAATCAGAAGTATTGATTAAGATTTTATTAACTTTTTAACAGAACAAAGCATTCCCATGCAAGCTATATAAAAAAACGGGAAGTTATAAATCATATATCTGGTAATGCACTGTATAACTATAGATGTCCCCAAAACTGTTCCACAGATAGTGATCAGTACTAGCATCATAACCGATACAGGATAACTGAATCCCTCTCGTTTTATTAGATAAGTAATCATAGCTATTACAGTTAAGTACATGATAACTGCAAACAGCCACAATATTGATTTTTCAACTGCAACACTTCGAATAAATCCAAGAGATGCAATAATGAGATAATTCCGTAAATACTTATCGAGTACACCTCCTAAAAGCTGTTTAGATGCATCTTTACAGAGCTGATCCTCTATTATCATCAGCTCAGGGAATCTGCTTTCATCTGTCCCATATCGTTTTTTTATAAGTTCTCTCATGGCCGGATCAATGATATCAAAATTGATCGTTTCATGACCGGATTCATGGAATCTTGCTCTTTCGACAAGCCCACCTTGAACATCGGATACTGATAGCCCTTCACTTTTTACTTCGGAAATAATATGAGCTATCGTCTCTCTCATATCATCTTCGGCTACAAATTCAGCATCTGCTTCATCGCAAACATATACTATGTTTGCAAGCAGCATCGGACTTGATGATACCGTGTCAACTCTGTAACCTGTCTCCACCAGATTGTAAAGTCTCGTTAATCCGCTCTTTGCCCAAAAAAGAATAATCAATATTCCTATGAATCCTGTTATGCGGATCATCTTTGATTTAATCTTTATCTCTTTGTTAGTTATTACCCTAAATTCTACTACTATAAGCCATATCACCATGCATAACAACATCTGTCCTCTAGTCATAGCAAGCACAAGAGCAAGTATCAGACTAACAGAATATTTAATTATTCTCTCGTTTTTTTCTAAGTATTTATCCTTTAATATAATCAGTAACAGGGTAAACCACACATAATAAAGCGAAACAGCTATACCTTCAGTCATCACTGTATTCGTAAGTATAAGATGAGTCTTTGAAGATAAAGGAGTAAGGATGTGCGGTGCTAATAATACAGTTAAAGTTCCAATTCTAAACAGGGTTTTAAACTCAAACAACCTGCAGACCATAATATAAGCAAAGTATGTACAGCCTATGGCCATGATATTCTGAATACATCCCAACAGTCCAAGATATGTATCTTCAGGAAAATACTGCAGTAACTGCAGTAAAAGAGAGTATACCGGTTCTCTCATCGGAAACTGATTTTCATACTGAAAACTGTCTCCGCATCTGACAACATCGCAAAACAGCACAAAATATCCAAACAGTAAAGATATGAAGATCAAAGCTACTATATCAAATTTGTGATCAAATAATCTCTTTTTTGAATTATCACTCATGACATATACTCCAAATACTAATATATATCATTTTAATGCGTTTGCCCACCTTTATTAAATCACCTAAACATGATAAAATATCTTTGTTAAATAAATATGATTCGGAGGAATCCCATGAAGGTTGTTATACTTGCAGGCGGTTATGGTACAAGAATAAGTGAAGAGAGTCATTTAAAGCCCAAACCGATGATTGAGATTGGTGACAAGCCAATCCTTTGGCATATCATGAAAGAGTATTCGCACTATGGCTTCAATGAGTTCATCATATGCTGCGGATACAAACAGCACGTCATAAAGGAATGGTTTGCCGACTATTATCTATACAACAGTGATGTTACTTTTGATTTTGCAAATCACAATGAAATGACTGTTCATCAGAATGTTTCAGAACCATGGAAGGTAACACTTGTTGATACCGGACTCGATACCATGACAGGCGGAAGAATAAAACGTATTCAAAAATACGTGGGCAATGAGACTTTCATGCTAACCTACGGCGATGCAGTATGTGATATAGACATAAGTAAAGTCTTGGAATATCACAGATCACATAGGAAAACTGCAACTATAACAGCTGTCCCTGTCGGTCAGAGATTTGGTGTACTCACTCTAGATGAAACCGACAGTATAACTGCTTTTCGTGAGAAGAGTGAATTAGACAGCAGTTACATAAATGGCGGTTACATGATAATGGAGCCTAAAATATTTGATTATATCAAAGATGATACAACCGTTTTTGAAAAAGACCCGCTTAACAGGCTCTCATCAGAAAATGAGCTCAAAGCGTATAAATACAAAGGCTTCTGGCAATGCATGGATACAAAACGAGAAAAAGATATGCTCGATGCTATGTGGAATAACGCAGATGCGCCTTGGAAAGTATGGTGATTAAATCAATCCTTCAATATATTCTTTCCACTTTACATTAACTATTTCCGGCGAAAGTATCTTAGATACTTTCGTCGCTTCTTTTCCTAGTCTATCCCTCAGATCTACATCATTCATCAATCTCACAAGCTGATTTTCAAGTTCTTTTTCATCATCTACAGGAATGAGTATGCCATTCTCATCATGCTTTATAAGATCTGCAGGTCCACCACACGGACAATCCGTAGATATGCATGCAAGTCCAAGAGCCATGGCTTCTATCAGCGCATTTGGCATGCCCTCCTGTTTCGAAGGCAGCACAAATATTGATGAATCCTTTATGTAGTCCTTTACTCCTGATACCTGTCCGTGAAAGACTATCCTGTCATCCCTATATTCGTTTTGAAGTTCTTCTTTTGATTCTCCGTCCCCGTAAAGATGAAGGCTCCAGTCAGGATACTCATCCTTTATCTTATCAAATACTTTGAGTACTATCTTCTGGTTCTTGTTTTTATCTATCCTTCCAACCAGAACTATCTCAAGCTTTCTTTCTTTTTCGCAAATATCACCTACAAATGATCCATCTATAGAATTAGGCATGACAATAGCTTTCTTTTTTAGGTATCCGGGCAAAAATTCAACACCTGCTGTAGTCTGCATGATGATACCCGATACAAATCTGAACATAAAAAAGGACAGTGGCTTAAAGAATCTTCCTTCAAGTTCTCTGGCAGGGTTGCTCCTGATGCTTACAACTACCGGAATATTTAATCCTCTGGAAGAAGCGACCGCCATCAGATTGTTCTTTCTGATAAATGATACGATTATATCAGGTTTTATCTCTCTCCATATATTTTTTAGCTTCTTTACCCTGTTTTTGAGGTTGGCTATACGCGAATCACTTTCTTCCTCTTTTGTGATATCAGCAACTATCCTGTCAACACCTTCGGGAACCTCGTATTCAGGCTCATCTATGAGCTTTGTAACAAGATACACCTTATAACCCTGCGACTTAAAGTACGCCGCAAGGTTTACCATGACATGTTCTGCGCCCCCTCTTGCGAGACTGCCGATATAAAATGCAATTGTCTTTTGCTTAGCTTCGTTTGACATTTATAATCTATCTCATATATGCACAGTACCACTGCTGAAAAACAAGATAAGCCCAGCAGATCTTGGAATAATTGTTTCCGCTTAAAGGTCCTGCATCACCTGTAGAAAGATAGCGGTTTACAATCTTTTTTACTTCATTTTCATCAAACAGTCCTTGTTCCTTAATGAAGCTCTCCTGTGAATACTCAAGTAACTGCTCTTTAAGAGGACCTCTCATCCATTTATCAAGTGGTACTCTGAATCCTCGCTTAGGTCTGTCTAAGAGTTCCTTTGGTACTAGATCGTGTGTTATATCCTTTAAGATATGCTTCTTGTCGCCGTTAGAATACTTGAATTCATGCGGTATCCTAAAAGATGTCTCCATGACTTCCTTATCAAGTATTGGGCATCTGCTCTCAAGGGAGTATTTCATTGAGGCCCTGTCTACCTTGCACAGTATATCTCCGGGCAGATATGTTTCCATGTCAACAAGCATTCTGATTATCTGCCAGTCTTTTGCCTTATATCTATCCTCTATCTCATACTTGCATGACAGACTGTCATCACATAGGACCATTCTGTTAGCCGCTTCTATGTAATTCATAGAACTTAGCTGCGTTTTTGTGAGTCTGTTTCTGTTTTCTACTATGACTCTTACCTTAAAGGGAAGTTTTTTGTATGCTTCAGTCTTTCTAAGATGAGTAATACTTGCCACTCCATTGACAGCAGCACCAATTTTATCCAGTTGCTGCGCCTGAGCAACATTTTTATATATGTTATAACCGCAGAAAAACTCATCCCCTCCGTCACCTGATAGTGCAACAGTAACCCTTTCCTTTGCAAGCTTTGATACGAGCATGGTCGGTATCTGAGATGAGTCAGCCATAGGTTCATCAAAATATTTCGGTATGCTTTCAACCAGATCATACATCTCTTCTTCAGTAATATACCTTTCGGTATGATCTGTCCCAAGACACTTTGCTACCTCTTTAGCATACTCAGCTTCATTGTAATCCCTGTCACCAAATCCTATCGTAAAAGTCTTTACAGGTTTGTCACTTATACTTGCAGCCAGAGCAGTTATCAATGTCGAATCATATCCTCCGCTTAAGAAGGTACCAAGAGGAACGTCAGCTATCATCCTTCTTCTAACGGATTCTGTCAGCTGTTTTTTCAATTCCTGCTTTGCATAATGATAATCAGTGATTATGTTTTTACTAAATGATTCATATATATCAGCTATATCCCAGTATTTTTCCTTTGTTAAATGCCCGTCTTTAAATGTCATGATCATTCCAGGTTCAAGCTTGTAAACATCTTCGAATACGGTATCTGGATGTACTATGTACTGCTGGGATATGTATCTTGCAAGCACTCTTTCATTGATATGCTTTACAAAACCCGGATAGTTCATTATGGGCTTTAACTCTGATGCAAATATCAGTTTTTCCTTGTCATAGTAATAATATAGCGGTTTCTTGCCTATGCGGTCTCTTGCAAAGATGACTTCGCCACTTTCTCTGTCAAATATGGCTATCGCAAACATACCGTTAAATCTGTCAAAGCACTTTTTCCCCCATTTAAGATATGCCGCAATAATTAATTCGGTATCGCATCCGGTCTTAAACTCATATTCAGGTATCTGATCCTTTAATTCAAGAAAGTTATAGATCTCTCCATTAAATACAACACTTACTCTTGGAATAGAGCCGTCTGTTATGGGTGAGTGCATCGGCTGATGACCTAGTTCAGACAGATCCATTATGGATAATCTTCTTTGAGCAAATCCGACATAGTATCCGTTCTTTGCTTCATAGATCTCAACACCGCTGTCATCGGGGCCACGATGTATCATCGTATCGTTCATAACTCTGAGCTGTTCAATTGTCACATTATCCCTGGAGATAAATCCGCATATTCCGCACATGTATTATTCCTTAAAGTGATGCAAATATCTCTTCATACTGCTTCGCTACAACTTGAGCATCAAATCTTTTGCAGGTAGCCTTTATTATATCTTCATCCCAGCTCTGTTTCAGCGCTATTACAGTCTTTTTTGCAAATTCTTCTATATTGTCCTGATCTACGATAAATCCGTTCACTCCGTCTTCAATAATCTCAGACGGACCTATCGGGCAGTCGTAGCTTACCACAGGTATACCACAGCCGATAGCCTCTATGAGCGCATTGGGCATACCTTCATACTGTGATGTTAAAACTACGACATCACAATCCGCATACACATTTTCCATATCTTTTCTGATACCATCAAATATAACGCTACCATCCAAATTAAAATCTGAAACAAGTTTTTTGGTCTGTTCTGTTAGGCTTCCATCACCAACAAGCCTAAGTATAGCTTCAGGCAGTTCTTTTTTTATCTTTTCAAAAGCCCTTATCAGATGATCAGGCTGGTTTTGCGGATCTATC
>JAEEGK010007881.1_pt1 | contig 25341 bp, 23 predicted proteins | sample 8958771 | NCBI WGS metagenome assembly JAEEGK01 (sample SAMN16246547, study PRJNA631951) | gut metagenome | biome: gut microbiome; feature: rumen; material: SC-attached | host: Bos | place: Iran: Karaj | collected 2018-10
TATAAAAAATTAACTGTTTAACTCTCCTCCGTACACACCATGCCGCTGTCAGACACGCTGAAATCCACCGCTAAAGCTTTGAGACGAATCCATTGCTTCACGACCGTCTCAAAGGCCGTCGCCTGTCTGTCGCTGTTCTTTCTCGCCTTGAGCGCGGTGAACATGGCGATTCCATTGACGGAGACAACGTGCACCATTCTCGGCTGGGTGGCCATCATCATCGCCATCCTCTACATAATCAAGGACTTGCAGACTTCCTCCAACCGTCTGACCATCCCATCGCTGGCGATGGATGTGGAAAAAGCGCATCCAGAACTCATGGATTCATTCATCTGCGCCGTCGAATTGGAAGCGAAATCGGAGCCGTTGCGGCCCATGGAGGCGGATCTCGTGGCGGACGTCCATCGTCGTGTCCAAGGCACGTTCATTCTGAAAGATACGTTCCATGAACGGCTTCGTCTGACGAAGCCACTCGTCTGGGGGCTAACCGCCGTTGTTCTGACCGTCGGTGCAATTCACACGCCAGCCATTCATAAGTGGTTCCACGCCAACAGGAACGCGTTTTCATTCGCGAAAGCGGCGGAAGTCGAATACCCGCGCCACAGCGACGTACCGATCACCGTTAGCGCCAATCGTTGGGAACAAGATTTGTGGATCGATGTCATCGATGGTGACGGCGACCGCCAGCGGTTTCCCATGCATCGTTCGGAGGAGGATGGCACATCGTCGTTTGTTTTCTATGATGTGCAGAACGCCGTCCGCTATCGCGTCGGCTCCCCGTCGTTGAAATCCAAGTGGTTCTCCTTCAACATCTTCGATCCGCCGGAAATCACATCATTGACGATAACGGCCACGCCGCCGGCCTACACGGGCAAGCCTGTCGCCACCTACACGGAATTGCAAGATTTCACCATCATCGAAGGCTCCGTCATCGCGATCGACGTGAAATCGTCCGTCGAAGCGACGCAGGCCGTCGTCACGAAATCGGAAAAGCAACTGCTTGATATCCATTCCTTTACATTAAAGGAAACTGATGATCTGCGGATTGTTTTGACGGACGCCGACGGCCATCAGCAGATGACACCGTGGTTCCGCGTGACCGTCGAGCCAGATCTCCAACCCGTTCTCGAACAACGACAACCGACAGGCGATATCAAAATCCATTCATACGACAGCGTCCGTCTGGACGCGTCCGCTTCAGATGATTTCGGCCTCCACACCTTCGGACTGCAATTCACGAAAAACGGCATGGAACGCCAAGTCGTTCTCTTCAATGAACATATGGATGACACGCCTTGGGAAACCACGTGGGATCACAACGCCTTGTGGGACATTCCGTCTCTGAAATTGAAGGATGGCGACATGCTCTCTTGCGTGTTTTTCATCGAAGACAATCGCGAGCCGAAGCATCAGACGACGCGCGGCGAAGTCTTTTTCATCACCGTCGAACCGGACGAAGATGAATTGGAAGCCGACGGCGCGGACAGCGGCGATCAAAAACGGACCACCGTCGCGGATCTGATCGCCGAATCCAAACGGCTCCTTCGCCTGACGTGGGATACGTTATCGCTTGCGCCGCAGGATCGTACGCGCCAGACGGAAGAACTTCAGCGTGGTCTTCCGGACCTCCAATTGGAAATCGCCCGCCGCGAAAACAAGCTGAAGGAGGAATTGCGCAAAACCATCATGGACGCCAATAAATCGGAGGATGAAAATCAGTCGGCGGCAGAGGAATCGGAAGATGAATTCATCCAAACAAGTCTTCCCGAACCGTTCAACAGCCTGTTCGGTGGTGCTGTGAAGGCGGAAGATGCCGCCGCACGGTTGGCAAAAGACAACCTGCTGGATGAAAGCGCCATTCCGCAAGAGCGTGCATTGACGTTACTTGTGAAAATCGAAAACGAACTTCTCCGCAACGCAATGAAGAGCAAGAAATCGAAGGAAGGGCAGGGCGGAAAGGGCGAAAAGCAACAGCAGGAGCAGCAAGAAAAGAACTCTGACAATCAAGAAAACAACCAAAATCAGCAGCAGGCGGACAACGCCAAACTGCTACAGGAAGCCGCCGAATTGTTGCGGCGGCAAATCGTCAAACAGGAGGCCATCAACGCTTCAGCCGCATCACAAGACGCTGCCGCTGCGGGACTTGCGGATAAGCAACAACAGCTTGGGCAGGACACGGAAGATTTGGAGAAAACGCTCCGTCCGTTGAAGGAAGCGGCCGCGGCCCGCGAAGCCGTCGCCCGTGCGGCGGCTGAAATGAAACATGGTGCGGAATCGTTCCGCAAGCAGGATACACGTACAGGCGCGATCCATGGTGGCCGTGCGCATACCGCTCAGCTGGAAGCACTTCGCGTCATGGAAGACGCTATCCAAGCCGCCGCCGCGAATCAGTTGCGGCAGCTTGGTGAGCAAGCTCGCGATTTGAGCCAGCGGCAAATGGACGCGGCTGACAAATCGGGGGAATTCAAGAAACAAGAAACACCTGTGTCGCAACAAGATACGAAGCAGGCTCGTCAGCAGCAGCAGGACTTGAAGGAACAGGCCGAACAGCTTCGCCAGTCGTTGCAGAAAACGGCGGAGCAATTAGACAAAACGTATCCGGACATTGCGAAAGATTTGCGCGACGCCGTCAAAAACATGGACGAACGGAAGATTCTCGCTGCCCAGCAGCGTGCCCTTAACGCGTTGCTGTACAAGCGTTTCGACCGCGCAGAAAAAGAGCAAACCGACGCTTCCAACTTGCTCGCCGCTCTCGCCATGGAGCTTGACGCCGCTGCTGGCAAGATGCCGAATATGACCGCGCAGGAGCTTCGCGAAGCGTTGCAGAAATTGCAGCAGCAGGCCCGTCAGACCGCCCAAAATATGGAAGGCGAAGGCCAAAAGGCCAGCGACAGAATGGAACAGCTCCGCCAACAAATAGAGCAAAATCTCCAGAAACTCGGAGAAAAACTTAAAGACAACCGCCTGAACGAGTTAAGTGATAATATGAGCATTCCGTTCAACGGCGAATCGCCATCGGAGGCGGGTCAGTTCATCCTCCGCAATCTCCAGCAGGCCACCCAAATTTTGGCGGAGCATTTGCAACGGCTAACAATGGAAAAGAAGCGCGAGCTATCACGTTCACAGCTCGCGCCGCCATTGAAATACCGTCGCCTCGTGGAAGATTATTTCAAGCAGATGAGCAAATAGCAAGATAATTGTTCATCTAATCTGGTCTATAATTTAATGATTAATTAGCATTGTTTTTTCTTACAATGTGAATAATATTCTTCAACTGATATCAATAATAACTGGAAAAATCCAAAAAAGAATCTGTTTACATAATTATTATCAATTATATAGAGTATATATAAATAATGTTTTATATATGTATTTAACTCTATACATTTTTAATATCATATATAAATTCTTTTTTTCGTCTAATCTGTTCTATTCATATTTTGATATCTTTTTCATACTTCTTTTTTATCATAAATTATAAGATATCATATAATATGGATACTTATTATTTTTATAAATAATAAATATATTATTTATATAATATTTTTTTAAAAAAGTCCTTCAGATTAATTAAAATTGGGGAGATAGTACTCAACTATTGATGCAGATGTAGCATAGGAATAGTGTTGATATCAAAAAACGGAGACAGTCAACAAAGAAATCATGAGAAATCACTCAAATTCGCCTCCCTTCAATGGCATAAATAGCTATACAAAAGCCAGAGGATATGACAAAAGATAATCAAGCCAAGTATTAAAAAGAGTCACCCATGAATTATTTCAACGCATTAACAATTCTTTTACAGGTTGTGTGCTTTACGCCAGTGGTGTTTCTGATGCTTAGCATTCTTTGCTATCTTCCATCTGTGTTCGTTTATGCGGCTTTTGAAACTATTTGTCGAACTGTTGGCATCGCAACGTGGTTCGTCCACTTTCCCTGCAGAATAGTAAAAGCTTCTGTCCGACTGAAAGAATGAAGAACTTTTTGTAAAGCGCTCAAGATCTCCAGCCAAAATGGCATAGGCATAATGTCAGAACCAGAAAAGCTATGAGCTGGCGGCCAGGTACGGTAAATGGCCAAAAGCAAGCGGCGCAAAAACTCATAAACCATAAACAATGTACAAGGAAACCATGGAAATCCAGATGGAAAAACAAAGCCACATCAAGGCTGCCTCTACCCAAAAACCGGAAGCCACGGTAAGCCGCAACAGCGAGCCGAGCGGTTCGAATCGTTCTTCACTGGCGGGGTGGCACTGCCTCCTGGCCGTGTTGCTCTCGGATGGGCCGACATGGCGCATTGCGGAGGAAGAGCAGGGCCCAGCAACCACAGCGGCATAGGTCCGATGAGATGCGGTGAGATGACATTCCCTCAGCCTTATGACAGTCTGAGTCAAAAAAAATAAGGAATTGATAAAGAACTTTTTGTAAAGCGCTCAAGACCTCCAGCCAAAATGGCATAGGGATAATGTCGGAACTAGAAAAATTACGAGCTGGCGGCCAGATACAGTGAATGGCCAAAAGCATGCGGTGAAACAACCCCATAAAAGGAACAACGAACGCATGAAAAACCAGAACGAAACCAAGATCAACAACAAGGCCATCATCAACTTGAAGCCCGAAGCTGCAGACATCCGCAACCATAAATCCCCTTCACAGGCGGGGTGGCGTTGCCTTCTGTCCGTGCTGCTCTTGGACGAGCTGGAGAAAAAAAGCGCATAATCCGTCCCGGACCGCTAAAATTCGGCCACGAGGGCGGCATAAGACTAGTGCAGGCGCGTGAAAACCAATTAAGGCGGGTCCGCCGGGCGGCGGATCCAGAGCGCGGCGAGAACCACAACCAAAAAGGAGGACAGCCATGGGCATCGTCAAGAATGTCAAGGACAGCATCGAGAAGCATTTCGCCCGCGAGGGCATCGGCAAGATCGCCCGCAACGAGGGCGTGATCAAGGAGTTCGGCGGCCGCTCCATCTACAACGGCATGATGGACACCGCGATCGGCCGCTACAAGAAGTAGGGGCCGCGAGAGCCGGGCCCCCCCGCCGGGCGGGCCCGGATAAGGCAAGACCAAACGAAAAGGAGCAGGACGCATGGGCAAGATCTACAGGAAAATGCGCGACGAGGCCAACCGCCAGCTGGCCGGATGGGTGAACAAGGAAAGCGAGGCGAGCAACTGCGTCTCGAGATTCTACTACCACGTGCGCGGCACGATGGCCGGCGGCACGGTGAGGGACGTCTACGACAACAAGGACGCCATCGACAAGCGCAGCCGCTAGGCCGCCGGAGGCACGGCTCCCCATTCGAACGCCGAAACGAGCGCTCAATCCGTCCCGGACGGCTAAAATCCGGCCGCGAGGGCGGCATAGCGATGCCACGGGCAAGTGAAGAAAAACGAGAGGCATGGCCGCCATCCGGCGGCCATGCACGAAGCAAGAACAACAGCCAAAAGGAGAAAAAGCATGCTCATCATCAAACAGAAAGAACACATCCTCATCAACAGACCGACACCGGATGACCGGATCGGTTCGATTCGTGAAGGCCTGCCCTGGCCTCCCCGTCATCCTCGTCCTATACCTACTACTATTATAATCTCTAGAGATAAGAAGAACATATAGCCATTTTTTAGCCTATGACCATCCAATGGAGAGATACACTAGGATGTTTTAATCAAAACACTAGATCAAAAAGGAGAAACAATCACGCGGCGGCTTTACTGCTCGCTGTCCTCGTCATGCCTCGTGCAGGGCCTGTTCCTCACCGTCGCCAGCAGGATACTCCTGTTGGCGTAAGTCCGGTGATGGTGCGCCCCTCCAGATCTCCATGGGGGAAAAGGAAATGGTACCCCGAATCATGAAAAATGGCTAGTTTTTTCATTAAAATCATGCTATTATTCATGAAAAACGCATTTTTTCGTTTTACGGTGATTCGGGCAAAAGATGAAATTATGTAATGCCTCCTCCATGATTAAAGGGAGGAATTATATTCACATTCAGTATTTATTTCCATCTCTATTTGAAATATTCGGCACGATTTCTCCATTTTGGTTATAGGATTTTTCCTCCTTAAGTATTCCATCTGTATCATAAAATCTTTCAATACGTATAATGTCTTTCATATCTTTTATACCCTTATTGGGAAGGGAATAGAATATTCTTTGTTTGATCTTCCCATTCTCATGATAAGCAGTTTCATCTTTATAAATCCCTTCATTATTGCAAGTGGGATTATTACCTAATTCTGAATCAAAACGTTTTATCTCAAGAAGTTGGCCTTTTACATTGAATATTCGTTCTTCTCTTATGACATCTTTAGAATCTTCAACCCCTTTGCCTTTCATAGAATATCGTATGCACTTTACCCACCTGCCTGTCTTGACATCATATATGTTTTCATACCAGCTGATGCCGTTGGAGTCGCAGGCCATTTCATCGCCTGTCACATTGGCGAAATGCTTTTCCACAAGAACCTTGTGATTAAGATTGAATGTCTGCTCCACACGTATTACATCCTTGTTCCCCCAGACACCTTTACTGGGGAGGGAATAGAATATCCTTCTCGTCTCGTTTCCTTTTTCATCGTATTTATGTTCAATTCTGCTAATACCCTCATCGTCGCATGTAGGTGTCTTTTGGCCATCTGCATAATGGAATTCTTGCAGGCAATTGCCCTGTGAATCATACTGCCATTCTTGAATGGCCATGTTTCCCGAAAAGGGAATCAATTGATTGCCTTCGTCGTACGCCGTTAAACTTGTCATCTTGAAGTTGTCGCCATATAATTTATATGAAGCCGTGCTCCTATGAATGCCTTTATGGTTGACAGCAGGTAACTTTCGCTTCTCATATTCTCCTTTCTCATCAAAATATACCATTGCATAATACAGCTCTTCTGTGGTTTTGTTATTACCTTCAACATCAATAAATTTACGGTGCATAGTAATCGCTGTGCCGTTAAAAAGGTATTGGCCTGGCAATGCAAAACTGTCAATCCTAATCAATCTATATCCATAGTAGCTTGTGATTGTCCTACAAATATTGTTGCTATCACAGGTCAATTCCGAACCTTCTTGAGATGAATAATATAATTTTTCAACTTCATCGCCTCTCTTATTATATTTTTTCTCTATACGCATGACGTTATGATTACCATATAAATCATGCCCATATTCTATCTTTCGATTCAAGATTTCGATTTCGTCTGTTTGGATATAGTATTCGTTTTTATATAAACTGATGCCATTGGAGTTACATGCGAGTTCATTACCGGTCATGGCAGCATAATGCTTTTCTGTAAGAATGTTGTGATGTGAAGTGAATGTATACTCTACACGCATGACGTTTTTATCACCCATGATGCCTTTGCCCGGAAGGGAATACAAAATTTTTTTCTTTTCATTTCCTTTTTCATCGTATTCATGTTCAATTCTTGAAATTCCATTATCGTCACATGCCGGTGTCTTTTTGTCATTTGCATAATGGAACTCTTGCAGGCAATTACCTTGTGAATCATATTGCCATTCTTGAATGGCCATGTCTCCAGAAAATGGAGTCAATTGATTGACTTCGTCGTACGCCGTTAAACTTATCATCTTGAAGTTGTCGCCGTATAGTTCATATGAAGCTACGCCTTTATGAATACCATTATAGTTAAGAATTGGATGATTCCGTTCATCATAATATAACTCTTGTATAGTTTTTTTATTACCATCAACAGTAATCTTTTGACTACGCTTTGTAACTGCCATACTATTAAATAGAAATTTTCCGGGTAAGGCAAAACTATCGATTATAATCTCATTTCCATTGTAGCTCGTAATTGTCTTGCAAATATTTTCTTCATTGCAAGCCAAATCTAATCCTTTTTGAGATGCATAATATATTTTTTCAATTTCATTGCCATTTTCATTATATTTTCTCTCAATTCTCATGATGCCTGGAATATTATATAAATTCTTTCCATATTCAATTTTCTTTTTCAATATTAAACCAGTCATACTATCATATTCCATTTTGCAAGAACTAATACCATGAGTATCGTAGAATATATTTCTTTCATTTGTGAAATTATTCTCCTCAATAATATTGCCAGCTTTATTGAAAGTTTGTTCCACACGTATAAATTTTGTATTTCTTGATAAATCATAAATGTTAAAATAATATAAAAACCTTTTCTCTTCATAATCATCTTTATTATATTGTGACTTGATTTTGCATAATCCAGTATCGTCTATGAATGATAAATTTTCACCTGTCTCGTATGCAAGATATTCTTCTTCAATAATGTTACCATTTATATTATATTTTTGTCTAACTCGTATAATATTACTTCCTATTATGCGATCTTTAATCATATATTGTATTGTTTCAGTATGAATACCATTAGTATATTTAAAGTCTATACGAAAAATATTACCCTTAAAGAATGCTCTTTTTATATTTTCTTTAAAAATATATTTATTATAAATATAATTCTCATCATGTTTCCAAAATGTTGCTTTAGTCATATTACCATATTCATCATGCTCATATATTACAGTGTCATAATTTCCATTATCTTTTAACATTTTTATAAGTTTTTTATTTTCGTCATAATAACTCTGCATAATAGAATTACCATTTTGATCATATTCAATCTTTAATATACAATTACCAGCATTATCACAGAAATTTCTAAATGTTCCATTATTAAATTCCTGTGATATTATTGTTATTGACTCAACAAAATCATATTCATTTTTGTTCTTTGTATATTGAAAAATACGTTTATGCGAATTATCTAAACCTCTTATATAATTTCCAAGAGAATCTTCCCATATCCATTCTTTTTCAAATCCTAACATTCCATCCTTTTCATTTTCTTTATAATAATTTATTCCTACATAAATTAGTTCTTCAGAAGATTCATCATCATTTTCTTGGGAGCGTAAAATAGGTGATCCATTATATTGAATAAACATTATTAGAGCATCTGTTTTGGGCCTTATAATATTTTGTTTGACAAATTTTTGATCTTTATTTTTGCTTGTTTTTAAAGATAATTTGTCATTTTTTTGATTTTTAAAAAGATGATTTTTCTGATTATGATCTGCTAAAGGCTTGCTTTGATGCTCATTATTATAAACTAGGTTTTTTTGGTCTACTGCATTCTTTTTAGATTCTTGATGAAATACACTTTGATTTTTTTCTTCTTTCTTTTCAATAATATTATTATCATAAGTTTTCTTGGGATCCCTTTTATTACCATGAATATCGTATTGAGGTATATAGAAAGCTCCCCAGATCATATACCCTTTTTTATTCTTGCCAATTTCAGATAGTGGTATTTTATTACCGTCTTTATCTTCTATATATGAAAAATCTATAATTACTACGGATTTTAATTCATCTTCAGTAATACCAACAAGCTTATTAGTATTATTAGTATTTGATGATGATTCATTAGAAGACCATATGTATGTATCGAAACATCGGTCAGTCAAATCATATGTTTTAAGATGATTATTAACAATAGAAAGTCTATAAGGCGATGACCTTTTAAAGGGAATATATGATTTCCAATCGTTTAATTTGAAGCATTTCCAATAATCATGCCATCTGAAATCAAAATCAAACATCCCTATGGTTTTGATTTCGTAGGAAAATTCACGGTGTTTAGCTTGTCGTTTACTCAATCGATTAAAGCCGTTTGGCACACCATATATTTTGTGCCAGTTTTTGTAATATGTTTTATATTCTTTAAAGAAAAGAAAGAATATAATAATAAAAAAAACAGTAGGTACAATAACAGAATAATAAATTTTACGGTAGAATTTAGCTTTCTTCTGCTGATAGCGCATAACCTTTTTTCTTTCTACTATAGGAATGATGATATCATGGCAGAATTCGATGTATTGAACACAATTACGGTTATCTGTTCTTAATAGGCGCAGATTCACCAGCTTGTAGATTTCATCTCTGGGCAGTTTGAGGTCATCAACAGCCTTCAGCAGGCGGAAACCAGAATCGGAAACGAGTTCTTCTTCAAGTGTTTCACATGTATGCAGGGAGACTTTCTGCATCGCGTTATCATAAAATTTGCCCAGAATATTATCCTTGTTTTCACGTACTAGCTTCTCAGTAATGCGGGGAAGGGACTGCTCCAGACGGCAAAGGTTGATCTGTTCGCAAAAGAGGGAGAGCAGGGCCGGCTCGACGACTTTCTTGAAAGATCTGCGTGTGCTTAGAGTGTTCTCCGATACGGCCTTGATGATGCTTTCGCATACGGATTCGCTACAGATGTCCTTTGTCTTATCATTAAAAATGACTTCACGGGCGTTCTCTTCACTCATGGGCTTCACGGAAATACGGTTCTGCCGTAGAGGAGGACACAAATTGGACATCTCGTCAAGTCTTGCAATGAAATCGTCGCGTAGCGACAAAATTATGCGATATTCGGCTTGGACTGGGATAGCTAGGGATACATTGTCCTTGTTTATAACGGCTTCTAGCTCGGCGGGTAAATGGTCGCCTGCGACATCGCAAATCTGTATGATCGCGTTATTGATTTCCGATTCATCCTTTTCAGAGATAGTGAAAATCTCCTCGAACTGGTCAAATACTAAAACAGGACGTATACGGACATCCATAACATCGTAGAATTTATGGCGGTGCAGCCAGGTCCATAGGTTTTCCAATGCGTTTCCTGGCAGTGGAGCAATTTCCTTGATAGTGCAATAATGCTCTTCAAGAGAAGAGGTTATCAATTCTATAATCTGTTTGATATAAGATGCGCTACCTTTGCTATGATCCAAGCGCAGATAGATGGGAAAAAACTGCTTCTTACGCAATTTTGGAAACACACCCGCTTGTAGTAATGAAGTCTTCCCCACGCCTGATACACCATAAACACAAGTTACAATATTATCATAGATTTTATAGAATAATTCATCGCTTTCCTTAGAACGTCCGAAGAAGATATCTGCATTTTCTTCCTGATAGGAGGACAAGCCGAGCCATGGGGAGTTGGCAGTGCTACTTTCAACAGCTTGTAGGCCATTGTTACCATTGCTTGTCTTTCTGATTTCTGAGATTAGGGTGGATTCCATTTTTCCCGTATTATCTTGCATGGTATTATCACCTTTATCTGTCTTCATAAATGCAGAGATTGCGGTAGATGCTTTCAAGTGCATCACTTGTCAACGGAACTTCGGTAGAATTTAGTCGAAGACAGTTTTCCTGTGGAATCATCATTGTCGCATCTGGTAGCCTGTCTTGTCCCTCAAATAGTGGCATCATGAAATATTCCTCTCCACTCTTACCTTTGCGGCGTATATTTTCTGCATATCCTAATTTCAAAATATCCACAAGAGCCTCTACAGAGGTTGAAATGATCGGGATAAAAACAGCTGCATTTTCCATTATCATGCTGATACGATTCATATTTTGTAATTCATCATTACGAATTATCTTGACATGATAGCCAGCCTTCTTAACTTGTTCGTATATAGCAGTACCAATAGCCACATCATGCGACGATGCGCATATAACTACAAAACCACAAACTTGCCGTTTTTCAACCTTAGTTTGCTTATCTTCATGCATTTTCTGTGTAAGAAGGGTCACGAAATCCTCCGCATTACCACTACAGAAAATTTTGCCATAGTTGTCACGAGCAAGAAAATATCTAAATGCGGAGTCGTTTCTGGATACGTTATCCGCGATGATTCCGCAGTCTCTAGTCAATGTCGAGCAAGTCGGTTCTGCTGAGAGGTTGAATAGGAAGAGCCTAGCATACCAATTTTCATAGTTACATCCAAGCATAAGAATTACCTTGCGATCATCTTTTTCACGTCCTTCAAGGTATTTTTTCAAGTTGACTGGCCCTTCGCGATTCCAAGCACGTGAGAACATCAGCATATCGTTCTCTGTGACAGCATAATAGTCACTATGACTGTTTAACTTGCCGAAAATGTGGAAAATGAACGGAGTCACAGCATTTGGTTTGATGTCCACGACTTCTTTTCCTTTGAACTCCGGCTCATTTTGGTAGTCAAACTCCCAATCTTCCAGCCAAGACTCTCCATATTGTTTTTGGACTACTTTTTTCAGAAAAGAATCTGGAGTCGTAACAAGAAATCCAGGGAAGCATTTTAATTCCACTAATTTACACAATGCTTCTGGAGGTTCACACATTTCCGTTAATTTCTCCATTATTTCTTTAAACCAAATTTCCGTCTGTCCAGGTTCTGCCTTATAGCATTGGTCGAAAATATCAACAAAAGTCATATTTTCAGAATAAGATACATGAACTTGACTAGCCAGCTTCTTTACAGCATAGTCATACAGATTCACTTTGCGGACATTTCCGTTGTCCTCTATATTGACTTGCATAAGTTCCGGTCCAATAACTGGTATTACTCGGTTCGCATGAAGCATGGACTTCAGCCATAACCAGTCTGCATCGCTTCCAAACTGTGCGAGATTGGATAAGGAATGGTGATCCCAACTGGTGGAGTCCAAAAGTCTCTTTTCACGACGGCACACTTTGTACATGGCGAGTTCCTTGATATTTCCTGCACTCTTGTTCAGCTTTCGTATGCCTACGTATATAAAATAGAGGTTTGAATTTTGTAGCAAACACTGAGCTACAAATGCTCGGCTGGCAAAAATTTCATTCACTGCTGTTACCGGTTCTATTCTACTGGCTAGATCATGTGCGTGGCCCGTATAATCGTCACTATTGGTCATGGCATTGTATTGCCTATAAACAATACCTGAATGCAAGGCTATCCGTATTCCTGGCGCAGGGCTGATTCCGTGAGAAAACCAGTCAAACGTTTCCATGAAATCCTGCAAATCCAGTGCGAAATTTCCAGCAACTATTGGATTATTAAAAATGATATGGAGCCCGTCACCAGCCGTTTCACTTTTTAAGCGTGCATAATTATTATTTTGTTGCAACAGATTATTGGCCTGTTCACGATAGACCGCGAACAGATAGTCCTTTTGAGAACCAATATAATTACTTGAACCGACTAGATCGGCGACCAAAATTGCTGTGGCAACATAGTTGTTTCTTTCAAGCATTTTGACCTCCTATTCTCATAACCTCAATGTCTTTCTTTAAGCAGATATCCTCTATTTCTTTGAATATATGAGAATTACTAAAGTCGGCCCATACATAGCGAATCGGCAGTTCATTCTCCTCATTCTTCAACAGGCCAAGGCCTAAAAGTTGTTTGGCACCGTATTCCTCTACAAGCGGCCAAACATCTTTCAGTTCAGGAGAATAATCTGTAATGGGTTCCAGCAATTCACATTCACGCATGGTTGAGACGATTTGATCACCATCCTTGTTATTGAGGTATGCGTCTTGCAGTTTCTGGACAGGCATGAGTGGGGCGCATATAGGCTTAAGCCCATGCTCTAGAAATGTATTCAACATCTTTTGCTCTAGAATATTTGTGCAGGAGGTGATGACAACAGCAACATCTTTTTTTAGCTTTTCTGACATATCCATGCAACATTTAAGAGCTTCTTCGGAATAGCTATGTGGAATACTAGGCGTGAAAATTTTCAAGACAACAATGAACGGCAAATTGATAAATTGATAGAAATTTTTGGGAGACTTGGCGGCTTTTTCCAATAACATTTTCTGAATTTTTAGCAACATGCCCATTTCTTTGTAGTTTTTCTCTTCCCGCAGGGTAGATATTGTCTTTTCCAAGACTTTTTTTGCCATGTCAAGCGAATCATCTCTTGATTCCACGACATAATAAAGGGCTCGCCAAAGCATTATACAGGCACGTGCAAAATACATTGCAGAATTGTCTTCTTCGACCGCATAACCTGTAACATAATTATCAGCGGCATGAGGTTCACCGTTCAATTCATAACATACAGCAGCAAAATTTCTCTCGATGTCAGTCTCTCCTTGGGCGTAAGCCTCTGCCACAGTATTCAGCAAACTATATCGTTTTCGCTCATCCTGTTCAGACAATGCCAAAGCAAGCAAATCGAAGCTGTTGCTTTTACGTAAGATATTCATGTATTTTCTTTAAGCCTTTTTTTACAATCGTTCAACATATTGGTCAATTTCTCTATCGTCTGTTTTCTTGGCTCTCGCCTCTCTGTTTCTAACCATTTTTGGAAGAAATGGTGTTTTGAAAGAAAATATATTTCGCCTTTAAGCCATTCAACTTTTGATAAATGGAAACCATGCACCTCACGTTCTTTGCGAAGTAACTCTGTTTTCTCCCTATATTGGTCAAGGCCGATATGACCTAGATCAGCATCGCAGAGTATCTTCTCCAGAAGAGTCTTTGGAGTAACAGGCAATGCTGTTGCTAATATTAGCGATTTAACTAGTTCTATTTCCTCTTTTTTATATCCATATTGAGGTAAGAGGTCAGCAGCATATTGTGCGGAAATTGGCTCATTTTCCTTATAGGATTCAACATAGCCATAGTCATGCAACAATGCCGCCGCCATTAAACATTTTCTATTGATTGTGGAAATACAGGGATATCGCCGCATGAAAGCATATGTATTGGATACAACCTCACGCGTATGTTGAACATTGTGATACAAGCAATCCTTCGGTACATTGGAGGATAATACTGTGATGACGGTCTGAAAGAGTTTTCTGTCCATGTCAGAAAACAACGCAAAAATATGACTGCAAGAAGGACATTTCATATAGGAAAAAACATCATCCCCATAAACAGCATTTCTACATTTCGGACATATATAATATCCAACAGATGAATGCGAATTCTTTTTTATAACATGTTCCGATATTTCCAGCGGATTGATTATATTCAATTTTCGAAAAGTTCCTCTTTGAGAGTGATATTTGAGGATAGACTTGATCTCAAATAGTTCAAGATCTGGATAGCGCCCTAGAAGAAGGGCGATAAACCCCGTGACGGTTGGCACCGCAAAACTTGCTCCACTCTGCCGACAGTAGCCACCATTGTTAGTCGCGACCAATACTTTTTCTCCAAGTGCCGCAAATTCAATTGGTTGCATATCAATATGTTCGATCTCAAATGGGTTGTTCACGTAGTCTATATTGTCCACACTGATACATGTCGCCAGTTGTGCCGGAAACCCCAGATCCCCAGGACGCGGCTTATTACGTTTTGAGGCGACTATTATCTTGTGTTTTTGATAGGCAATTTCACATAAATCTTCTATTTCATGCCGATATTTGCTTTCACAGACAAGACTCATGTTTATGATTTTTGCATTACCTTCTATAGCCGCCTTAAGGCCGGCTATCATTATTTTATTAGTAGATGTTCCATATGGCCCTAAGGTTTTATAATCCAGCAACCGTGCATTTCCAGCAATTCGTGATATAATGCTAGCGACGGCTGTTCCGTGGTCGGATGAGGCATTATTACCAAATTTTGGCAATTTCTTTTCCAATATTCTAGTAATACCTTTCTTATCTTGCGTCTCTACATATTCCCAAGCACCAAAAATTCTGTGTCGCAACAATTCATGTGTTGAATCAATACCACTGTCAACGATGGCAACATCTACTGGATGAAGACGTCTGCATCTCAAGTCTAGTATGGATTCATTAAGAATGTCCGTTAAATAATGCTTTGTCATAATTCACTCAGCATAGTTAGAATCTGAATTATTTTCCCCCCCTTGTCCGGATTGGCTCTTAACCAATTAACAGTTTGCTCAACCGCCTTCATCTCAAGAGCCTCCTGCCCAGTCAATGACGATTTGATCTTCGATTGGAAGGAGGCTATTTGCTGTTCCTGCCTAAGAATAATTGCCCCTAGTTCAGCGACAATAGCAAATTTTTGGCAATCAACTGTAGAAAATGATTTATTTGAGTCAAAGGATACAGCTGTGATAGCACCTATCAATTCATCGTCCAACAGAATCGGAGCTGCTATCACGCTATTAGGCTTTCCATCATCAGGAACCTCGAAAAAACGGCTACCTGAAGCACGGGTACTTGTTTGTACCTCACCTGTCATCGCTGCCATTCCTGTTATTCCTTCTCCTAGAGGCACGGTTTTACCAACAAGCTGTTTCGGAGCGGCTCCTCCTAAAGTACTGATAAATTGTAAATCCTTATGCTTTTTACGATAGATTAATAGTGATCCTTCGTCCGCTCCCAATATTTTTAATCCTAATTGTATTAGTAAATCGAATTCTTGCTTCACATTTTCAGGATTATGAATCCCGACATTCAATAATAATTCTCTACTTGTTGCTTTTGCCATATTTTATCTTTTTTATCCTTATTCAACACTTAACAGGAAAACCTGGAGCTTTATAACCGTCTTTAAACACAAAGCAAATTTCTGGTCTGGAAAACACTGTATTATGAAAAGAATCGTATGAAATAGATGTCTTTCCGCTCTTAACTGACAAATCATTTCCACAGAAAATGAGCCTACCATCCAATACTATGCCATTTGGGCGTATGACCTCCATATTCACATCATCCCCTTTCTCTCTTGTCATTGACAGTTTCATTCTCCATTGGTATTGCGCAGGCACATTGATATCAGCATAAAAGGTATATTGAAAACTTTCATCACTGGCAGCTAAGACCTCAGCAGTATCAAGAGCCAAAAAGGTGGTAGCAACTTTTTTTTGGAATATGTGCCACAACATTTCGTGTTTTTTCATTGTCTTTTCGTATACCCTTTTCTCCTCACAGTAATAATCGTATTTTTCAGAGATTTCAGGTTTGTCTAAAATCTTCATATACGGGCCATAGAAGGCGAATTCCGGCGTCGGGATTAGATTGTTTCGACTGCTTCTCTTCTGGTGATAATAGACGCCTAGCACATCCAATGCGTCCAGAAGGTCTTTTTTCCCTTCCGACAGCTCGTCGCGGGCGGCTCGTACAAGGTCGTCATCCGCGCAATTAAGTATGATTCTCAGGCTCTTTGCAATGTTTTCGTTGAGTTGTTCGATTTGCATGTCCATTTTTCTCCTCCATGTCATTAATGAAATACTTCCAAAGCCTTAGCATTCAAGCCAGGCAATTCCCGGATACATGTGTAAACTTTGCAATCCGGATGATCTTTTTTATCTTTTTCCACCTCTTCTTTTTCCTGACAAAAATGATTGTTGATCCTCTCTTCGATTTTCCTTTTCTTATGTCGTTTGTTGTATTCTTCTAATTCATCCACTTCAAGTCTATCAAGGAGAATCTCGCGAACTGGCGGATCATATTCATTTAAGGGCTTGTCGACAATTTTCATAAAAGCATTCGTCATTTTCTCGACTTCTTTTTCATTATCTATTTTTTTCTCATAAACTCTTGTCAGATAGATGTAATAAAACATAATTGCCGAAGAATATTCTTCTCCCACTTGCTTTTTAATGTATTTCTTGATAATCTGATTCAGCCGATCAATGCTTATACTAACATTGTCCATGTGTTGATTAATGTTGGAAACGTTCCAGTCAAGGATATGCTGATTAGCAAAGATCTTCTGGCAATTCTCCGATGTCTGATCTTTCCACGTGTAAACAATCGCTTTTCTTTCTTTTCTCCACTTCTCATCCTTGGTCAGACATGCCAGAATAAGCTTCATCTCATCAATGGATAACAAATGTTTCACCCCTAGCCACTCCGCCGCCTCATGGAGCAGCCACGCCTCGAATTGTTTCGGCACACATGTCTTCAGAACATGGAAAATAATGTCGGAATAAACATAATACATCGCGAGTAAGACCGTTTTCTTTTTCTCTCCTGTATTGTAGGCCTCCGCAATCTCCTCGTCTATTTCTCGCTTTTCTATATCGCTCAAATTATCCAGTTCGATTATTTTCACATCCTTGTTCTGCCGCCGATAAGTGTTTATGGCATTTCTCAACCAGCTATATTGATCAAAAACGATTTTTCTATAGAGGAGAACTCCTCCCAGATCACAGTCGAATGTCATGATCCGTTTGATACCGTCTTTATCTTCCAGTGGCTCCAACAGGAAATTCCATAGGATTCTGAAATATGGATACGCATTTTCCTTACTACGTTTTTTTTGAAAAATCTCTTGGATAGCGGAAAGCAATGTTATTCTGCATAGCCTCTCTATGTTAGACAACCCATCTGGTATGACTTCTTCATCCTCTGTGATTTCGTGCATCTCCTTGTCAAAGGAGTCATCCAGAATAATCTTGTAGAAGGTATCCTTTAGTTTCAAGAAAGTATTCCATGTCTTTTGGATTTTCGGATCATTCTCATTAAATGACGTGCCTTTTAGTTCAAGCAATTCATCAATGGATTTCTCAAAATTTGAGATGAAATTTTCCTTGTCTTCCAATTGACAATTTTTGTCTTTAACATAATAATCCACAATAGACATGAAAAAAGGTATTTCTTTTTCTTTTAAAGCTGTGATTAGTTCACGTTTTTTTAAAAAACTTAACAAGTCCATCTTTTTTTCCTTATTAATTAATTCTACAATCCATCAACGAACAATATGCACTTCTCGTGCGAAATGTCACATTATTTTCATGGATTATGTGACTTGGTCTATTGTAGAACTCATTACTTTAATTTCTTTTATTGTTATTGCAAATCCACTTATGGTATTTATTTAGCAATACAGCTTTCATGTCTACGATTTCTGGTTTCTTGTACCAGTTTTTACTAAAGCCTGTTATGTCTGAAGAACTTGTACACACAAAGATGACCTTTTGCACCGAGGGGCACTAGTGGTCTAGTGGCAGCATCCCTTGATGATGTCTCTATTGTTCACTACCTTAACAAGCGTACCGACCGCGTGCGAAGTCTGGAAACGGAGGATCGCCTTCGAGACGAAGTTCGACGCATTCTTCTTTTTTTTTTGCACTTTGCGACATTGTCGGACGTCGTGTTCTCCATCTTACCGTAGATCCCTTTGCCGAAACACATGCTTGTTCCTCCTTGCTGTTTGTTGCCCTTGCTTTATGGTGGTCCGCCCGGACAGGCCACCATTTTCTTGCACTCCACAGCCTTATGCCGTTTTCGAGGCGATTGTTGAGCGGTTTTTCCGGAAGACGAACCTTTCTTCTTCCCCGCCGGGAATCCCGAGGAGCATCAGCGCCTAGCGGCTGCGCTCCCGGATATCGTCCCTGCCCCCGACAATCTTCTCAAGGCGGCGGACGGCGATGGCCATGCCAATCCCGCTGTAGACCTTCGACAGCAGCCCTTCCGACGACCCGTAGCGCCCGTTCCAGCGCCCGACATTCCGAAGGCCCCCGTTGCGAGTTTCCTTGTAAATATCCATTTCTTTTGTCTCCTTGTCCTGTTAGTCCTGGCAGGCCCGCACGGCCGGGCGGGCCCCTGTCTCATCTGTCCTCGCCGGCCCTCAAGCGCCTTATGCCGTCTTCCTGGCAGGAGTTGAGCGGCCTGGAAAAAGCCCTTCGCTTTCCACAGCCCGCGCAACCCCGACTGCCGGAGGGGGACTCAGCGGCTGTACCTCCGGATGACGTCCTTGTTGTCGTAGACGTCCCTCACCGTGCCGCCGGCCATCGTGCCGCGCACGTGGTAGTAGAATCTCGAGACGCAGTTGCTTGCCTCTCTTTCCCTGTTAACCCAGCCGGCCAGCTCGCGGTTGGCCGCGTCGCGCATTTTCGTGTAGATGTCGCCCATTCTCTGTTCCTTGTCGTTCTCTTTCTTTACCGTGTCACATACCCGTGGTCTTATCTGTCGGGCCCGCCCGCCCAGGGCGGGCCCCTCGCGGGCTTTCTTACTTCTTGTAGCGGCCAATCGCCGTGTCCATCATGCCGTTGTAGATGGAGCGGCCGCCGAATTCCTTGATCACGCCCTCGTTGCGGGCGATCTTGCCGATGCCCTCCAGCGCGAAATGCTTCTCGATACTCTTTATGATACCCATGGCTGTTCTCCTTTTGTCTGTTATTCTTGTCTTATCCGCTCCGCCGCCCGGCGGACGCGTTCTACTCGATTTTCACCGGTCTGCATCAGCCTCATGCCATCTTAAGGTCAGAAGTTGAGCGGAAAGGGACGGATTCCCGCCGCCCCTCTCCGCCGGGGCGGCAAAGCGTCCTTAGCGGCTGCGCTCCCTGATCTCGTCACGGTTGCCGATGATCCTCTCTACGCGCCGGACGGCAACGGCCGTCCCGATCCCGTTGCAGATCTTCGACAGAAGGCCGCCCGACGACGCGTAGCGACCATTGCAGCGCCCGAGTTCGCGCAACCCCTCGTTGCGAAGCTCCTTGTAGATGTCCATGCTCTTCCATCTCCTTGTTTCTTTTTCGTCACCGTTCCACATACCCATGGTCCTCCCGCACGAGGCCCGCCGGGACGGCGGGCCTCGTGCGGGATTTCCTACTTCTTGTAGCGGCCTATCGCCGTGTCCATCATGCCGTTGTAGATGGAGCGGCCGCCGAACTCCTTGATCACGCCCTCGTTGCGCGCGATCCGGCCGATGCCCTCCCGCGCGAAATGCTTCTCGACGCCGTCCACGATTTTCTTCACGATACCCATCGCCTTCTCCTTTCTAATTATTATTGTTATTGCCTTGCCGGGACCGCCCGACCGGGCGGACCCGCCTTCTAACCATCTTCACTGGCTACACAAGCCCCATGCCGTCTCAATTGTTGCGTTCCCATGGTTTGATTTCAAGGGTGGGATCACAGACAAAGAAAGGAGGGGGAATAATTTTTGAGCTTGGCTTGCTGATGACAGTGTGTTCTTTTTGATTGATGAAATCCATGTCTTTTCCTTTAGTGCCTTTGATTATTGTGTTGTCGTGAATTTCTGAATAGTAACTACTTTAAAATATCGTTTGACATACATGATGCTATCGCTATTTCCTTGGACAGTTATTGAGTTGTATTCGTGAAATAGGCCAAGATTTGGATCAGTATCCAAAAACTTAACGGCTTTTTCTCCAAGGTTTAATATGGAGGACGAGAATGGATGGGGGGTGAGGGCGAAGATCATGGATTCTGGCAGGAAAGCTGGTGACTTCGTTATCAGGTTTATAAATAAGTATGTGTTTGACTTTGCTCATGATGTTCTGCCTTTTGTTCGTAATTTGAGGTTGACAGTCGTTTTAAGGTAATTTACGTTCTTTCATCACTGTGACGGCATTTATGCCGCCGTGGTCGTTGATGCCGCCGTTCCCTCACCACCAAGCCATCTCGGCCCGTCCGAGAGCAGCGCGGCCAGGAGGAGGCGCCACCCAGCAGGCGAAGAATGACCCGCGCCGCGCGGTTCGCGGTTGCAAGCGCACGTGGACGCGGGATTCAGCTCCGTAACGGCTTTTTTGCCGGTCTTGGTCTTTTTCTGGATTTCCATGGATTCCTTGCTCCTTGTCTATGAATTGTTGTGCCAATGTTGCCGGCCGGTCGGCATGATCGTCCTTTGCCTTTTCCCGCTCCGACACTGTTCCTATGCCATTCCACCCGGACGTCTTGAGCGCTTCAAAAAAGTTTTTTCCACCTGTCCCCCATTTTCGTGCCTCCGGTCATTGCGGGGCCGAGGGAGACGACATCTCGCCCGACATCTATGCCGCCGTGGCTGTTGATGCCGCCGCTCCCTGACCACCACGCCATCTCGGCCCGTCCGAGAGCAGCGCGGCCAGGAGGAGGCGCCACCCAACAGGCGAAGAATGATCCGCGCCGCGCGACTCGCTGTTACGGCCGTCCACGGCCTTGGGCTTGTTAGCGAAGTCGGACTTGACACTTATTTGATTCTTCTTCTGGATTTCCATGGATTCCTTGCTCCTTGTTTATGAGTTGTTGCACCGCTTGCTCTTGGCCATCCGCCATGAACGGCCAGTTGCCTGTGGCTTTTTCCGGTTCCGACACTGTTCCTATGCCATCCCGTCTCGAGGTCTTGAGCGTTTCAAAAAAAGTTTTTTTCACCTATCCCCCATTTTCGTGCCTCCGGCCATTGCGGGGCCGAGGGAGACGACATCTCGCCCGACATCTATGCCGCAGTGGCCGTTGATGCCGCCGTTCCCTCACCACCACGCCATCTCGGCCCGTCCAAGAGCAGCGCGGCCAGGAGGAGGCGCCACCCAGCAGGCGAAGAATGACCCGCGCCGCGCGGTTCGCGATTGCAAGCGCACGTGGACGCGGGATTCAGCCCCGTAACGGCTTTATTGCCGGTCTTGGTCTTCTTCTGGATTTCCATAGATTCCTTGCTCCTTGTCTATGAGTTGTTGTGCCGCTGTTGTCGGCCGGTCGGCCTGACCGTCCTTTGCCTTTTCCCGCTCCGACACTGTTCTTATGCCATTCCGGTCGGACATCTTGAGCACTTCAAAAAAAGTTTTTTTTCATGCTTTCAGCCAGACCGAGACTTTTACTATTCCGCAGGCCTAGCGGACGGACGCCACCAGTGCGACAACAGTTTTAAGAGCCGCATGGACGAACACCGCCAGAAGATAGCAAAGGACGCCAAGCGTCAGGAACGCCACGGGCGCAAGGCCCACAACTTTGAAAAAATTCGTCAATTCGTTGTAGTTATTCATGGGGTACATACTTTGTTTTTTGATAAGCTATTAACTATTTTTCTTTACTAAAATCTTATGCATTTTTCATAAAGTGTTATCTCTTGATTCAAACACCTATTTTTGTGCCGGGCAGCCTCCCCCTGGCTGCCCGGCTTTACAGTTACGGAACTTCCTTGCCACCTCTTATTCCATGTTGTATGGACCTCATTTTTCTTTCCACCTAAAAGCCTGAACATTTATTTTGACTATGCTTTCTCAGCCATTAATTAACTCCAACCTTCCATTCAAAACATCCTGTTTTGTTTTCACAATTCTTATGCCAAATTGTAATCATCTCTTGAGTAGTTTTGAGAAAAAAACAGGCAAAAAAAAAGCCATGGGCAAAAAAGTCCGCCCATGGCCACAAAAAAAGACTAATTTATAATCTTATTATAATATTGAATTTTATATATCTTTCGTTTAGTATTCCACGCTGATCAGTTGCGCCATCGTGATGCTCGGCACCGTGAATTCCACAAAACCATTGGCATATTTTGCCTTAAGTTCTTTGTTTTCAGGAACTAGCTTCACGCTTTTCGGCTCTTTTTCACAACGGTAGCGCACCGTGATTTTGCCTGTTGTCACAATATCTTCTATGACCTCCACGCTGCCACGCTTTACGGGCGTTGCGTAGAGCAGATGGATGATATCGCGGTTTTCTTCCTCTTGATGCGTCACGGAGGCACGACCGCACGACTGCAGACCATCGACCGCTAGCAGGCTCTTTTGGCGCGGATACAGCCGTTCGATGCAGTTCAAAACGTAGTCGCGATGCAGTTTCATGCCATCTGAATTGTACATGGAGAAAATCGGCTGGGCGATGTAAATCAAATTGCATTTTTGGATGGCCGACGGCGTCGCAATCACTTCTCCTGGAGGCGTATTGCGATGCGAGCAGAAGTGCGCCCATGTGCGATTGAACATCGGTGCGACCGTGTCGGCGAGAATCTCTCCCGTGCCGTCCGGCTTCGCGGCGACGCCACTGTGATAGAGCAGGAAAGGACTGGAAACCAATCCTTTAGCGATGGCTTTGCGAGCTTTGACATATTCCACATCCCATGGCGACTTGCCTTCGCAGATCAGCCCCATATCCAACGCAAAATTCCATGAATCCTTTTCCACACCGCTTTCGGCGGAAAGCAACAGCTTCCCGCCTTTTTCCATGAAGCGGTTCAGTTTGTCGCGCACGCCTGGATCGAGGCGGCCTTTGTCCGGCAGGATGATGAATTTGTAGCCTTCGAAGGACATGGTCTCGTCGATGACGGTATGCGGTATCTGTGCTTCCATGAGCATCTTACTGGCTCCGAGGATGGCGCCTTCATGACCGCCGTGGAACATTTCCATCGTGCCGAGCACCGCTACGTCCGCCTTTGGTTTCGCGCCGATCAGCCATGGTTCGCGCTTTTCGATGTATTCATACGCCTCGCCGATGATGCGGTACGTTTCCATGTCCATCTTGCCCGATGGATGGAGCTGGTCGCCCGTGCAGGCCAGACAGCCCAGACCATGGAAGGCGAAGACCAGCAGACCAGCAACAGGATGGAGCAACTCCGCCAGCTGATGGAGCAGAATCTGCAGAAGCTTGGAGAAATAATTGAGAACAACCGCCTGAATGAGTTAAGCGACAATATGAGCTTTCCGTTCAACGATGAATCACCGTCGGAGGCGGATCCATTTATCCTCCGTCATCTCCAACAGGTTATGCATATTCTGGCGGAGCATTTGCAACGGCTGGCGATGGAAAAAGCGCGAGCTGTCTCATTCACAGCTCGCACCGCCGTTGAAATACAGCTGTTTTGTCAAAGACTACTTCAAGCAGATGAGCAAATAGCCGTTACGTTTCGCATAACGGCGATTATGGCTTAAAGATTAAGGATTAAGGATTTGGGATGGTTGCGCTCCTGCGCGACCGGACTCGCGGGAGCGCGTTCTCCCATTGATTCAATACTCCACGCTCACCAATTGCGCCATCGTGATGCTTGGTACTGTGAATTCCACGAAGCCTTTTGCATATTTGGCATTAAGTTCTTTGTTTTCAGGAACTAGCTTTACGCTCTTCGGCGCCTTGTCGCAACGATAGCGGACGGAAACCTTTCCGGTCGTCACGATATCTTCGATGACTTCAACGGAGCCACGTTTAACAGGCGTCGCGTAAAGCAGATGGATGATGTCGCGGTTTTCCTCATCCTGATGCGTCACGGAGGCGCGGCCGCAGGACTGCAAGCCATCCACCGACAGCAGCCGTTCCTTTTTCGGATACAGCCGTTCGATGCAGTTCAGCACGTAGTCGCGATGCAACTTCATGCCGTCTGAATTGTACATGGAGAAAACCGGCTGGGCAATATAGATCAGATTGTATTTCTGGATGGCGGACGGCGTCGCAATCACTTCTCCCGGAGGCGTGTTGCGATGCGAACTGAAATGCGCCCACGTGCGGTTGAACATTGGCGCGACCGTGTCGGCGAGAATCTCTCCCGTGCCGTCCGGCTTCGCGGCGACACCGCTGTGATAAAGCAGGAAGGGGCTGGTTACCAAGCCGTTAGCGATGGCTTTGCGCACTTTGACATATTCCACATCCCATGGCGACTTGCCTTCGCAGATCAGCCCCATGTCCAACGCAAAATTCCATGAATCCTTTTCCACGCCGCTTTCGGCGGAAAGCAACAGCTTCCCGCCTTTTTCCATGAAGCGGTTCAATTTGTCGCGCACGCCCGGATCGAGGCGACCTTTGTCCGGCAGAATGATGAATTTGTAGCCTTCAAAGGACATGGTTTCGTCGATGACCGTATGCGGTATCTGCGCTTCCATGAGCATTTTACTGGCTCCGAGAATGGCGCCTTCATGGCCGCCGTGGAACATTTGCATCGTGCCGAG
>JAEEGK010007883.1_pt1 | contig 25333 bp, 10 predicted proteins | sample 8958771 | NCBI WGS metagenome assembly JAEEGK01 (sample SAMN16246547, study PRJNA631951) | gut metagenome | biome: gut microbiome; feature: rumen; material: SC-attached | host: Bos | place: Iran: Karaj | collected 2018-10
TAAAGCCCATAAATAAAAAAATCTATATAAATAAAAATGGAATCAACAACCTTTCCAGCACCAATAACATACATAAATGAAATACAAGTAACATCAAAAGATCCAAAAGCATCAGGTTTTTATGACCAATTAAATCAACAACAATATGATGCACTTCAAAAATGGAAACAAGAACTTTTATCAAAAAACATAACATCAGATTTTACAACATATGATGATTTATATTTACTTCGTTTTCTCAGAGCAAGAAAATTTGATTTAGAAAAAACAACAATAATGTTTCAAAAATTTTTAAAATGGAGACAAGATGAAAAAGTTGATGAATTAAGAACAAGTTTTGATTTTAGTGAAATATTAGAAGTTAAAAAAATTTATCCTCACGGATATCATAAAGTTGATAAAATGGGTCGTCCATTATATATAGAATTATTAAGTAAATTAGATGTAGGAAAATTATTTACAGTAACAACAGAAGAGAGAATGGTAAAATATTACGTAAGAGAATATGAAAGATTAATGAAATGGAGATTTCCAGGTTGTTCAGCAGCAGTTAAAAAACCAGTTGAACAATCATTAACAATTTTAGATTGTAATGGTCTTGGTATTTCATCAATAGCAGGAAAGACTAGAAGTTTTGTACAATTAGCAACTAATATTGGACAAGATTATTATCCTGAAATGCTTGGTCAAATGTTTATATTAAATACTGGTTGGTTATTTAAAGCTCTTTGGGCTATTGTTAAAACATTTATGGATCCTAAAACTGCAGGAAAAATTCATATACTTGGAGGAAGTTATATTACTGAGTTAGTTAAGTATATTGATGAACAAAATATTCCTGAATGTATTAATGGGAAATGTAAATGTGAAAATATTGAAGGAGGATGCCTTTATTCTGATATTGGTCCTTGGAATCCTAATGGTGGAATACAAGTTGGGAATATTAATACTAATAAAGGATTGAAAAGTGTTCAAGATGTTGTTACTGCAAAATAAAGTCTTTTTGTTTTTTTTGTTTTTTAATTTTTGGATTAGTTTGATTAGTTTTTAAAAATTATTGTTTAAAAAAATATTTTTTTTTTTGGTTTTTTATTTATTTAAAAAAATAAATAATTTTTATTGTTTATATATATATTTAGTTAAAATTTTATATTGTTTATAATTTAATAAATATTTTTGAATATAAATTAAAAGTCTACTATATCATAATATATTTACTATTATTTTTTTATTAATTAATATTTTCATTACTAATTGTAGATTCTCTTTGTGAGATTAAAAATTGTTCAGATTGAATTTTTCTTGGTCTTTTAAAATGAAAATTATCATTAATCCAAGGAGAATTAAGTAAAAAGATATTAATAATAATACCAATATAATTTTCTCCAATAATTCTAAAAAATTTTAAAATAGAAGACTCTTTTTCTTTATTTAATATACCATATATTCTTTCAATAATTCCTGGTATTGCACTAAATTGTAGTATAATTGAATATTTATTAATATGAATATATGTTTTTCTATTTCTTTTTGATTTATTATTTTTAATTATATAATGTACTTTTACAATAAAAAAAATATTCAAAGAAAAAACAAACATTAAAACTAAAAAATACGTTAAAGTTACTTTTCTCATTGCTTGTCTTTTATAAATATTTTTATAATCAAACCAACAATAACCTTCTGAGTCACCATATGTTTTAGTTATTAAAGTTAAAAAACTTAATATAAGTGGAATTAATAATGAAAGAATTATAAAAATAATTCTATAAAACAATTTATATTTATCTAAATGATTTTTTTTAATTAAATTGACAAAATTATTAAAACATAAAAGACAACTTGATAAATATTGTGATGTTTGAAATGTTATTATCATAAATGATTGAATTAAACATATAGGAGATATTTTTTCTGTTAATGGTAATAACATGGCTGATGAATATATAAAATTTGTTGTTGATAAATAAATAATTGTACTAAAAGTAAAATTTCGATTTTCTTTTAATTGGATATAAAAAAAAATATCAATAAAATATGTAATTATTGAAAATATACATCCAATTTTTGAAAGAATTGTAAAAATTGTTTGGGTCAAAAAATTATTCATCAAAATAATATTACATAATTTATAAATTGTTCAATATAATAAAATAAATATTTAAAATTAAATAAATTTATATTAAAAAATTATAAAAAACTAAATATCATATTTTATATATAATCATATATCAACTAAAGGCATTCAAATAAATTATAATAATAAATCATAACAAAAATCATATATAAAAAATAATACCTTAATTTCATACTTAAAATAAATACTCAATTAACTTTTTTACAAAATAAACTAATATAATAATTCCAATTTAATACATATTCAAATAATTCCATTATTAAAAGAATAATCATTATAATTTTCTAAAATACTTTTCCATTTCAAAATTAATTTTTTATCATTTATTTTAAAAATATTTTTATTAACTTCTTCAATTAATTTTTTCTTATCTTCATTTACAGAAATTTTCAAAGCTTTCTGAATAACATAATTACCAAAATTATTTTTCATAATTTCTGAAATTTTTCCATCTTTACAAATTTCATTAATATAATCTTTTAAAATAATTTCACTTTTTTCCATTAATTTTTCAACAACATTTGAAGAATATTTTAAATTAGATAAAAATGTAAATTTATTTTTAAAATTCGAAGTAATTAATAATATATCATCAATTTCCCAATAATCAATTAATGTTTGTATAACATAATTTCCATATGGATGTTGTATTAAATTAATTGCATTATCATTAATAATTTTTTTTATTTTTTCATGAAAGTCTTTTTTATTTTTATAAGATACAATTTTTTTTACAATACAAATTCCATTAATATGATTTGAAAGAAGTAAAAAATTTTTTTCAACAAAATCAAAAATAAATTCTATATATTCATTTTCAAAACATGAAATTATTTTTTCTAAAATATGAGTTCCAAATTTATCATAACATAATTCAATTAATGAATCTTTTATTGCATTTATTATTATTTTTTTTTCATTTTTTGATGTAATTAATTCAATTATACCTTGAATTGGATATGTTCCTATTATATTTGTTGAAAGTTTAATAAAATAATCACTTATAAATAAAAGGAAATCAATTTTATCTTTTTCATTCAAATAATTATAAAATTTTTTAATAAAATAATTTGCATAAGGATCTATTATTAATTCTATTAATGATGAACTTATTTCTAAAAAAATTTGATGAATTATCTCTGAAGAAAAAGATTTAACATTATTTTGAAAAAGTTTACTTCCTTTATGAGTTTTTATAATATTTATTATATTTCCTTTTATTTTATTTGTATATGTAAAATAATCTATTTTTTCTTTTTTTGATAATATACAATTTAATTCATATAATAAAATTTCTATTTGCATATTTGTTCCTTGAGGAATTAAAGTTGTTAGAAATCTTTTATGTAAATCATTATTATTTAAATTATTCATATTTAATAAATCATTATTATTTATATTTGATTGGATTTTTGAATTATTAAAATTTGAATTTGATAATAAATTATTTTGTAAAAAGTAACTATTTTGATTTGTAGAATTTAAATTTTTATTTGAGTTAAAAGTACTCAAACTTGAAATACTACTACTTCTATTATTAATATTATTTGATTCATTTTTTAGATTTATATTACTATTTAATAAAAAATAAATATCTGAATCTATAGTTTTTTTTCTTTGATCATCTCTGATGATAGAATTAAAATCAAAATTATTAAATAATCTATTATTATTTGGATAAAAAAAGGAATAATTTTGAGAGTCAATTAGTGAAGGTAAAAAATAATTATTGTTATTATTTAAATAATTATTAAAATTTTCTTCCCCCTGGCAACTTACAGTAGAAAATTTTTTATTATTTCTAGGAAAAAAATTTTGATTAAAATCATATTCTTCACTTTGACTCATATTACTTAGAAACAAAAAAGAATTCATATCATTATTATCATTATAATCAATTATATTTAAATTAGTTTCTTTATTATCAGAAACAAATGATGAATTTTCATCATCACTAAATTTTAAATTATCTTCTTCTTTGTCTCTAATTATATCATCTAACATTGTTTCAATTTGATTTTCTAATCGTTTATTTATTTCATTTTTTTCCCCTTTATCTAAATTAGAATTATTATTTGTTTTTATATTATCATTATTTGATTCATTTTTCATTTTATTTTAATATTTTATTTCTTTTTATAAAAATAAATAAGATAATATAAATAATTTAATCTAAAAAATTATTATAATAATTTCAAATTTAAAAAAAATAATTAAGCATTTAAAAATTAAAAAAGCAAAACAAAAATTTTAAATTAATTAATAAATCAAAAAAATTATAAAAAAATCACTAATAAAAAAACAAAAAAAAAAAAAAAAAACACATTAAAAATTAAATATAAAATTCTACTTACCTAAACAACACTTATTTTTCTTATTATCATTATGAATATCAGGATCAATATCCTCTAATTTTTTACCTTTCCTTTCATTTTTCCTCATAACCTTCTCTCCCAATTTTTCTCTTTCTTTCTGTACATTAAAAATTTTAAAAGCTAACTGTTCAAAAACCATTGCAATATTACTTCCATTTTTAGCACTAACTTCATTAAATAAACAAGAATTTTTCTCAGCAAAATTTTTTGCTTCTTCACTTTCAACTTTTCTATTATAATTTAAATCACTTTTATTTCCAACAATCATAATAACACAATCTTCAGGAGCATTATTTTTTAAATCAATAATCCATGAATTAATTTTATCAAAACTACTTCTATCATCAATACAATAAACAATTAAAGCACCATGTGAATCATGATAAAATTGTCTTGTTATAGTACGAAATCTTTCTTCTCCTGCAGTGTCCCATATTTGTAATTGAGCAATGTTATTTTCATCAAGACGTAAATTTTTATTTTTATTTTCTAATGATAATGTACATTGATATTGTTTTTCAAATTTATTATCTATGAAACGTGATAAAATACTTGTTTTTCCTACACTTTGTTCACCTAAGATTATTATTTTATATGATGATGTAAATTTTAGATTTTCATTATTTAGATTTGATGATTCTGTATTTGTATTTGAATCTAATCCTAATGGATCTGACATGAAATCATCTGATTCTATTTGAGTAAAACTTTTATGTTCTTCTTTTGTCAGTATTTAAGGTTTTTTTTTTTTATGATTTTTTTTTTTTAATATTTTTTTATTTTTTTTTTTTTGATTTATATTTTTAATTTTTTTTTTTTCATTTTTGAAATAAATGTCAGATTCGATTTATGATTTTAATGCGTTAACTTTGTCTGAAAATTTAGATAAATGGGATAAATTACATTTACCTAAAGTTGATAAATTTCCTAATATAATTAGGAAAATTTCTAAAAGATTAACGAAAGAATATGATTATATTAAATCAAATAATTTAAATTTTAAACAATCATTATCAAGAAATGTAGCAAGATTAAAAACTCAAACCAAAAATGAAAACCTTAAAAATTTTTATAAAAACATTGAACAAGAAGAATCAAATGTTTTAGCACAAAATATAAATATGGTAAAACAAAGATTTGATTTTAATGTATTTAATTCACCAAAAAAAATAAAAATAAAATTAAAATTAGATAATTTAAATTCAAAAGAAGAAAATTCAAAAAGAAATAAACATAGAAGATCTTTAACAAATGGTAATATTGATAGAGAAGAAAATGATGAATTATGGAAAGTTGGAAATGAATTAGGAATAAGAAAAAGAATTATTTTTAATTCAAAAACAGAAAAAGTAAAAGATAATCTTGATGATTATGAAGAAATTAAAATTGAAGATAGAATGTTAAAATTAAATGATTTAAGAATTGAAGGAAATTATACTAAAGTTACTTCATATGATGTTTATAAAAGTATTGTTAATAATAAAAAAAAAATAGAAAAAAATTTCAGAGAACAAATTATGAAATTAAATAATGAAATAAGAAAAAAAGAAAATATAATTGAAGATTTAAATAAAGAATTAGCTCAATTAACAAAAGATACTGAAGAGAAAAAATCAACTTATTTTGATAATTCAGAAGTAGCAAAAGTTATAAAAAATGAAATAGATAAATTAGATTTTAAAAATGAAAATGATTTTGTCAAAAAATCAAAATTAACAAGTAAAATAAAAGATATAGAAAATATATTAGAAAAATCAAAAAATGAATATTTAGAACAAAAATTAATTTCAGATTCAAAAATTCCAGAAATAAAAAAAAATCTTCATATTTTAAAGGTAGAAATAAAATCTCTTCAAGAAATATTAATAAAAGTCAAAAAAGAAAATATTATTTATTTTAAAAATTTATTAAAAGAAGGAGTTGATGTAAGAGATGTTGGTTTATGTTGGATTTTATTTAAATTAAATGAATTAGGTGCTAAAGTTGAACAAAATGATTTTCCTAAATTTTTAGATTATGTTTCTATTAATTATTTATTAGTTTATTCTGAGAAAATAATAATAATTAATAAATTAAAAATTTTATTAGATTTAGTTAGAAATGAAAGAAAAAAAATTATGAAAAGTGTTGATTTTACTAATAGTAATATTAGAAATCAATTAAATTTAAATGATGATATTTCTATTGATAATAATATTGAAATTCCTTATGATAATATTGATGAATTTTTAAAAGAATTATTTTTTAAATTTAAACTTAAAATGGGAAATAAATTTGTTATTTTAGAAAATTATTCTCAAAAAAAAGATGAAGAATGTTTAAAAAATGCACAAGAATATATGAGGACAATGGTTCCTTCATATAGAAATGTTCTTAAAAAGAAAAAAAAGAATCATTTTTTAACTCAAACTTTTACTATGGTTGATTATAAGAAAAATTACCAATTAAATTTAACTCCTAAACAAATAAACACTGTTGATACTATTTTAGCTATTAAAAATATGATGAATAAAATTGATATTGAAATGAGAAGTTTTAGAAGTAAACATATAGAATATTTTAAAAGAAAATATGAAAATATGAAATTAAAAGGTACAAGTGAATGTATCAAATATGATTTGATGTTTTGTGCTTTATTTGGAAATTATGCTGTTTATTAAATATATTTATTTGTAAAGATATATATTTTTATATTTTTTTTCGATTCTTATAAAATATAATTATAAAATAATTTAGATTAAATTTATTAATATATATATTTTTATATAAGAAATAAATTTTTTTAAATGAAATTAATTCTTTTAAATATATTATTTTTATTCATAAATATTATTAAAAATGATATTTAATAATTTTTATACATTCTCTTAATATGAGAATATTTTATTTTTTATTTTTAACCCCCCAAATTATAATTTATTTTATATAATAAAAAAACATTATATTAAAAATCATAATTCATCTTAATTATAAAATAAATTAAATAAAAAGTTATAAAAAAAAATGACAAGTTCAATAGTAAATTTCATAGTAGAACGTTACTTAGCAAACTTCTTAGAAATAAACACATCTCAAACAACGGCATCAATATGGTCAGGAACAGTAGAAATGCAAAACTTAAAAATAAAGCCAGAAATATTTCAAACAATGAATCTCCCATATTTAGAATTAGTAAATGGTTATGTAGGAAAATTAAAACTTGAATTACAAATGCCTCGTTTTTACTTATATCCAATAAAAGTATATGTAGATAAAGTATTTTTTCATGCTCGTCAAAAAAATATAGATAAATTAAATAAAGATAAAGAAATAGAGGGAATGGAAGCATATAAACAATCACAATTAATAAATACAGAACAATTAACAAATCAAGTTTCTCAATTACAAAATGAAGGTCCTGGAATGGTACAACAAATTATGAATAATATTCAAATAATTATTAATGATGTTGTTTTTAGATTTGATGATTCTGTTTCTTATCATAAAGTTCCTTATAGTTTAGGTATTATATTAGGAGGAATTATTATACAAACTACTAGAAGTGATTATCAATTACCAAAAGATCCTAATGAACAAATTCCTTATGAAGAAATTAATTATAAAGTTATTAAAATTGATAATTTTTCTATTTTTATGGATTGTTATAATAAAGAAGAAGATCTTGATTATAAGAAATTAATTGATAAAAAAACAATGGATGATATTGATAGTGATTTAAAAAGTTTTATGAAAGATTTAATTGATTTTTATGCTTATTGTATTAGTGAAGTTTATGTTCATTCACATGATAAAATGAGTCATCAATATTTATTACATTATTTAGATATGGATTTAAATGTTGCTTTAAATGATAATGTTAAAAATAAAAAACCAAAATATGATGCATCATTAATTTTTCCAAATTTAGATTTTGGATTAACATTAAAACAAACTGAAACATTATTTAAAGTACTCGCTTATATTAATTTAAATTTTTATTATCAATTAGGTATTTCAAAAGATTATTATACTAAACAATTAACAGAAGAAGAAGAAGAAAAATATATAAAAGGATATTTAGATTATTATAAACAAAAATATATAAATAAAAATGATGCCTTTCTCCTTTCTCAAGATTTAGTTGATATGGAATCTAAATTAACATATGAACAAATTCAAACAATGCGTACAGCAGCATTAACACAATTAGATTATGTAAAAAAAATAAATGAATTAGAAGCTCAAATTAAAACTGAAGAAGGAAGATGGTTTGGTTATGATGAAGTTAAAATTGAACAATTAAAAAAAGAATTAGAAAAAATAAAAGAAAAACAAAAGAATTCAAATATAAAAGCATCAATTGAAAAAAAAGAAACTAAACTTGAAGTTGATGAATATTTTGATTTACCTGATGAATATGTTATTTATCATGTTTCTTTTGAAATTACAACTTCAATTTTAACTATTTATGAAAGTATGCATCAAATATCACAAAAACAATGGTCTTTTGGAAGAAAATTAATTGATTTTATTTCTGATGATTTTATTATTGATGGTGAAATAAGAAAATGTGGTCAAATATATAAAATGAGTTTATTAAATTGTTCTATTTCACAAGATAAAGTATCAAATGAAGATTATGATAAAATATTATTTGGTGAAAAAAATAATGATAAAAAATCAAAAGTTCTTTATATGGAATTTGAAATGAATCCTAAATTTGAAAAAAGTAATTATAGATTTAAAATGACTACAACAAGACAAGTATATTTAGTTATTAATTTGTATATATTACAATATATAAATTATAAAGTTTTGGATGCAATGTCACAAAATATTAATTTTTCAGAAATTACTTCATATGCATCTGATTCAGTATCTAAATATATTCAAGAAGGTTATGTTGATAAATTTTTAGGAGGTGAATATCAACATTTTAATATTGATTTAGATATAACTTTTAATAGTCCAATATTAATTATTCCTCAAAATATAATGGATAAAAAAAATAAAAAATGTATTTATTTGTATTGTGGTAAATTAATAATAACAACAAATTTACCTCCAAGACAAGATTTAAATATTGATTATAAAACTGTAAAAGATCCAAAATTATTATATGATGATTATATTGTTAAATTACAAGGTATTAAAATGTCAACAATTGATAATTGTTTACTTAAAAATAATTATTTAGGAAAAGAAGAAATTTTAGTACATGAATTTGATATGGATATTAGTTGTAAAATGATAATTGAAGCAAAAAATAAATTATTTGATGCAATGATTATTGAAATTAATATTCCTACTTTTGAATTTATTATGACAGAATTTCAAATATTATTTTTTATTAATTACTTAAAATCAATGTATAATGAAGGAAATTTACTTTCAAAAGAAATGAATGATGATTTAAAAAAAAAAGGAGGTGTTAGTAAATCAACTGAATTAGATGATATAAAAGATTATATGAAAAGAAAAGGAGATGAAGTACAAAAAGGAATTGAAAAAGAAAATGAAGAAAAGAAAAAAAAAGAAGAAGAAAAAAAGAAAATTGAAGAAGAAATAAGAGAAAAAAAAAAAAATAAAACTTATTTAGGTTTTGTTAAAAAATTTGCTGAAGTTGGAAAAAAAGCAACACATCATCAAAAAACAATTTATGATATAGAAAAAATGAGAAAAAGTCTTAATGTTATTTTTAAAATTAACAAAGTATCTTTAATAATGAAAAAAAATCATAAAGATTTATCAGTAAATGATTATTTAATATATCAACAAAATGATTATTTAATGATTTTTGCAACAACTGATGATTCAGATATGTTTTTTAAATTAGATATTTCAAATGTTGGATTATATGATAAAGATTTATCTATTAATAAAGAAAAATTAATAAATCCTCATTTTGATTGTTTAGTTGAATCAAATAAAGTTGAAAGTCAAAATAGTAATAGTTTTATTACTATATTATTTTGTTATATTAAAGAAACTAATAAATCAGAAACTATAATTGATATTAATAATTTAAATATTGTTATTGGATTAGATTCTATTTTGAGATCATATTTATTTTCTATGTATTATTATGAAAAATATTGTGAAATGTGTGCAGAAGTTGAAAAAAATAATCCTAATGCTGAAAGAATTAAAGAAGAAGAAAGACAAAAAAATTTAGAATATATTAGAAAAAAACAAGAAGAAGGAATAAATATGAGATTTTTTGATAAAGTTAAATCAAATTATCAAAGTAGAAACACAAGTAAAATTTCAATAGGAAATAAAGAAAAAAATATAAATCAAAATAAAGATAAAAAAGATGATATATCAAATAAATTAGAAGATATAATTGAAGAAGATGAAGAAAATAAAGCAGATAAAGAAAAAATAAAAAGACAATTAAAAAATTTAGTAAAAATGAGATATTTATATGGAATAAAGGAAAAAGTAACAAAAACAGAGCATATAAAAGCAATATTAAAAGTAACAGTAAATATGAATGATACAGTATTAAAAATGCCTTTAGATGCAAGTAAAATAGACACTCCTATCTTTTCAATTAATTTTGATATGACTTATATTCAAGAATGGAGACAAGAAATGGAAAATGTTTATGAAATGCCTAATAAAAAATTAATTAAACAAGATTTTTCTATTAATGATAATAATATGAATTTAATGGTTTATGAAGCTGATATGGATTTAATTTATTATGTTCCTTCACAAAATAAATTTACTAGTAATCCCATTACTGAAAAATTATTATCTAATTTTAGAATGACTTGTCAAATTAAAAGTTATATTGTTCCTGTTAATTCAATTTCAGTTATGAATATTGATGTTTTATTTGAACCACTTCTTTTAAATTTTGGTTTTAGACAAATTAGAAAATTAATGCAATTATATAATGATTCTATGAAATTTTATTATACTGATATGCAAGAAAAATATGTTCCTTATCTTAAACCTGAAGATATTGGTATTGAAAATGGAGAAAATAAATTAAAAGTTAGTGATAAAAAACCAAATTTAAGAAATACAATTCGAAGAGTTATTATTAAAAATAAATTACAAAAACATTTCTTAAGACGTTTAAAAGAAATAAAAATAAAATTAGAAAAAGAAGATCCAAGAAATATTACTAAATTTAATAGTTTTATGGATGTAAATTTAAAAATAGATAAAGCATCATTTACTATATTTGACAATACGACACTAAGAAAAAAAATATTAATGGATATTTCATTTACAAAATTAAATTTAAAATATATTTCAAATTCAAAACCAAGAGATAAGAATAATATGGGAAATGCAATAATAGAAATAATAACAGCAAAACCAATTTCAATAGATCAATATAATTTTCAAACATGTTATCAATATATGAATATGGTATTTGAAATTGATATTTATTATTATAATTTAATTTTAAGTGACTTTGAACCTTTTATTGAACCTTTTGGAATGAAAATTGATATGTTACAAGTTGATCCAATTACAAGAAATAAAATTGATATTTCATCTAAAGATATGTTAAATATGAATATTTCAGCAAATTCTATTAAAGTTTTAAATATGTTTTTAACTAAATATTATCAAAGTGAAGAATTATGGAAAAAAATTGATTTAGAGAATCAAAAAAATGTTGTTGGAAGACAAAGTGAAAAAGAAAAAAAAGAGATAATTTTACAAATGAAAAATTTATTAGGTTTACCAATGACTTTTTGGTTTGAAGCAAATCCAAAAGTTAAATATCAAATTAAGAAAGATGGTACTTATTCATTTACAAAAAATTCTCTTGCTGAAGCATTAGGTCCTTCAATAATAAAAAATAAAATATTAAAAGATAAATTTTCTTTTTCTTTTGATGAATCAAATCCAATAATTGGAATAAATTTTTCAAGAAATATAATAAGAGAATATAAAGTAAAAATAAATCAAAATGGTGAAATTAAAACAGTTGAAATTTCAGTAAGAGTTGACACTTCAGGTTTAATTAAAGAAATTTTTTTCATGTCTGGAATTAAAATTGTAAATAATACAAAATATGATGAAATGTATATTAAAATAAATGATAATACAATTCCTGATAATTGTATTTCAATTAAGAAAAGTGATAAAATTCCAACTTCAATTCCAATAACTTGGATGTTAAGTCAATCATCAAATCCAGAAATTTCAATTTGTCTTTATAATAATGGTCCTTCACAAAAAGTTTATGATAATATTAATGAAATATTAATTAAAGATAATAATAATAATAAAGAAAAAAATGATGATATAAAAAAAAAGAAAAAACAATTTGAAAATGCTCATAAAGATGATAAGAATCCAAGATTTAAATTAATAACTGATCAAATTTTAAATAATTTTGAAAATAAAGATGATAGTAAAATTGTCCCTGTTCAAGATAAAGAAGGTTTTATTGCACATTTATGTTTTGATTATAAAATTTATACATCAATTGAACAAGAAGAAAAAAGTAAAAAACCAGAAATTGAAGAAAAAGAAGAAGAAGGACAACAAAAAAAAGTAAAATTAGTAACACCAAAAGATAATAAAATAGTAAATTCATATGAATATATAATAAATATTCAATCATGTGTTGAATTTTTCAATTCATTACCTTTTAATTTAATAATTCAAAAAGATGAAAAAGAAATTATATTAAAACCTTTACAAACTGAAATTTTTTATGATTTAACTCCAGAACAAAATATTGCTTCAACTAAAATTTCTTTAGATTATTATGGAAAAAAATATGAATCTAGAGAATTTGCAATTAGAGAAAGAATTGATCATTTAGTTTTATATTGTGAAGATGGTGATAAAGTAAAAGAAATTAATATGCATGTTGCAAAAGTTCCTTGTTCAAAACAAACATTAACAAATACTAAATTATTAAAAGTAAATCAATTTTCAACAAAATCATTAAAATATATTTTCTTCTTTGATTATTTAATTACAAATAGATTAAATTCAGATTTATTATGTTTATCAACAAATAATAAAAAATTCGAAAAAAAAGATGAAAGTAGAATTCCAATAATATTACAAAAAGAGAAAATAAATTTAATTACAATACCAGAAAATGATGGTAAATTAATGATACGTTTAAATGATACTGAATGGAGTAATGCTTTTGAAATGAATACAATTGGAGTTGATGGAGTAGTTAAAATAAATAAAAAAATTGATATTATTTCAGATGAAAATAAAAAAAAAGATTTAATGACATCTATAGATATTGCTTGTATAATAACATCTTCTGAAAATTATATATATTCTAATGTTTTAGTTTTTGAACAAAGATATCTTATTATTAATAATTTGGGATTTGATATTTTTTATATGCAAGAAGAAGATAAAGAAGGTTATACTTTTACTTTAAAAGATAAAGCACAACAAGATTTAATTTATACTAAAGAAAAAAGAATTTATAGAATTGGAATTAGAAGTTCTTCAAATAATGAAATTAATTGGAGTGGTCCTTTTGATGTTGAAAATGTTGAAGATTTTGATTTAATGATTAAAATAGAAAAAAATGAAATTAAAAATTATCCTCATAATATATTTACATATAATGGAAATGAATATTATATTTTAATTCGTATGATTAATCAAACATATGATAAAGGTATTATTTATATTATGTTAAATTTACCACATTATCCATATTTAGAAATTGATAATAAAACAAATAGTCCAATTAAAATATATGAAACTAAAAATGGAGAACCATTATTAATAAATCCTAGAGATAGAGTTCCTTTTGTTTGGAAAAGTACAATTGATATAAAAGATACTTTAGAATGTGAAGTTTATGGAGAAAAAAAAACATTTAATTTTTCAAAATTTGATAAAAATATTTATAATATTTCAACAAGAGATCCACAATATAAAGAAATTGAAATTATTAGAGCAATTTCTTTATCAGTTTCTACTAAAAATATGCATAATACTCGTTGTTTAATGATTGAAGAATCTGAATATCAACCTAATGAACAATCTGCTGTTGAAAAAATATTCTTTAGAAATAAAAAAAGACCAAGTACAATGGATATTAATTGTGATTTTAAAGGATGGGGAATGTCATTTATTGATGATATTCCAAAAGAAATTTTTTATATTTCAATGTATGGACTTAAAGCAGGATATAAAAATAATGTTTTATCACTTAATAATGATTCTAAATTGGAAAATACAGAAAATATTACTTTCTTTATGAAAAATTTCCAAGTTGATTATTGTAAAAATGATTCATATAAAAATATTATTTTTCCTAAACAACAAATTATTCCTTCAAATGAGGAAAAATATGAAAATTCAAAAGAAGATATTGTTCCATTTTTATCTATGTTAGTTGTTCGTCAATATACAAGAAATATAACAACTGATGAACAAGTTTCTAAATATCCTCAAATTGATATTACAATGCAAGAATTTAATATTAAAGTTGAACAATATGTTATGAATAATTTATTGGAAATAACAAATAATTATATGTCATTATTAGATTATTATAATAAAACAGATAAAAAACCAGAAATAATAGAAGAAGAAAGTTTAAAAGAAAAAGTAGAAACTCCAATATTAAAATTGACAAGAGAAAATGAAAATGTATCAAAAATGTTAATAAACTTCCTTTTAATAGGAGCAATAAAATTTAACTTAACACTTCGTTTAGATTTAGCATCAATTCAAAGTGAATCAGTACCAAAAACATTAATTCGTATATTTGGTTCAATAGGAAACTCATTTGCAAGAATAACAGAATCTCCTTTAAAATTCTCAGAAAAAATATTCCAAAATGTCTACATAGACTACTATACATTAATGTGGAAATTAATAGGTGACTACACAAAACAAGGTATACTTCAAATATACAAAATATTAGGTTCTCTTGATATAATAGGTAACCCAGTAAAATTAATAGATAATATAGGAACAGGATTTTTTGAATTAATTAATGAACCACGTAAAGGTTTCGTTCAAGGACCAACTCAATTTGCAAAAGGATTAGGTCGTGGAATAGCAGGATTATTATCAGGTGTAGTAGGAGGAGCATTTGATGCAGTAGGTAAAATAACTGGTACATTATATGCAGCTACACAAAGTGCAACTGGTCATTCAAGAGATGCTATAGTAGATGAGGAAGATGAACCTGGTAATGTTTTAAGTGGTACTGCACAAGGTATTATTGGTGGTGGTAAAGAATTATTAAAAGGTATTACTGGTATATTCCTTAATCCATATAGAAAAGCTAAACAACAAGGAGTTAAAGGATTCTTTAAAGGATTAGGTTCTGGTTTACTTGGTGCTATTATTTCACCTTTTGCTGCTGTTTTAAAAATTACTAATAGTATTGCTGTTGGTATTAAAAATACTTTTAAATTACTTACTAAAAGTACTCTTAAAACTGAAAGATTTAGATTTCCTAGAGTAATTGTTGAAGGAGAACCTATTAAAAATTATGATGAAGAAGCTGCTGAAGCTAAAGAACTTCTTTATCAATTATTAAAAATTGATACTGATAATATTATTTATAATGCTGATTTTCAATCTGGAGATAAAGGATTTGTTGATAAATTATCTACTGTTATTTTAACTGATCAATTAATTGTTGTTGTTTATGATATGAAAAAAGTTATTTTTAATTTGAGTATTAAAGAAATTAGAAAATGTACTTTACATTTTATGAATGATGTTTATATTATTGTTTTTAAATTATTTAATGAATCAACAAGAGGTTTTAGAATATCAAAAGAATGTGGAAAAATTGCTTGTTCACTTTATGATCTTTTTAATGAAATGCTTGAAGCTAAAACATTAAGAAGTGTTAAAACTATTATTAAAAAACAAAGTACAAATCTATCTAATTCAAATATTAATAATATTAATACAAATAATACTTTAAGAAGTGGAAATATTAATCTAGATTTTTCTGGACAGAATGTAAAAAGTAATTATGATAATACTATTCCAAATAATGGTTCTGTTTTTAATGCTAATTCAATTCAAGAAAGTGAATATTCTGATGCACAAAGTAATATTCAAGGAAATGAAGAAAAAGATGATAATAAAATACTTATGGACAAAATTGATTGAGAATATTACTAATTATATAATTTAAATCATTAATATAATTTTTTTGAATATTTTTTTAACTTATTTAAAATGATATAATAGAGAGAAAATATTATTAAAATATTTATTTTTATTCATAAATTAAATCTTATTGCAATGGAAATAATTATTAAAATAAACATCTTAAATAAAATTAGGAAGAAAATAAATATATAATTATAAAAATCAAATTTAAAATCAAACTATATTTAATAAAGAACAAAAAGTAAAAAATAAATAATTAATCATTTATGAATTAAAAGAATTTTTTTATATATTATTTGTATTGTATAATATTAAAAAAAATATACTTTAAAATAAAAAAATGAATTATTGATTTTTTTAAATATATTATAACGATATAATAAAATAATAAAATGGAACCAAATATTAAATTTAAAACAAATAAAAAATTTTATGAAGAAGAAAATGAAACAATAGAATTTTTAAATAAATCTCCCTTTTCAAAAAATTCGAATCAAATATTCAAAAAAAAAAGTTTTTTCATAGGAAAAACATATTTAGATGAACCAACAAAAGATGATTATATAAAAATTCAAATTCCAGTAAAAAAATTTTCTTATCAAAATATGAATAAGAATACATTTGTGCCTAATCCAAAACCTTTAGAAATCAATTTTAGGCCTTCAATATTAAAATTAAACTCAAATTCATTATCAAATAAAAAATATTGTAACACTTGTCCAAATACAGAAGAATCTAGTTCAGATTTTATATCCAGTGATGAAGATAATTTAATTTATTTGAGAAAAAAATTACAAATAATAAAATGTTCCATTCCTAAAGTTTTTTCTAGAGTAATTATAAATAAAAAATATTTTAAATTATATTATGATGAATTTTTAAGTAATGATACTGATGAAATATATAGTGGAAGTGATAATGATTATGAAATAAATGATTTAAAATTTGTTAATGATAAAGATAATGATAATAAAGAAAATTTTAATTCCTGTTCAATACTACAAATTTTGGAAAATAAAATTTAATTATTTTAATTTGTGCTATTAATAAAAACAATTTAATTTCAATTTAATGATTTAATCTGAAAATTAATGATATATAATAATTAATATTATTATATATAGTTTTTCTTTTTTTTTATAGTTTGTTTAAAATATATTTAAATTATTATGTCAAAATTGTATAATTATTAAATATTTATAATTATTTTTTTTTTAAAATGAAAAAAAATCAAGAACAAATAAATACATATAATAAAATTTCAAATAAAAACCATTACACACTGCAAAAAAAAAACATAAATAAAATTATAGATGAAAAATCAATTAAATATATTCGACAATTAAATTCAAATAAAAAAGAAATCAAAAAAGAAAAAACAATAAATGATAATAAATCAAACAAAAACAACGAAGAAAATTCCATATATGAAAATACAGATTCTATAATTGAAAATAATATAGAGTTAAACAAAAACCAAAATGAATCAAATGATAATGAAAATTTATTATGTAATGATGTTCTTAATAAATCAGATGAAAAAAATAAAAAAAAAGAAGAATTAAAAGTTAATATAGAAGAAAATGAAAATAAAAAAAAATGTCAAAAAAGTTTTTCTTCACCTATAATAGTAAACGAATTTAAAAAATTTGAAATTCCTAAAATAAAAAATCCAAAAATAAAAATAATTTATTTATATCTTCATGAAGAATTTTATTTAAATGTAAATCCAACTATTACTTTAAGTGAAATAAAATTTATAATTGGTTTAAATTTAAATTTAGATGTTAATAAATTTAATATGATATATAATGATAAAGTAATATCAAAAGAAATATTGTCTAAAAAATTAAATGAATATATTAATTTTTCAAAAATTAAAATTAGACCTATTTTTATTATTAAAAAAAGATTAATAATAAGTAATACACTTCCAATTATTAATACTTTATATTCAAAAAATTATATATATAAAGTAAGAATTTTAAATTATCCTTCAATGGCAAATAAAGATGTTTTACCAGAAGATAATTTATATAAAATTATTAATGACTTTTTTATTGGAAAAATGATTAAAAAAGATTTTATTTGTGAAAAAAGAAATATTGATGAATTTATAATTTCTTTTCCTTCATCTGATATTGCTTTTGATTTTAATAGATATATGTTTATTATTAAGAATATGAGACCAATATTAAGAGATATTAAAACCTCATTAATGATAAATAAAAAAAGAAAGAATAGTTTGAATAATTTAGATAATTTTAAAAGTCATAATAAAAATAACAAATTTAATACATCTTCAAAAATGAATCTACTCTGGGAATATTATAAATTTTAATATTTGTATTTAAATTTATTTTTATTTTTTTATAAATTACCTCTTTAATATTTATATCTTTGATTTTTTCATTTAAATTTTTATTGATTTTTTCTAGCATTCAAATATAATATAATTTAAAAAAAGAAATTTTTAATAAAAGAGTATATAACTAATTTTTTAATAAAAAACAATAAAAATTTAAAAATGGAAAAAGTATTATCTCAAGGTGCAGAAGGAAAAATCTATCTAACGAAATTTTTAGATAAACTATGTTTAGTAAAAGAAAGATTTATAAAAGAATACAGAGTAAAAGAATTAGATACAAAATTAACAAAAGCAAGAATTTTAAATGAAACAAGAAATATATCTCGTGCATCAAAAAATGGAATAAATGTTCCAACAATATATTTTGTAAACTTAATAGAAAGAAAAATATATATGGAATATATAAATAATGGATGTCAACTTAAAGAAATTTTAACTTATATTTTTCAATTAAATGATTTAAATCCATATGAAAAATTGATTGAAAAAATAATAAATGATTTAGGAAATATGATAAGTAAATTACATTCAAATGGTATTGTTCATGGTGATTTAACTCCAAGTAATATTATATTAAAAATAAAATCAAATGAAAATAATGATAATAATTTAAATTCTGGTAAAGATGAAATTTTACAATCAAAAAATTATGATTATATGTATTTAATTGATTTTGGTTTGAGTTCAATGACTACTAGTAATCAAAGTGGAATTGAAGATAAAGCAGTAGATTTATATGTATTAAAAAGAGCTATGATTTCTAATAATCCTAAAAGTGAAGAAGTATTTGAAAAAGTTTTAAATATTTATGAAAATAATTGTGATAATGGAAAAAAAATTATTGAACATTATAAAAAAGTAGAAATGAGAGGAAGAAAAAGATTAGCTTTTGGTTAAAAATAATAAATATATTATTTAATTTAAATTAACTAATATTAAATTTTTTAAAGTTTAAATATTTATTAAATTTTAATTAAATTTTGTATATTTATCTTTTTCTCCTGTAATTAAAGAAATGGTTTGAGTTGGAATTTCATTTTCAATATCATCGTTAGATTTTCTTATTAAGAATATAATTAATATAATTATTGCAATAACAACTAATACAATTAAAATAATAATTATAATAGTTTTTGTTCTTTTCTTAGTATTTGAACCACCTGTACCAGGCCTTGAACTTTGTTTAATTAAACCATTTTTTATTTCAACTTTATTATTATATACAATAAATTTTGAGGCAACAGTTTCTAAATATTCACTTTCAATTGTCATATACCAATTACCATCTAATTCATTTTTATCATTGAATTTATATGTTTTACCTGTAAAAATTATTTTTTTAAATTCCTTTTCATTTTTTGATTCATCTGAATTCAAATAACACAAATTGTTACTATTTTGTTTATTTTTCTCATTTTCTTTTAATAAGTAAATTGTTGTTCTTACTAATTTTGAATTACTAATCGGTTCTTTTTTATAAGATAATTCTGTAACTTTACCTGATTCATTTAATAAAATATAATCATTTGTATCTTTAAAAGATTTAAACTTTTCCATAGACTCATTTATGTCATTATTATGGAATTTATATGAAAATAATGTATTTGCATTTGTATTTGATTGATCAAAATGAATTCCATTAATTAATATAGGAATATTATAATAATTATATTTATTTGATATTTTAGTTTTCCATAAATTATCATTATCATATTTCATTATTAAATCATAATTACTTTTACTACAGTTGTGTACAAAGAATAAAATATGGGATTTATCGTAAGTATTATCAATTTTAATTTTACTATTATTTGAAATTATTCCAAATTTATTTTCTTGTAAATCATTTAATTTTTTTGTTTTTTTATTGATATAATGATATTCTACTTTTACTTCAACTGGTTCATCAAATTCTAAAGCATAATAAAATGTTAATGAAGCATTATTAGTAAATTTTTTTTTAAATTGTTCATAAGGATTTCTATTAGAATAAATATACTCAAATAAATGATTTTTAGAAAATCTAAATCTCACAGGATTTGGACTATTACTAACTAATGGGAAATATCCTGGATTGGTTGCAAAACCAAAAAACATTTTATATGATAATTCTTTTGATACTGAAATTGTAATATTTGATGATGAATAATCTGCACTTTTTTTATATTCTATTAAATAATATTTTCTTAATGAAGTAAGTTTATTTTTTGCATTTTCAACATTAAAAACATGATATACATCTTTATAATTTAAAACAATTGTAATTAACATATCAGTTGTTGCTTTGAATGAAATTGTATCATCAGTAATTTTCTTATTTTTTTCATATAATTTTTCGTGTATTGGTATTTTTTCGTCTTTATTTATCTTTAATTCCAAATAATCATTACTATTTATTTTATTTATACTTAAAAATGTGTCTTTTTTTTCTTCCTTTTGAATATTAAAAACTAAAGGTTGATCTGATTTAAGATGAATAGTATTAAATGAACCTTTTGCTAAAACTTTCAAATCCTTTTTATAAATTCTCAAATTTAAATTACCTGGACCTTTAGGTATAATATGAATAATTTCATGATTACTATTTAATTCATTAAAGCCATTAGGTTTTAATGTTTTATAACTTTCTTTTTGGAAAATATAATTATTTAAATTAGTATGATATAACAATTCAAAGTCTTTTGTATTTTGTTCTGGATATATTTCAAACTCTTGATTTCCTTTAATATAGCACTCAAGGAAATAAAATGAAAAATAGTTTTCATATGGGAAAAATGCTTGAAATAATCTTTCTTTTCTTTCTTGTCCATGGAAATATACAACTTTTTCGTTTGTTATATCTAAATTACTCTGTATTTCAGTATTTCCATATAATTTCCCAATAATTGAAATTTTTCCATCTTCATCTTTTTTAAAACCAAAAGAAACAAGTTTACATTCATTATTTTCAACAATTTCTTCAATGGAATTTTTAAAATTATTTGTAGGATTAATTGAAGGTCCTTTATAAAATAAACGCTCTAATTTTTCACTAAATATTACAAAATATTTATAATTAGTATCATATTTAGTTTGATCAAAATCAAATTTATAATAACATAAATTTCCCTCATTACATTTTAAATTTTTAAATTTAGTTCGAATATCATTCTCTGATGTTTTATAATATTTTAATTGTGAGGTTTTAATTTCAACTGGAGATTCATTTTCAGGTCTACTAATTTGAATTAAAACTAATTCATCATCTTTTGATTCTTTTAAATAATATATTTCATGTATTTTAAATAGTCTATCATATACAAAGTCAATAAATTTACCATCTGATTTTAATTTATCAACTTTATTTTCATTTTTTTTACAATATGCAATTTTAACTTTATAATTTTTAATATTAGTTTCTTCAATTCCAGTAAATAATATTGAACCTTCAGATTGTCCTTCTGTATTCAAATTATCAAGATTGATATAATAATTACTAATTGCTTCTTTTATTTTTAAAGCTTTATTAATTTCAATAAATTCTGTTACTGTTTCTCCTTCTTTAAATGTTGCTTTACCAGAACATGCTAGAAGTCTAACAGGGAATGGCTTAATATATTCAGCAATAATTGAAATATAATAATTGCCATTATATTCGGGGCCTAAGCTAATTTCCTTTTCACTTCCAGGAATTTTTTTTATATCATTGTCTTTATTCAAACTGCTCAAATAACATAAATTATCAAAATTTGTTTGTTGTTCAGATTCTTCTGGAAATAAATAAATATAAAATTTTGAAACATTATAATTTTCAATTGGATTATTAATTTTTATACTTTTTTTATTTATTTCAATTTTACCTGAATTAAAATTACGAATTTTTTCTTTAAAATCTGTATCTTCATTTACATCATCATCATATCCATAAGAAAAAAGAATGTCATCATCACTTACAGCACCTTGTGAAAAATATATATTTTTATATAATAATGGAATTTTAAACAAATTAAAAATATTTTCTAGATCCTCACTCCAAATTTGTTGATCACCATAATTCATATATAATTTACTCCTATAAGAATAATTACAAATATGTGCAAATATACAAATATAATTTTTTGTCGATTGTTGAGGATAAATTTTAGGAAACATTTGATTCATAACTTTAAATGTATTTTCTTCTTGATTACTTTGTTTAAAATCCAATTTAAAATATTTTAATTTAACATCAATAATTAAACTCTCTTCAAGTTCAATTCCATAATAATATTTATAACCTTCTTTTCTACTATTTTTTAATCTTAAATCATGATAAGGATTAACATCCAATTCAACAGTTTCAATATCATTATTTGATTCTTTAAAATCCAAAATAATATTACTTTTACTTTCTGATATTTGAGGGAAATATTTATCACTTTTTGCAAAACCCTCAGTCCTATTATATTTTATATCTGCATTTGATGTTAATTCAAGTATTGTTTTTCCATAATTATCACTATTCTCATATTCTATTAATATTAATTTCTTATCTCTTACAGTAAATATTTTTTCATTATCCTCTGGGTTGGATAATGGTGAAATAACCTCATATAAATCTTCTTTTTGTCTTATTATAATTTCTACTAATAAATCATTTAAAAATTCAATAGTAATGTTTCTTTGTTTTACTTCTTCTGTAATTGAATCAATTGCTTCTTCTCTATTATTAAATTTAAATTTTCCTTTATTTATTGATTTAACTGAAATAAAATAAGATTCATTATCATTTGGTTCTTCTGGTAAATTTATTAATTTTTTTACACCCTTTTCTAAATGAAGATGATAAAGACTTTCTTTTTTTAATGATAATGTTAACAATGTTTTTGGATAAATTCTTAAATTTAAATTACTAGCTGATAATGGTTTTATTAACATAATATCATTTTCTTTTATTTCATGGAATGAATTTGGTTTAATTTCTTCATCTGATTCTGTTGGTAATAAATTATTTTCAAATTTATTTTTATAATAGATTTTAAATGAACTAAAAGGTTGTTCATTATACATTTCAAAAATTTCATTTTCTTCAGAATAACATTGAATAAAATAAAATGGAAATTCTTTTTGATATGTAAAAATACTTTGGAATATTTTTTCTGTTCTTTCTTTTCCAATAAATCTAACAACTTGCAAATCCGTATAATCCATTTTTAATTTAACATCATTTAATTCTGTCTTATTACTATAAAATTTAATTGTTACTAAAATATCAGATTCAATTTTACTATCATATTTTAAAACAACAAAAGAACAAACATTTTTATCAATAATTTTATTTTTATCAGGATATAATTTAGAAGGATTAATTGATCCTTTATATACAAGACGATCTAAAGACTTAGAATAAAAAATAAGATATTTTTTTGAATATGAATTTTGATTTATTTTATATTGATAATAACATGGAACCTCTTTTTTATTACATTTTAAAGAATTAATTGATGTAAGATCTGATTGATTTATCTCTTTATAAATCACAAAATCAGTTGCTTGAATTTCAAGATCTGTTTTATCTAAATAATTTTCAATTTGAATTATTATATAATTAGCAACATCAAAAGCTTTTTCATAATAAAATTCAACAATTTTATTTTTTTTATCATATTCTAAATTTAATACTTTTCTATCAAAACTTTTAATTCTTTCATAAAATGATTTTTCATTATATTCTTCAGCATTAACATATGCCATATGAACTTCAATTTTTGAACTTTCTTCTTCTTTTTGTAATCCTTTTAAAACAATTGAACCTTCTTTTCCAAAATTTTCTTTTCCCATTTTTTTAATATCAATATAAAAATATTCAATTTTTTCTTTTAATTGTACTTTTTCTCCACCAACTTTAAGTTCTCTAAAATTAACTTTTTCAATTTCTATTTTACCTTCTGAAATAATTACTTTTTCTTTATATAAAATTAATCTTGCTCCAATTATACTTGTGTATTCTCCTACAACTGTTAAATACCATTTGTTTTTATAGTCTTTAAGATCTATTGCTTTTTTTCCATATTCGAATTCTATTATTTTTACATTATTTCTATATTGCATTTTATCTTTTTGTACCTCAATTTTAGTTAAATAACAAATATTATCATAATTATAAGCAAATTCTTGAATTTCTCTATTAAGTAAAAATACTTTCAATTTTATAGTATAATTTTTTAAAGGATGATCTTTTAATTGTAATTCTGTACCATTCAAAATAAGATAATTCTCATTTATATTATTAAGTTTAAAAATTTCATTAGTAAAGTTTCCATCAATTGGGTTTGTATTTTCTGTATATTGATAATATAAAATTGCAGAGTCACTTTTATTTTGTAGTTCAAAATGCATTACATTATA
>JAEEGK010007884.1_pt1 | contig 25332 bp, 23 predicted proteins | sample 8958771 | NCBI WGS metagenome assembly JAEEGK01 (sample SAMN16246547, study PRJNA631951) | gut metagenome | biome: gut microbiome; feature: rumen; material: SC-attached | host: Bos | place: Iran: Karaj | collected 2018-10
GCCGTTCCCGGCATCCCGGAATAAATCCGGGACAAGTTCTAGCCGGGATGACATTTCCTGCCTACTGTCTACTGTTTACTGCCTACTGCGGCAAAGCCGCTTACCACATTTTGTCGTACTTTTTGCGATTCTTCTCCTCGTCCTTCTTTTCCTGGACGATAGCGTCGATGACGGCAGCCACCGTGAGGTTGAAGATATCGTGGACAGAAGCATCGGAGTCCGTGAAATGCACCGGCTTGTTGAGGCCCATCTGCACAGGACCGATAGATTCGCCAACGCCCATTTCGAGGAGCATCTTGCAAGTGGTATTTGCAGAAGAGAGGCACGGGAAAATGAGCGTATTGACAGTCTGGCCCTTGAGTTTGTTGAACGGATACTTCGAATCACGAAGTTCCTTGTCCAAAGCCACGTTCACCTGCATTTCGCCATCGATAACGTAATCCGGGTACTGTTCGTGAATCATTCTCACGGCTTCGCGGGCGGTGTTGGACGTGCCGCGCGGAGCCCCCTTGTCAGAACCGAAGTTTGCGTAGCTGAGCATAGCCATCACCGGTTCGTGAGCGAAGAAGCGCACGGCATCGTGAGTGAGCTTCACGATATCCACGAGCGTTTCGGCATCCGGGTCGCGATTCACCAGCGTATCGGCCAAGAAGAACGTTCCCTTCTTGGTGCTCAAAATGTGGAGGGCGCCGAAATGCTTGTATTCTTCGCGGATACCGATGATTTCCTTAGCCAGTTCGATGGTTTCGGAATACTTGGAGTAACCGCCAGAAATCAGGGCGTCAGCATCGCCCACCTTGACCATCATCATACCGAAATGGTTCGGCTCGAACATGTCGTCGCGAGCTTCTTCGAAGGTCACGCCGTTGCGGCCGTTTTCTTCGGCATAGATTTCTGCATACTTGCGACGGCGTTCGAATTCTTCAGGAGAACGCGGATTCACAATCTGGATGCCCGTGAGGTCGAGCTGTTCGCGCTGGGCAATAATTTGTATGCGCTCGGGGTTGCCAAGCATAATCGGATGAGCCACGCCCTCGATCTTTGCCTGCACCGCCGCCTTGAGCATATTGAGGTTGCTTTCGGCAAACACGACGCGTTTCGGGTTGCTACGAGCGGTATCGCTGAACTGACGGATGAGCTTGTTGTCATAGCCCATCATGTCGCGGAGCTTGTCGTAATAAGCCTCCCAATCGGTAATCGGCTTGCGGGCCACGCCACTTTCGATAGCGGCCTTCGCCACGGCAATAGAAACTTCCGTGAGGAGGCGCGGGTCAAGCGGCTTCGGAATCAAGTATTCCTTGCCGAACGTAAAGCGCTGAGCGTTGTAAGCGATATTCACCACATCCGGCACCGGCTTGTGTGCAAGCGTTGCAATCGCACGGACAGCGGCATGCTTCATGTGTTCGTTGATGCAAGTCGCGCGCACGTCGAGAGCGCCACGGAAGATGTACGGGAAACCGATAACGTTGTTCACCTGGTTCGGATAGTCGCTGCGGCCCGTTGCAAAAATAAGGTCGCCACGGCTCGCCATCGCTTCTTCGTAGCTGATTTCCGGAGTCGGGTTTGCAAGCGCAAAGACGATCGGCTGGTCGGCCATGCTGCGGACCATTTCGCGGGTCAGGATGTTGCCCTTCGAAAGTCCGACGAACACGTCGGCGCCCTTCATTGCATCTTCGAGCGTTTCAATGTCGGTGCGGTCAGTCGCAAAGAACGCCTTCGCTTCGGTGAGGCCCTTGCGGTCCTTGCGGATAACGCCCTTGCTGTCGCACATCACGAGATTTTCTTTCTTGAGGCCAAGCGACAAATAGAGCCGCGTACAAGCGCATGCTGCGGCACCGGCGCCGTTCACCACAAGCTTCACGTCGCGAATGCTCTTGCCCGCCACTTCGATAGCATTCAAGAGGCCTGCCGAAGAAATAATCGCAGTACCGTGCTGGTCGTCGTGCATCACGGGGATATCGAGTTCCGCCTTGAGCGTGTCTTCGATTTCAAAGCATTCCGGGGCTTTGATGTCTTCAAGGTTGATGCCGCCGAACGTCGGAGCAATCCCCTTCACGATTTCGATAAATTTTTTCGGGTCTTTTTCGTTGATTTCAATATCAAAAACGTCAATACCTGCATAAATCTTGAAAAGCAAGGCCTTGCCTTCCATCACCGGCTTGCCCGCCAAGGCACCGATGTCGCCGAGGCCGAGCACCGCAGTGCCGTTAGAAATCACGGCGACCAGGTTGCCCTTGCCCGTGTATTCGTAAGCGAGGTTGTTGTCTCGTTCAATTTCAAGGCACGGAACAGCAACGCCCGGCGTGTAAGCGAGCCCCAAGTCGGTCTGCGTGCTGTGCGGCTTGGTCGGCACGATTTCAATCTTGCCCGGTTTGCCCATGGCATGGTATTCGAGAGCCTTTTCCTTTAAATCTTTGCCCATATTGACTCCTTTGAGCTAATTTTTCGGAACGCAAATTTAGAAAAATTTACACAATAATGAAAGGGTGCTCAAAACGTGTTTTTTTATGACAATTTTACCCATTTTTTTCTATCGTTGTTAGCCGCGAACGCAACTTTCAGCTCTTTTCCGACGCGTCGATTTACAAAAAATGAAGCAAACTATAAAAAAGACCGTTCTTGAAAACGGAATCACCATTTTAACCGATTACATGCCGCACGCCTATTCCGCTGCCGTGGGTGTCTGGATTCCACGCGGAAGCCGCCACGAAGCCCCGGACGAATTCGGGCTCAGCCACTTTTACGAGCACCTCGTTTTCAAAGGCACCGAGAACCGCACCGCACTAGAAATCGCTCACGCCATCGAAGACCGCGGCGGGAACCTCGAAGCCTATACGACCCGCCAAGAGACCGGCTTTTACGCCCAAGTCGAAAGTTGCAACATGCCACTTGCCATCGACGTCATTTCGGACATGCTCATGCACCCGCGTCTCGACAAAAAAGAGATGGAAAAAGAACGCGGAGTCATCATCGAAGAAGTCCACAGCTACGACGACATCCCCGAAGAAGTCGCAGGAGACGTTTTCAACGCCATCCACTTTAAAGGCTGCGGCATCGCGCACTCCATCACCGGAAACGTCAAGCAAGTCCAGTCGCTCACGCGAAAACAAATGCTCAAATACGCTCACCAAGTCACTGACGAAATTCCGCTTTACGTCTGCGCCTCGGGCAAAGTCAACCACGAACAGCTTGTAGAACTTTGTGCAGAAAAATTTGAACAAAAAAAAGTAAACGGGACAACGCCGCACGACATTTACAAATCAAACCAGAGCGTAAAAGTCGTACAGAAAAGCGACATCACGCAATCGAACCTCTTTTGGGGACTCAGCTTTGACCGAGAACTCATGAACGACCGCGACCGCTGTGCGTTCTCGATTTTCAACGTCGCCATGGGTGCCGGCATGGCAAGCAGGCTATTCCAGAAAGTTCGCGAAGACAAAGGCCTCGCCTACTCCGTCTATTCCACGAGCGATCTCTACTGCGATTGCGTCGATTGGGGCGTTTCGCTTGCCACAGATTCGCATAAACTAAAAACAGCACTCGACCTTTCCGTAAGCGAAGTCAAAAAATTCCTGCGTCACGGATTTGTAAAAGACGAACTCGAACGCACCAAGACAAACATCCTGGGAAGCATGCACCTCGGTGCCGACAGCCCCGAAAAACGCGTGCTGCGCATGGCAGAACTGATGCTCCACCTCGGCGAAGTCCACACCATGGAAGAAGTCGAAAAGAAAGTCCGCAGCATTGAAGAAGACGAAATCCTAGCGACCATGAACCGCCTATTCGGCGCCGCAAAATACTCTATCGCAGTCGTCGAACCCAAAAGCAAAAAGAAAACTGAACTAGACGTAGATTTCTTTTAATATACGCGCTGTAAGTCCGAGCGTTCAACAAAAATCTTTAGCCAAAAGAGCAAAGCGTATATGGTCTTCGTATTGACCGTGGATACGCTCGTATTCGCGGCAAACGCCCTCTTCGCGAAAACCGGCACGAAGGGCAACCGCGGCGCTTTTCGGATTTTTGACCGATGCAGAAAGTTCCAAGCGGTTTAGCCCCATTGCAAACGCTTCTCCGGCCAACAAGAGAAGCGCTTCTGTCGCAAGTCCACGACCACAAAAACGACGACCAAGCCAATAGCTGATTGTCGCTGAACGATGCGCCCATTGCACCCAGCCAAGCATAATACAACCGGCCACAACCTCCCCCTCCGGCGTTTTTTCGAAAATACCCCAACAGGCGCCATTTGCCATTTGCGCTTGCATTTCCCAGGCATCAATCTTTGCCACAACACACGCAACAGAATCACATTCGTCCGGCCACGGCAAATGTTCCGATAAAAAATCACGAGATTCATCAATGAGTGTAAAAAGAGGCAGAGCATCCGATTCACCAAGCGGACGCAAAACAACGCGTTCGCCATCAATTCTTTCGAGCGGAATCTCATTCCGCATCTCAACATCTACGAATTCACTCATTACAACCTCTCACAATGTAAAGGTACAAAAAGAAAAGGCTCTCCAGTTTGTTTATATTTAACAATGGATTAATTCAGGAGGCCTTATGGCAGACATGACTCGTGGCGAAAGGACGGTGCAACTCTTTGCAAAAGTGATTTCAAACCCCGATAAGAAATTTACCGTAAGCGACTTGATGAATGAATTCGGCATTCCCGGCGAGGAGCGTCGTAACGTGCAGCGAGACATGCGGTTTCTTTCGGAGATGGAAGCCGGTCGGTACATTTCAGTAGAAAACGAAGGACGGACTGCAATTTATCGGTCAGCCCTTCGCAATGCAGAAAGGCTTCTGTTCCCGAATTTCGAAAACACGATGTTGCATTTTATTTTTCTAAAGCGTATCGCGAACATTTATCCTGCGACAAGTGAAATCATAACGCAACTTTTGGAACGCATCGAAAAAAGCTTGCCAACTCGTGAACAAAAATCGCTACGCCAATTAGGCGAAGAATTGAATTCAAAAATTCTTTTCATGGGAACGCCTCCAGCATTTGAAGAAGACGCGAGTGAAAAAATAAGAGTTATTTTACATGCAATCCATGATCACCGTAAAATTGATGTGACCTATATGACCGAAGATGCGGACAAGCAATCAACGAGAATTCCGCTAATGATGATCATCTACGAAGATGAACTTTACGTGGGGTGCGAATCAGAAAAAATAGAAGGAGCCACTTACACACTTAAATTCCGCCGCATCAAAAGTGTTAAACTCACTAAAGAAACGTTTGTCGAAAATCCGAAAGTTGTCGATAAATTACGCCGGCAAGTCACATCGGGCGCCGCATTCATGAGCGGGCAGGAACCGAAACTCGAAGAGGTCGAAATCGAATTTGAAAGCAGAGCTCGTCTTTATCTTGAAGAAAATCCATTTAACCGCTCCATGCTCATCAGCAAAACAAAAAATGGGAAAATCGTGGTGAAGATGAAGGCGGAAATCAACCAGCTACTGTTCAATTGGGTCGTTTCCTTCTCGAATGTCGCCCGTGTTGTAAAACCGGCATCACTCCGCAACAGTCTTAAAGAATACGCTCTGTATTTAATGGATATTTACAAATAAGAACATTATTTTTTCTTCGCATTATGTCTTATTTAAAAAATTACACGTATATTTATAATATATATGCCAATAAAAGGACTATGTAAAGGAGTTCTCCATGTCTCAAGTTACCAATGAATCTTTAGCTAAATTCGGCAAGCTTTTGCAAGAGGGAATTCCTTTAATCGCGGAAGCCTTTAAACACGAAGAAGATGAACAAAAAGAACTTTTCGAGTGGCAAGAAAGACGTTTCACACGTAAACGCAAATTGCTGCTTGAATCACTGGGCATGATACTCAGACATAAGGACGAAATCATCTCGACACCTCGCTACGCCAATATCGACGTTCATTTCATTTTTGACGATTCCGCCAAAGTGCGTACGAGTTGCGAGTTTAACTTTTGCGGAGCACCAGTTTCAATTAACTTGAGACTTGCCACGCTTTTGAAAATTTGGGACAACGATCAATTTAAAATCGAATGCGATTGCGGGGCAGACGCGATCATATACAAATTCAAAAGCACTTCGCCGTCCGATGATTGCGTTGCCACAGCACTTTGTCCATGCTGTAAAAAAGAAATCCACGACATCAAAAGTGTTCCGCCCTCGGATTATGTACACATTGTCAATAATTTTTTCATTGACGACATGACTGCGGTCGCAAGAAACTTTCTAGCCAAATGGCGGCTTGCCAAAAAAGTATTTCAAGAAAAAATTAAAAATGGTCAAAACGGCCGCAAACTGCAAACTGCCGACAAGCTCTATGGCGACAGCGATTTATGCAGCCTCGAAACCATGATTCAGGAATTGCAACTGAAAGAATTCGAAGAAGCAAGCATCAGAACGTAAAGTCTTTCAAACATGTCAATTATTAAGGAAATTCAAAAAGAACTTTTTGAAAAGCAAGATCTGAAATACAAAGCTTTTCAAAGTAAACTCATTCCTACAGTGGATGCGGCGAAAGTCATTGGAGTGCGAACTCCCGATTTGCGCGCAATCGCTAAAAAATTTGCAAGTCATCCTGAAATAGAAAAATTCTTGTCAACACTTCCGCATGAATACTACGATGAAAATCAAGTCCATGCTTTTGTTTTATCCTTAATTAAAGACTACGATGAATGTGTATCGCATATAGATAAGTTTTTGCCGTTCGTCGATAATTGGGCGACTTGCGACCAGATGCGTCCGAAGGTGTTCGCCAAAAAGCAATACCGCAAGCCACTTTTGAACGACGTAGAACGTTGGATAAACGCACCGACGACGAATGTTTATACAGTACGTTTTGGCATCGAAACTCTGATGTCGTTCTTTTTGGATGATGATTTCAATCCAAAATTCTTGAAGTGGGTCTCGAAAATCCGCAGCGAAGAATATTACCTCAACATGATGGTAGCCTGGTTCTTTGCAACCGCTTTAGCCAAGCAGTACGAAACGACAATTCCGTTTATTGAAAAGCACAGACTAGACATTTGGACGCACAACAAGACAATCCAAAAGGCTATCGAAAGCTATCGCATTACAGAAGACCAAAAATCGAATTTAAGAACATTAAAAATATAACATCTTTGAATTATGACACAAGATTTAGTACAAACTGTTAAAACGAATAATTTTGAAATGGACTATGCCAAATTTGGCACAGGTTCACGTCCGCTTATTTTGCTACCCGGCATGAGTCTCAAAAGTACAATGAGCGTCGCATCGCTGGTAGCAGATTCATACAAAATATTCAAGGAAGATTTTACCGTTTATCTATTCGACCGCAAGAAAAATTTCGGTGAATCATATCCGATGGAGCAAATGGCAATTGATACAGCCGAAGCGATGGATGCTTTAGGAATAGAATCCGCTTGTTTCATAGGGATATCTCAAGGCGGCATGATCGCCCAGCTTATCGCAGAACAATTCCCGCAAAAAGTGGAACGCTTAGTACTCGGTTGCAGCGCATCGAGATTAAACGACATGTCCCGCGCCGTGATGACGGAATGGAAACGTTTGGCGGAATCGGGCAATGTCGAAGCACTCTGTTCTAATTTCATAGATAAAGTTTTCTCCGAAAAGACAATCCGCAAGTACAAGAAAACTTTGATGTACATGAATTCGAACGCAACAGAACAAGACATGAAGCGCTTTAGCGTATTGGCCCGAACCTGTCTTGATTTCGAAGCATACGACAGTCTTGCCAAAATCAAATGCCCGACGTTTGTTCTTGGCGCAGAACTCGACCAAACTTTAGGAGTCATTGCGTCAAGAGAAATCGCAGACGTGCTAAAGCAAAACGGAGTGACGACAGAACTTTACATCTATGAAAATTACGGCCACGCCGCATACGACGAAGCTCCGGACTACCGCTCAAAAATACTTGAATTTTTGAAAAAATAAAGAAAGCATATCGTCGCACCACCGACAGAAAAATCGTCCTCATCAATCATGAAAGAAAAAAACAATATGATAAAATGGATTTCTTCATTAAGAGGACTTTTTGTACTTTTCGTTTTTATAAGCCATTTTGCGTTTATGGTTGATAAAAGCATCCTCTTTACGATAGGGAAAATAGGTGTTGCAGGTTTTTTCTTAATTTCGGGATATCTTGCTTATATTTCAATACAACAACGTTCCTTTAAACAATTCCTGTTTAACAGATTTGTTCGACTATATCCAATTTATTGGTTTCTTATTTTACTGACTCTACTTGTAAACGGGATAACGCATCAAAATGATTGGAACCATAAAGTTATTCTGGCGAATTTAACGTTTTTCCACCAATATCTAGGATTTGAAAATATTATAGGAGCATCTTGGATGTTATCTATAATGGTCATTTTTTTTGCAGCGATCGCCATTGCAGGGAAAAGCATGAAAAAGATGTTTATATTCTTTGGGGCTTTTGCAATGGGAGCGCTTACTTTGAGCGTATTAAGGTATTATTTCCTCAAACCGTTCCCTACCGCCATTTTTTTAATGTCTTGCATTGGTTTTTTAGGTTTTTTTTATCGCGCAAATGAATCCCGCATAAAGAAAATTACTTTGCCTATAATATTCTTTGAAGTGATACTGATTGTATCTAGTTACTTGTCCTATCGCGATATGTTCAGCTATTATTTATTATCGTATAATGGTGCTTTGGGCATATTTTTCCTAATGAATCATTTCAATTCTGATTTTGTTCTTTTAAAGAAACTTGGCGCCCTGGGATTTACATTCTTTTTAGGAGCCGAAATTCCACGAAACTTAATTATCTATTTATTCCCTACATTAGAACAGAACTTGACTTTTTTAGCAATTCATTTTATTCTATGTTTTTTATTTTCTCTTTTGGTTACAAAATTTATTGAAAGACCCATTCTTCAATATGCAAAAAGAATTGAGAAAGAAAAAATCACCTAATCGAATTTTTTGTAACAAATACCTAATAGATTTCTCCAAAGTATTATTGCTTTTTCAACAATCTCTTTTTCAGTTTATTCACGTTATCGAGCCAAAAGTCATCTCGCAGAATAAATAACATAGCGATATAGATAACGCTTCCCGCAGAAATGAGAATGACGATGCTAGCGATAGAATTAATTAAATGTTGCTTTAAGAAACAAAGCGAAGCCAACATCACGAGTCCAGCCAAAACATACTTCACTGAATTTCCTAGAATTTTCCAGAATGAGATTTCTTTTCGAACAATAACTAACTGCGTTACAGTCACTGCAGTTTCAGCCCCAATAGAGGCGAACGCAGCTCCAATAGCACCATAGCGCGGTATCGCTATCAGGTTGCAAATAAAGTTAATTACCGCACCGACAAGGACGCTCAAAGTCAACAAATTCTGCCGTTTGGTAGGTACTAAATATTGAACACCAGTGACGTTACTAATAGCGATAACAACAATTACAAAAGATAATGTATTAAGAACAGGAATGACTCTATCGAAACCCGCTCCAAAGAACCAAGGAACAAAATTAGAAGAAATTCCGATAATACCTAAGCACGCAGGAATACCTAGAAAACAGACAAATCGATAGCTTTGGTACATGTAATGTTGAATCTGTTTTTGTTCATTTTTTGCAAAAAGAGTTCCAATTCTAGGAACCATTACAACACCTAAGGCCGTAACAAAAGTGAGCGCAATTTTAGATATTTTCATCGCCTGTTCGTAAAATCCATTTTCCGCGGCATCATTTGTCAAAACACCAATCATTGTTTTATCAAGCACAGTGTATATCGAAATCGCAATGGTCGGGATGAACATGGATACGACAACTTTAAAATCTTTAAACGGATGCAAATCCTTGAGCTTCGGCTTTCCTACAAACTTAGGCAAATAAGGCCATAAGCATAAAAAACCTATCGTCATTGTTATTGTTTGGCCGAAAACATAAACAGGCAAGTCCGTCGCTTTTTTAACAAACGTAAATATAAAAATAAGGTTTAGAATCCGAACAAGAATGTTACATTTCACAATTTTGCCGAATTCTTCCATACCCATGAACAGCCATGTTATATTAACCGCCACTTCAATAATGGATATCGACAAAATAAAATAAATAAACTGGTTTTGTTTTTGAAAAAAGACGAATACGCCATAAACGATTAAACAAATCAATGTCGTTATGATACATCGAATTTCTGTATTCCAAAAGACTTGAGTTCTTTTTTCTTTATCGTCCTGAACATACGAAATTTCTCGCTGACCATACGTCACCGTACCTAATGCGGCGAACAAGGTAAAATAAAAAGCAATAGAATTCGTATAGCTATAAATGCCTATGCCCTCCGCCCCCAACACTCGCGATACATAAGGGATTGTAACCAGCGGTGTTGCAATCGCTAGAATTTGCTGCAGCAAATTGTAGATGTAATTCTTTTTGATGCTTTTAGCTGGCATTTTAAAACTTTTAGGAAGGTTGACAATCTTGTTCTTTCTGTAGAAATATTGCTTTTACATCGCTTTGAAAAACACGAAACTCATCTTTTATAAAATTGCGGTAATGGTCGAATTTAGGAACTTGAGAAGCGTAGTCTTCTAAACAATTTCGTATTTTTGCAATAATTCGCGTCAAAGCTTCTTTGCTCTCGTCAAATTTAAATTCGTCTAAGACGGGTACGTCTTCCGCAAAATTCGCACTTCCTCGTTTTCCCGTAATTACGCAACATCCGCACATTGCCGCTTCTCTTGGAAAGCGGTCTTTCCCAGGATGGTTGCCAAAATCAATATAAACTTTGCTATGAAGCAGTGTTTCTTTGACCTGTTCAGTCGTCATGCCCTGTAACGGAACCCATTTTATATCTGGAGCAATCTCCATCAGCTTTCGGGTAATCTTAAAACCTTTTACAGGATTGTAGAGAACCTGATCTTGACGAACCGTATCGATTTCTAAATTTAAATAACTGGAATTTAAATAATCCGAAAGATGTTTTGTATTCTTTATCCTTTTTTTTATTAAAAAATCCTTTGCATACTCGCTTTGATACAAATGCAGAACTTTATTGTTAATATTAGTATTTCCCATTATTTCGCTAAGAATTGTATTGATAATTCTTCTAACGCCATTGTATCCAAACATGGCTAAAGACTTAAAGAATTTATGATCTCTGTAATAATTATCAACGCTCATCCACCAAATACATTTTTGGACATTTTTATACCAATTTAAAAATTCTGGATGTGTTTCAGGAACAACAACAACATTTTGGGGTTCATCAATTATTTTCTTAGCTTCAACAAAAGATTGCACATAGCATTTAAAAGCTTCATTTATTTTCATCCCATTATTTTCAATATCATAATAGGCAATTTCAGCATGTCCATGAAAATCGTTGATTTGTTTTACCAACTGATGAGCAAGTTCAGGGCCACCCGACTTTATGTAAGAAGGACATAAAACATAAACTATGGTATTGCTTTTGATATTGAGCATCAGTTGACTCCATCCATAAAGTATCTTTTGAGCCAATGATTGACATCGTATTGATCAATGATTTTTTCGTCAATCTCATGAAATGGTTTCTTCATAAACTCATCAACGCCATCTAAACTAGGTTCATCGAAATCTATAGTAAATATGTTATCAGGGTGATAAAAATCGTACTCTTTCAACTCTTTGCAGGTTGTTAATAATTTCTTTTTAAAGAAAAGAGCTTCTAGAGGTCTTAAAGTCAATCCGTTTTGATTGTATTTTTTGGCAACAACATCGACAATGCAACGACAGCTTACAGTTTGTTTTATATATTCTTCAAAGGTTACAAATTGCTTGGGCAAATCTTCGTAAAGCTGAAAATTGACTTTATATTGTTTCGTTTTTAAAATTTCTTCTAATCGTTTAAGTACGATATCGCGTCCTTTGGTTTTCCCAAGAAAAAAGAAATCGCTATTTTCTACGGATTGCGCAAAATTCCACTTTTTCCGATAAACTTGCGATGTTAAAACCATGTCATATTTTTTAGCATCAAATGGATTCATTGTAAAAAAGCGTATCCCCATTTTTTTTGCTTTATTTATGAAAAATAATTTTCGACTTAGATGAGCACTTTCTTCTATAGGTCCCCACGAAAAGCAGTACTTAGCTTTTGCGTTGAATAACTTACTTATGGTAATCCAATGTTTTGTGTAGTCAGAACTCCAAAATAAAAAAGATTGATCGCTATTTTTACAGATTTTTCGTATTTCGTTATATTTTTCTTTATTCGTCATGCACAATAACGCCAACGAATACATTTTGAAAAAAAGAAAAACTACTGAGAGAATTCTTACCAAAATGTTCCTGTTATCTTCAATTACAATAAATTCGACATTTGGCAATTCACATCCATCGCGAATCACACTCAACATGGGCGAAAAGGGAAATGTAAAAACAATTAATTTTTCTTTCATGATTTTCCTAAAAATACAAATCTAATTCGACAACATTATTTTTTTCAAAAAAGAATCCCACTGGTCGAATATCTGCCGGGCATCAAATTCTTTTAATTTCTCTTTTCCGTTCAATATGAATTTTTTGGGAAGTTCTTCTGATTCTACGATGGCGCTCATTTTTTCAGCAACCGCAAAGGGATTGCCGACAGGAACGATAAAACCATTTTCTCCATCATTGATGAGTATGCGTGCGCCACCAGGACTACAGTCAGTAGATACGACAGGAACATCCATTGCAAAAGCTTCCATAACGACGTTCGGAAGACCTTCATGGTCCGATGTCAAGACGAGCATTTTTGTATCACCGATCTTTTCGGCAGCATTGACAATATCACCATGAAAAATGACGTTTCTTTCCACGCCTATTTCCTTAGCTAACGAACGGACTTTTTCAAAATCAAGTCCATCCCCATAAAAAGACAATGTGTAATCAGGATGCTTTTGCAAGAAAATCTTGAAAGCATTCAACATTACATCTTGCCGTTTTTGCTTGATCATCATCCTTGCAATGTGTACAATTTCGTTTTTCCGATCTTGAAAATCAGCAGGAGACGAATTATGAATTTTTTTATCAAACGGATTGTGTATAACGACACTTCGCGAACTTAATCGCTTGTAATATTTCTGCACAGGTTCCGTTTGGAATACGCCACCATCAGAAAAATTACATATAAAAGCAGAAATTTTTAAAAGGAAGGATGTTTCTTTATAAGGATCACTCCGTTCGCTGAAAATTGTTTTCAACGGCAAACCCCAAGCGGCAAGTGCAGTAAAGCAGCCGGCATTGCACCGCCAAGATATGGCGACATCCGGTTTTAAGGACTTCATCTGCTTTCGAATGTTCGGAATGGAGAAAAGGTATTCTTTTATTTTTGAATCGGGAACTGGGCTTTGGGCAATGTATGTTACTGCAGGCTCAAGATAATGCTTACAGTCACCACCAAAGTAAGAATAAATATAAACGTCATGGTCCTTTTGCGACAATGCGTTTGCCGTCAATGCAAGCTGTTTACCTGCACCGCCAATAATCATGTCACGAATAACAAAAAGAATTTTCATTTTAAGAGGTACTTTTGTAATCAATGGTATCAGGTTGCATACAGCAAACTATAATGAATTCAAGCCAAAAAACAGGGAAAGATAAATATCCTATGGACGTACACATTCCAAATAAAATTACCCAAAGGCACAATTGCATTTTTATCCGTCTTTTCTTTAAATATTTTATGATGAAGTAAAGCCAACCCATAAACAAAGCACATCCAAGAACGCCAATCTGCCCTAATAAGGTCAAGGCTAGCCCAGATCCATTAGACGCGCCCAAACCTATGCCACAACCGTATGTATCTTTTAATATTTTTAAACCCGACAGCATTATTTGTGATCTGACTTCTGCAGATTCCGAACTTGTTTTGTTGACTGTCATATCATAAAAAACATCAAGTAAATTCAGTTGTTGTGCAGTCCAATAAAGTACAGCGCCCATTATGATCAACGTGATAATAAATTTCACATTGCGCTTTGTTATGAGGTAAATCAGGAATCCAAAGAGAACGCAAAAAAAGCCAGTCGATGCCATAGAGAGCAATAAACAAACGAGAATGGATGTCAAAAGAATTGTTTTGTTCCGCATCTTTAAATAAAAAACATTCCACCAAAAAACAGCTAAAAACAATCCACAAATAGAAGCTTCTGCAAATAAAGACGTAAACCTCAACTTACCGCCTACAGATTGAGATATATTACCAAGATCGTAGGTCGTGTTATTAAAGAAGAATTCTTCGGGGAACCATCCTCCAAAGTTGTCTGCAATATATTTCCATACTCCAATAAAGATGGTAAATACGATAATTTTTTTCGTCAAGTTTCTTGAAAAATTTTTTTTCAAGTAATTTTGGTGTTTTATAATGGATACAAGCCCACCCATGTTTAGCATAAGGAAAATCCATTGAATGCACTGTTTCATTGAAAAATAATACGGAACCATCCCCTTAGCAATCGCCGTTTCCATACCACCTTGTTCGTAAACCATGACTTTCCCTTCAAAGAAGTATTTCGCCACGAAGGATTGAATAACGACAAACGCAATGAACAAGAAAGAGATTATTTGTATATTCTTAACATCTTGAGGGACTTCTTTTTTTAGACGGATTCCCTTGATAATGAGAAATATCGGAGCAACAAGATAAGGCATAAATCCGGTATTTCCAATAGAGAATATCGCAGTTATCTGAAACAAGTACGAAAAAGCAAAAAGAGTAGCGACAGCCTGATAGGAACGGCAAAACGCAATGATTGCGCAAATGATATAAACGATACCGAATGGAGTTATGGCAAAGGCACTCATTTTTCCCTCTCCTCGGCAATAGCATTAATTATTTTATTCACACTTCGTTTCCAAGAGAATCGGTTGATATTGCGAAAGCCAGATTGAATCAACTGGTTCCGGTATTCTGCATTTGTCACAACATTGCAAATGGCTTGAATCCAGTCCTCTACGCAATGAGGATCAACTAAATCCGCTGAATCGACGAGGACTTCAGGCATAGAAGCAACATCGGATGCAATTACAGGGCAACCGCATGCTTGGGCTTCCAAAACCGGAATGCCAAAGCCCTCGTACAGCGACGGGAACAGGAATGCAGAAGCATTCGAATAAAGTTCAATGAGTTCCGCATCGCTCACGCGACCAAGCAATTTTACACGAGAATTTTCCGTCAACGCGTTCAAGTCCAAGCTTGAAAAACTTCCGCTTTTTAAATCACCCACGATAAAAAGTTTGAGATGTTCCATTTGCTCACAAACACCATCAAACGCATTAACAATCATCTGGAAATTTTTACTTTCCTTCACAGATGATACCGCAAGCAAGTAGTTTTCGCCTTTTAAGTTTTCGTTTGACTGGGGACGGAAGTTGCCACAGACAGCGTTATGAACAACCGTTATCTTCTGATCAGGTATACGATAATAACCGCATATTTCCTTTTTGGAAAATTCACTAACTGTAAAAATTCGTTTGCTGGATTTCAGAACTTGCGGAATTACGGCTTGATAAAAAAAACGAAAAACTTTTGAATAAGTTTTGGGATAGCGAATATAGGTGATATCGTGCAGTGTCGAAAATTTGTTACTATAAAAAATGGGTGCAGTGTTGCAAAGATTCAAGAGAAGAGGACTTCCGATTTTCTTGAGATGACGAGGCAAATCAAACTGTTCCCACACGTGTCCTGTATGCGAACCAACGACCTCTACATTTAAATTCTCCGCTTCAGACTTTTGCAAAATGTTATGCGGTGCAAAAAAACGAATTTCATCTTTAGGGTAAAATAATTGCAACTCTCTTGAAATTTCAAGGGCAAAACGTTGGACTCCAGTTATGGATTGCGTGAGGAATCTTGCGTTTACGGCAATCATCGTTTAATCCGCCATCACGGTTATCAAACTGCTTTTAAATTGACTGAAGAGGAATTTTTCGACAATGCGAGAATACGCTTTTTGGCCGAAAGACTTTTTTAAATCTCCGCTAGAAAGTTCTTTAATGGCGTTTGCAAAAGCAGTCGTGTTGCGATTGGAGACTTCCAATCCAGTTTCACCATTTAAAGAAACGTAATTCACACCGCTTCCCTCTATTTTAAAGGTTACGGACGGTAAACCGAAATACATAGCTTCTGCAAGAGCAATTCCAAAAGCCTCGTTTTTCGTAATTGATGAAAAGCAGAAGATGTCTGCAGCAATGTAATAAGCTTTTAATTCGTCATCTTCTAGTTTACCCAAAAAATTTACAGAAGGGCAATTTTTGCTCAAGCGTTGCAGGGATTTTTTCTGAGCCCCATCTCCGATAATGTAGAAAACATAGTTTTCATCTAACTTTTTAGCAGATTTGATTAAATAGTTGAAACCTTTATAAGGAACTAAGCGACCAACAGATAAACAAATGGTCTTGCCCATGTTTTCCTTTTTTATTTTTTCGGCCAGTTCTTTTGCCCTCGAAGTCAGCATCAATCGTTTTTCGTCTATGCAATTCGGAATGATCGTGCATTTCGATTTGAATTTCGACAAGTATCTGCTGCCTTCAATATAGTTGGGGCTAGTCGCAATTACCTTGTCAGCACGTTTCAGCAAAGCCATATTCTGAAAATGGAAAATCTTGCCCAATATCTTTTGGCGAATGATATCTAAATGCCAATAAAGAATTAGTTTTGTTTCTTTGGGAATATGATGCAACAGAATCCTTGCAAAAAAAGGATTCGGATAATGAAAGACAACAAAATCCGGCTTGAAAGTTTTTAGCAAGTCTTTAAATTTTCGATTCATTTCCAAAGAAATGGATTGAGAAAAAATTTTGCACTCGCATTTACACCGTATAACTTCGACATCGTCAATTACCGAAGAAACTTCATTTTTTTCATGCCCGAAACAAAGAACCTTTTGTTCAAATTTACCTTGCAGTGCACGCACAGCATCCCTTGCAACTTGCTCGATGCCTCCAATAAAAGGGTAGTAATACTTTGATATATGTAATACTCTTTTCACGTGCGAAATTCCGAAAAACAAACGCTTTTGTGGAACATTTGGGAACATAAACTTAGAGAATTCATTATTTATGTTCCTTTGTGTTATAATTCCCTTCTATAATATAGTATTACTTATATGTAAAAACTTCAATTACTGTGCCATTGTGTTCTTTTTTTGTTCCCAATTTTCATAAAAAATGCCGCATTCTTGCAGAACGCGGCACGCACAGTTTATTGTAAATAAAACATTACTTTTTACAAATAAAGTTTCACTTTTTAAGCATCAGTCTTGTAGTACTTGGCATACCACTCTGCAAATTTTCTTATTCCTTCGCGGAGCGGCGTGGCAGGTTTAAAGCCGAAGTCCTGTTCCAATGCGGTCGTGTCGGCGTAGGTGACGGGCACGTCGCCGGGCTGCATAGGCACGAGTTCCTTGTGAGCTTCGAAGTCGTAATCGGCAGGGAGCACCTTTGCACGGACGAGTTCTTCTTGCAGAATTGTCACGAAGTCCAGCAAGTTTTCGGGGTGGTTGTTGCCGATGTTATAGACTTTGTAAGGCGGGAGCGGGAGACCATCTTCGCCGTTTTGTTTTTCGGGAGCATGCTGCATCACGCGGACTACACCTTCAACGATATCATCGACATAAGTGAAGTCGCGCTTGCATTTGCCGTAATTGAAAATCTGGATGGTCTTGCCAGCTTTAAGCTTGTTCGTAAAACCGAAGTAGGCCATGTCCGGGCGGCCCGCAGGACCATACACGGTAAAGAAGCGAAGCCCCGTACTCGGAATGTTGTAGAGCTTGCTGTAAGCATGCGCCATAAGCTCATTGCTCTTCTTGGTGGCAGCGTACAGCGAAACGGGATTATCGACTTTATCATCGGTAGAATACGGAATCTTCTTGTTGCTGCCATAGACGCTCGAAGAACTCGCATAGACGAGGTGTTCGACTTCAAAGTGGCGGCAAGCTTCGAGGATGTTGTAGAAGCCGATGAGGTTGCTTTGGATGTAGGCATCCGGATTCGTGATGGAATAGCGGACTCCAGCCTGAGCCGCGAGATTCACGACGACAGCGAAGTGGTACTTTTCAAAGAGGGTGTCGATGGCGGACTTGTCCGCGAGATTTTCTTTGAAGAAAGTCCACTTCTTGCCAGTCGCAGTCGCGAGAGTCTCGATTTCCTTGAGACGCTCGTACTTGATGTTCACGTCATAGTAATCGGTAATGGAATCAAGACCGACAAGTTCGGAACAGTCATAGTCGGTGAACAGCTTTTTGCAAAGGTTGCAACCGATAAAGCCCGCGGCTCCAGTGACAAGAACCGCCTTTCCGTTGAGGTTTACGTTTTTATCAAGCATGATTAACACCCGATGGCACTGTATTCGAAACCAGCTTCCGCAAGTTCCTTCGGGTCGTAGATGTTACGGCCATCGATGATGAGGGCGTTTTTCATGGACTTCTTCATCACGCCGAAGCTCGGCATGCGGAACTGCTTCCATTCGGTCACGAGGAGGAGGGCGTCGGCATCGAGGAGTGCTTCGTACATGTCGTTGCAGTAGGTGACGATGTCGCCCACGCGGCGCTTGCATTCGTTCATGGCAACCGGGTCGAACACGCGGACGGTTGCTCCAGCCTTCGTGAGCTTGTCGATGAGCACGAGGGCGGTGGCTTCGCGCATGTCGTCGGTTTCCGGCTTGAAGGCGAGGCCCCACATGGCGATAGTCTTGCCCTTGAGATTTGCTTCGCCGCCAAAGCGTTTGGCGAGCTTGTTGAATAGCACCGTCTTCTGGTATTCGTTCACGTCTTCAACAGCCTTCAAGACGCCCATCTTGTAGCCATTCTTTTCGGCGGTCTTGATGAGAGCCTTCACGTCCTTCGGGAAGCAGCTTCCACCGTAGCCGCAGCCCGGGTAGAGGAACTTCGAGCCGATGCGGGTGTCGCTACCGATGCCCTTGCGGACCATGTTCACGTCAGCACCGACGAGTTCGCAGAGGTTCGCGATGTCGTTCATGAAGCTGATGCGGGTCGCGAGCATGGAGTTTGCGGCATACTTGATCATTTCGGCGCTCGGGATGTCCGTGAAGATGACGCGGAAGTTGTTGAGCATCATCGGGCGATAGAGGCGAGTCATGAGTTCCTTGGCCTGTTCGCTTTCCACGCCGACGACAACGCGATCGGGTTTCATAAAGTCCGTGATGGCGGAGCCTTCCTTCAAGAATTCCGGATTGCTCGCGACATCGAACGGAATGTTCACACCGCGCTTGTCGAGTTCTTCCTGGATGGCGGCCTTGACCTTCTTCGCGGTTCCGACCGGGACAGTAGACTTGGTCACGAGAACGGTGTACTTCTTGATGTTCTGGCCGAAGGTGCGTGCCACAGCGAGCACGTACTGCAAGTCGGCGGAGCCGTCTTCGTCGGGAGGCGTACCCACAGCGCTGAAAACCATTTCGACATCGTCAAGGATGCTGGCGAGGTCGGTCGTGAACTTGAGGCGACCTTCGCGCTGGTTACGGAGAACCATTTCATCGAGGCCCGGTTCGTATATGGGAATTTCACCCTTCTGGAGGGATTCAATCTTTGCTTGGTTCACATCGACGCAGGTGACGTTCACGCCCATTTCGGCAAAGCATGTGCCACTGACAAGGCCTACATAACCAGTTCCAACAATTGCAATATTCATATAAAATTCCTTGATGAAAGGTCTATTTTGTTAAATCGACGAAAAAAATAATAAAATCGTAACGCTTTGTTTTTTCTAATAAAAAAAGCGGCTCAAAGAGTCGCACAAAAAAACGCTGCCCCCTAAATTTTGAGGCAGCGGTTGATGGTTAGACAATTTTTTTTAGTTTTCGCCGTTTCGCATTTCGGTCTGCTCGCGGTCCATGGTATAGGTCAAGTATTCCCTGAAATCGCGATTGATATCGACTCCTTCAAAATCAACACCATTGTTTTCCAACACGAATATGGCACTTGGGTTGTCAATCCACGCTTCAATGCCAACGCTATCGAGCACCATGGACTTGTCTCCCGGACCTTTAGCGACGATTTCAATTTTGGATTTTTCGACCCATCCCTGACCGCACTTTCCTTTGACGAGAACATTTGATTCAGTTTCCCTGAGTATTGTCAACTCGTCATTAAATCCTGCGGTACAGACAACAGAGCCACCGTCTTTTTGAGAAGTAACATCAATGTCGCCAAGTTTTGATTTGACGACTTTTGCTGCAAATGATGTGGTGACCATAAGCGAAAACGCCACAGTCATCATCAACTTGATGGTTTTCATGATTGCCTCCTGTTCCTTGATTTTTTAAGAGACGAACAACTGTCTCTACTGCATAAACTACAAAGTAAAGTTTACACAGACCACTTTTTTTGATATAAAAAGGAACAGGAAGCTTTTTATAAAATTACTTGCAAATCGCTTGGAGCATGGCTTTGCAGCCTTCGTTCACATCGCGCCAGGTGGCTTCAAAATCGCCGGTGTACCAGGGGTCGGCTACGTCGCGGCTTTTGCCGGCCCAATCCATCAAGAGAGAAACTTTGCGAGGCGTGGTGCTGTCGGTTGCGGCGCCGGTTTCGCGTTCGTAAATGTCGCGGGGCAAAATCCAGCGGAGGTTTCGCAAGTTGTTCTGGTCCATGAGCACGATGTAATCGTAATGATGGTAATCGGCAAGCGTCATCTGACGTGCCGTTTTGCCGCTACAGTCAATGTTGTGGCGGGCGAGCATTCGCCTAGCGGGTGGATAGACGGGGTTCCCGATTTCTTCGGTGCTTGTCGCGGCGGAGGCGATTTCAAAATCTGCAGCGGTCAGCGAAGTGTTTGCGGAGATGGCGTTCGGCAATTCGCAAACCATCTTTTTCATAACAAATTCAGCCATGGGGCTGCGGCAAATATTCCCGTGGCAGACAAACAAAATTTTAATCATGCGTTGTCCTTGAAGCCTTCCAAGATTTTGTAGAGTGTGCTGTAAAGTTGCTTTGCTTCGTCTGGCGACAAATTCACGCAGCTAGCCATAGCTTTGGGGACGTTTTTCGCCTTGCTTTGTAGCTTTTCACCTTCGTCGGTCAAGCGGACAGAAAGACAGCGTTCGTCAGATTCTTCGCGGGTGCGTTTCACGTAGCCCTTGGCTTCGAGTTTTTTTAAAAGCGGCGTGAGCGTTCCCGAGTCCAAGAAAAGCTTTTTCCCGAGTTCGGTCACGTTGCATTTCTTTTCTTCCCACAAGACGAGCATCACGATGTACTGGGTATAAGTGAGCCCGAGCGGTTCTAAGAACGGCGTGTAACGTCGCGTGATTTCTTTAGAAACCGCATAGAGCGGAAAGCAAAGCTGGTTTTCGAGTTTAAGTTGCGGGCAAATCATGGAATGTCCTAAAGCAGTTTTTCGACGCAGGCGCGGACATCTTCCATTTTGGCGGTCGGCTCAAAGCGGGCGATGACGTTCCCTTCGCGATCGACGACGAATTTAGTAAAGTTCCACTTGATGTCGGGATTGTTTTTGTAATCCTTGTCGATGCTCTTGAGGAGCAATGCCATTGCGGCAGCCTTGACTCCAAAGCCAAAACCTTCGAACCCTTTCTGCGACTTTAAGTAGGTGTAGAGCGGGAGTTCGTTCGGTCCGTTCACGTCGGATTTTTTCATCTGCGGGAATTCTGTGCCGTAGTGGAGCGTGCAGAATTCGTGGATTTCGTCATCGGTTCCCGGGGTTTGGCCCTTGAACTGGTTGCAGGGAATGTCGATGACTTCGAATCCCTTGTCGTGGAAGTCGGAATACATCTGTTCGATCGGCTTGTAATGCGGGGTAAAGCCGCAGCCGGTGGCGGTATTCACGATGAGCATGACTTTGCCCTTGAAATTGGCGAGGGGGACTTCGTTTCCTTTTCCGTCGGTCAACGTAAAATCGTAGATGTTCATTTTGTACTCCATAATTTTGTCATTCTGTTATTAATTGTATACAATTTAATTATATACAATTATTAAAAAAAAAGCAAGGTTTTTTGTTGAAAAAGTGTGTTTTTTTTTCATTCCCCCCCCCCTCGCTCGTCCCTCGTTATCCAGTCACTTTTTATTTCTACATTTTGGCGCATGAAAACGATAGAAGTTGTCGCGGGTGTCATTAAGGACGGCGACCGCATTTTTGCAACGCAGCGTGGCTATGGCGACCAGAAAGGTGGCTGGGAGTTCCCGGGTGGAAAGATGGAACCGGGCGAAACTCCGCAACAGGCACTGGTGCGCGAACTGAAGGAAGAACTCGCGGTCGATGCGAGTGTTGGCGACAAGATTTGCACGGTCGAACACGATTACCCGAAATTTCACCTGACGATGCATTGCTTTTTTGCAAGCGTGGTGTCGGGTTCGCTCACGCTTTTGGAGCACGAGGACGCAAAGTGGCTGGATCGTGAAAGTCTAAACTCCGTGAATTGGCTTCCGGCGGATATCGAAGTCGTGAAGCGCATTAGCGAATAGTTCTACGGTCTAACATTGAACGCGAAAGGTGCCAAGGCTTCGATAAAAAAATCCGGCACGGAGGCCGGAATAACGCTTTAGAAAATCGCCCGCATCAAGATTCTCGCAAAAGCGGGAATCCCGATAACAGCACTAAGACTTATCTCAACATAATCTTTTGGGCTTGCATAGTTCCGACTTGTACGAGATAAACGCCGCTCTTGAGGCTGCTCACATCCATCGTTTCGTTCATGCCTTGCGCTTTCTTTTGCATCTGCACGTTACCGAGTACGTCGACAATCTTAATGGTCTTGCCAACAACAGAACGCGGCAAATTGAGCGTTAGCGTACCCGCAGCAAGCGATACGCCAATCGTCGCTTTCGCCACAGATTTCGGCAAAGCGGAACGCGGCTGTTCTACTTTCTTCGTCATTTCGTCATAGCGTTCCACAACAGCCATCAAGTACCACGTGCTGTGCGGCAGCCACTGTTCGTCCCAGCGCCACACCTGCCAGGCTTCCTTCTTTGCGTCAAAGCCTACAGCGGCAACACCATCGTCAGTCCAGGCAATTCCAGAACCATCTTGATTCTTGCCGCTGATACCGTTCGCAATGCCGCCTTCAAGCGTAGCATCGTAATTCGACTGGCCATCATACTTCTGCGGATTCTTGAGCCCCTTGCCATGCATCATGCATGTGGCATACGGATTCTTGCCCAAAATCCAGTCGAGCTGGTCGGTTGCATACTTTTGTGCGCTGTCAGCAACACTTCCGTTTAGAGTACGGGCGGCAAACACAGCCGCGGCAGAGAGGCCTGCGATACGAGCGCTTTCGCCCTGCCACCAGTAACCGCTCTCGTTGTCGTGCGGGATAAAGAAGCCGTCCTTTATCTTGTCCTGAGTCTTGTAAGTCTGGCGGGCGTAGCCGAACGGATTGTCTACTTTATTTGTAATAGAGACAAGCCAATTGAGATGAGCCTCGACAGCTTTCATGACTTCACTAAAATGCGGATTGTCGCAGGTAGCGCCTATTCTATCTACACAACCCCAATCAATAAGATCAAAATTAGGGTTCTTAGCATCCACGCTAATAGGCCCTTCGATTTCCGCATAGCGAACAAGTGCAATCAGCGGGAGACCCGCATCGCTCGCATGCCAGAACGGACGCTTTTTTTCGTCATCACTCCAGAAAAAACCATCAGCACTTAAACGACCGATAAGATGCTCTGCACGTTTACGAGCATCCGTCAAATAATCCTTTTTCTGAGTCGCTGCAAAAAGTTCCGTTGCCGCCAAGAGGGCCGTGTAATCGTCGATGATGTTTTCTTTGTGGTCGTCGCAATACTCGCAGCTGCCGCCGATGCTCTGCTTTTTAGACAAATGTTCATAGCCCTTTTCAGCCGCTTCCAAGTACTTGTCACTCGAAAAATCGCCTTTCAGCTTAAGCCTTGATGCGCTGGCCAAGGCAGCAATCGCCATGCCGCCGCCTTCGCGGAACGCCGTCTGGTAATCCGTACTCTTGACTCCATCGGACCCCGAGAACGCGCAAATTTCACGTTTGCCCATGGGACTGCCCCAATTATCGAACACAGTCATGTAAAAGTAGCCGTCATCGGAGAGCATGCGCACCAAGAAGTCCGCGCCATAAGCCGCTTCGTCTTTCGTTTTCGCCTTGGTCGATGTCGAAGACAGCAACTTCGGGATGCGTTCCGATGTAAACGCAAGTGCCCAAACTGTCAGCGGAATCTGCTGCGGGTTCAAGTAGTTCGCGTAAGACAAATGCGAAAGATACTTGCTCACGTCGCCGCTCGCATCGTACCAACCGCCATGCACATCAATCTTCTTGTCGGACTTATAGACACCCATGCTTTTGTCCCAGCCTTCGACAGTCGGGTTATTTGCACGGTCATTGTAGAAATAATCGAGCACAGTTCCTAGCGTATTCTTCGCCAGCGCGTTCTCGCCCACCGTAAATTCGCCGGATTGCTGCGGCTGTCCGTTCTCGGAAACTTGCAACGTGTATTTACCGGCTTTAACGTCCTTCAGTTCGGCCACATAGAACTTGCCGTTGTTCAGCCAGTTGTCAGGATTCGAGCCAGCCGAGAGCTTGCCGGTCTGCACGGCGCTTCCGCCCGACATCAAGCTGAATTCAGCCCCGTCTTTGAGATTGTCGCTCCTGACAATCACAGTAATGGGCTGGTTGGTGTCATAGCCAACCTGGTTGTAGTAAAATTTTGTGTCAGCGGACGCTGCGGACGCTCCCAAAAGAACGACCGTCGCCATGGGAAAAATCGGGGAAAAATACTTTGAAAACTGCATAACGTAAATATACAATCCTAGGGAAACCTTAAATAGTAAAATAAACTTTTAAAAAAGAATGGTGCTCAATAGCACTCTTTATTCTACGCAAATTTTACGTTAAATGACAAAATTAAGGATTTTATGGGTTTATAAGTGTTCCACAGGCGGAGCCGTTTTATCCATGCAAAACAGAAAACATGGACCGTTTTGCTTCGTTTTTCACCTTTTATTCTTCAAGCTTCAATTTACGAATCCCCAGTTTTTGATAAAATTTAAGCATATTTTACGCATTCTTCGCTGTTTTTGCGTAAATTATTAAACTTTTTGAGATTTATTTTCCAAACCTATTGCACACCACAAAGAACAAAACTACATTTAGCTCGTTCAAAAAGAAAACCTTTAACCCCTAACCCCAAAGCCGCTCGCGGCGACCCCACACCTCAAAGCGAAGCGACCTCATAGCCACTATGTACTACGAAAGCATTAAAGTCCTCGACTGCACCATCCGCGACGGCGGCCTCGTCAACAAGCACGATTTCTCCTTGGAATTCGTCCGTCGTCTCTATACACTCCTTTCCGCAGCCGGCATCGACTACATGGAAATGGGCTACAAGAACTCTC
>JAEEGK010007885.1_pt1 | contig 25332 bp, 21 predicted proteins | sample 8958771 | NCBI WGS metagenome assembly JAEEGK01 (sample SAMN16246547, study PRJNA631951) | gut metagenome | biome: gut microbiome; feature: rumen; material: SC-attached | host: Bos | place: Iran: Karaj | collected 2018-10
TACAAGGGAGGGGAGAAGCAATTAATCCCCTCCCCAGAAGATAATCAATTATTCTGCAATAGCCCACGAAGCACGTTCGGCGCCGGCACAATAGGTGCTGGATCCACAGGAATCGCAACACCAATGCCCTCCGTGCGCTCCCACTTCACCCAAGGCTTCTGACTTAGCAACATTACAACGAATCTTTCCATCACCAGTATGATAACCACACGAACCGCCACCACGCACAGCGGACATAGATTCATTAGAAAGAAGATTTCGCTTCTTGAGTTCAGAAAAAAGTAACATGATAAAAAAGTTTTAATAGTTTGTTCCCTACTCTATTTAAGGCTTTTCGGGTTCCTCCTGGTGCTGTACAACACGTCTTTTGACTGTTGCGAAGTTTGAGTTTCTTCTCCACAATGCCAAGGAATCCGCCCCGAGAATTCTGACTAGGAGCGCTCCCGCAGGTAGGCTTCAAAGAATTGACATTCAGCACATTATTGGAGGCATTGAATCTATTTGTCAGATACAACATATCTTACAGTTAACTTTTTTACCGCATAGCAAGGCGCCCTATTTCGCTGATAGCCAGCCCGATACATCAACGTCTGTTTACCACTCTCTCTGTAAGTAATTATTTAGTAGAGGGAAGGAGGCGGCGGACAAGCCCCCGCCTCCCGAAATAGTGTGCTACATTTGGCAGACAAGGAAAGGCATCACTTTCCAGCACGAATCACAACACCAGTGGCCTCCGTTTGAGACCATCGCCAGCGCTTCGTCTTTGCTGACACCATATCCTACGGTTCCATCATTCAGCTTGTAACCACAGGTGCCGCTTCCACCGCGAACATTGGACATGGTCTCGCTGGAAAGAAGATTGCGTTTTTTGAGTTCCGAAAAATGTAACATTGGATTGATCTGCTTTAGTTCTTACTTTTATTTCACAGGGAGGAGGGATGTTTGCCCCCACCTCCCCAAAAGTGTACCATCTGACATGTCAAGTAAACCAGCTCTCCCCAACATGAATCATAACACCAGCGACCTCCTTTACGGACATTGTAGGTGCGGATTCGCCAGAAAGAAAGATGGTTGTACTTCTTGTATTCAGATTAGTCCTGCATCACATGAAATTCTGCAAAAGGATAACCATTACAATAAGAAGAACGACCACAGGAATCACAGCACCAATGACCACCGGCGCCAGCGCCTTTAAGCGCGTCGCCTTTGCTGACGCCGCAATCAAAGTCTCCGTTTGCTGACTGGTAGCCACAGGTGCCGCCGCCACCGCGGACATTGGACATGGATTCGTTGGAGAGAAGATTACGCTTCTTGAGTTCAGAAAAGAGTAACATGATAAAAAAGTTTTAATAGTTTGTTTCCCTACTCTATTTAAGGCTTTTCGGGTTCCACCTGGTGCTGTACAACACTTCTTTTGACTGTTGCGAAGTTTGAGTTTCTTCTGCATAAAGCCAAGGATTCCGCCCCGAGAATTCTGACCGGAGGCACACATGTCGACAGAACCCCAGAAGTTGATTATCAGCAGCTTGCGGGATAAATTGCGTCTGCCTGTCAGATACGACATATCTGACAGCATCTATTTCATCGCGAAACTAAACCGTTATTATGCTGATAATCATATATATACATTATATCTTTTCATCACTCTTCATGTGAGTAATTTGTGGCAAAAGAAGAACACAAATAAGGATCGGCACACATCCTGCGTGCCGATCCTTAAATGACGGATTAATTATTTCTAATGGATAAAATGCCTGAATGGGTCTAATGACCATTCACCAGGAAGCCCCTCATCAATGGTATAGCATGGAACCTGCGGACCAGGGAGGCAGTTAATCATGACATAGCCATAGTATTCTCCATGGTCCGTCCTGACCCAAATCTCATAGTAACCATTTCCATGGAGAGGCAAAGACACATAACTATCAGTAAAATATCTTGCCCAATAGGAACCTCCCGTGCTTAGATTCGTGAGGCCGGCAGAGTATACACGTCCGCTATGGTTAAGGGATAGTTCGATCATTCCGCCATCCGTTGTACTCACACTGATGCCGGCAGAAAGCGTAGCGCCCGTGAGAGGATCGGTCAAACCCGTTATTACTATCGGAGGAGTAACAGGGTTCGTTATAACAGGAGGAGGAACATCTTGGGGAGTACCAGGGATAGGACCGCCGAGGTAACTTTTCCCAAATCCATTCTGTGCCCAAAGCGATGTGCCAAAGGAAGAGATGAACAAGAAGGATAATGTCCATAAAAAGATTAAAATAGTCTTTCTCATTTGTACATGATGATTTGATGTTTTCTTAAATAGCGCCTCTCTAAGCGACGATTAATTCTATCTCGTTGGCTTAGTCCTCCGTGCTTAAGCCTGGAACCTGCAGTCCGGGAAGACTGTTGACCGCGATATACCCATGATAATCCCCATAGTTCGTCGTGATGCAGATCTCATAGTAACCATTCCCATGGAGAGAGAAAGATACGTGACTATCAGTAAAATAGTTTGCTCCAAAGGAACATCCCGTATTATGATTCGTGATGCTCGCATAGAGTACATGCCCATGATGGAAAAGGTTTACTTCGATCGATCCTTCCAGAGGATTCACGCTGATGTGGGCCGTAATCGTATAACCCGTGATAGGATTGGTCAAACAGGTTAATACTTCCGCAGGATTACCCGGGTTCGTTATGACTGGAGGAGGTAGATCTTGAGGGGTATTTGGGTCGGGTCCACCGACGAATGAATGAATAAAAGGCCCACCAAAACCACTCTGAGCAAAAAGTAATGTGCCCGAAGGGGAGATAAATGGGATGAACACAGTCCATAAAAGGGTTAAAAGAAGTTTTTTCATTTGTAGTAAAGATTTGTTGTTTTCCTGCAGTAAAGATAAACAGCCTCTCCCAAAATAAAGGAATAATTGCCTGACTATTTTCTGACACGAAATCGACTCGGACGGCATCGCAATTGCTTGATACTCAACCAATTGTGCGCGCTGTCAGCCATTATATAAAAAAGAATAAATCTGACACGATTTACAACTCGCTGAATATCTGCGAATTGCAAATTATCATCAGCCTTATAAAGCGACTATTTTTCTACCAGGGCCGTCAGCAGCGGCTCATTCAGTTCCCGGATCCGGGCACGCAGGCGAGAGCGTTTCTGGTACACGTTTCCTTTGGTTGTATCCATGATCTCGGCGATCATCTCCGGCTCCAGGTCCAGGATGCAGCAGCACAGGAACAGGACTTCCTGCGGCTTACCACGCAGATGCAGCTTCTTGCGGAGCTCGGATATGGCGCCGTCCAGCTCGTCGTCCAGGCGGCGCACCAGCGCCACGCCGTCGTTGTCCGTCTGATAGACGTAGGAAATCTCTTTCTTGATCCGCTGGATGGCATCCGACTCTCTCATCCCCCCGCGCTCGCGCCACCAGAACGTGCTCCGGATTTCGCCCAGCTGGCGCAGGCGGTTCACCCGCTCGCGGGTGTAGATTTCTCGTTCATGCGCGACGTGCTCTTCCATCTCCCGGATGCGGTCTTCCTGCCCGCTGAGCTGCTGTGCCTTCTCCTCATTCTCCTCCTGGACCTTCTCCAGCTCCTCCTGCATCTGCTCGCGGAGATTGATCAGGCGGTCGCGTTCTGCCTGGAGTTTGCCTTTGCGCATGAGCAGGGAAAGGACCAGTGAAAGCAGCGCGAAGAAGATGCCGCCGCCAAGAATCAGCGAGGAGCGGAGTTGCCCCCGGGCATCGGCGGCCTGCCGCGCCGCATCGTCGCGCAACGCCTGTGTGACTGAATCTTCAAGTGTCTTCTGAATAAGTGCTGTCTCACGCCGATATACTTCCGCCTGCTCCCAAAAGGCAGTGGAATAATCGCCTCTCGCCTGATCGATCCGGCTCAACCATATCAACGCGACATATTGTGCGTCCCCGGTCTTGTTCCGCAAGTCGGAGACAAAGGGTTCGGCGGCCCGCCTGTTGCCAGACAATTCCAGGGCATATGCATACGCGCCTTCCTCCTGTACACCGAAGCCCCCGGTCAGCTCACGATACCTGTCCAGAAGCGCTATGGCTCCGGCGGGATCCTTTTCCGGCTGCAACATCTTCATTTTAGCATAATCAGACAAATAATCCGGTAAGACGGCCGGAATAGTCTCCAGAAAACGGATCGCTTCCCGGTAAACCGAGTCCGCCTGTGCCCATTTCTGCTGACCATGGTAAGCCATCGCCAGCATTCCTTGCGCTGGCCCAGCTGCCGGATCATTCGCCCGCCTGAACACGTCCAGCGCTTTCTCTGCATATTCTACTTCCTTGGTCCTGTTGTATGCCTGGTTATATACGTTCTGCATCGAGATATAAAGCAACCCCAATGCGTGCTGGTCCTGCACCTGGTCCGCATAGGATTCCGCCAGGGAAAAAGCGACGGCCGCGTCATTCAGCCTCTTTTGCTTGACATTGATCCGCCCCCGATAGAACCAGAGCTTCATCCGCTCATCCGGCGTGCCGTGGTGCTCGAACCACGCGGCATTGTCCAGCAGACCAGGAACGGTGATGTCGTCGTAGCATTTGTCCTGCGCCATCGTACGCAGCAGGGAGTAGCGCGCACGCAGGCGGCGCGTCATCAGGGACGTGGAGTCGACCGACATAAGCACCCTGCGGGCGCTGTCGGGGGCTTCGTTGATATAGGACTCGACATCGCTCAGGAGCGCGTCGGTGCGCGATGCGGGGCCGCAGGCGGCGAGCAGCAGCGCGCCCAGCAGCGGCAGAAAGTTCAGGAAACGGGAAGTCATCAGCGTCTATTTTGAACAAAAATAACATACTTTACCTGAATCGCAAAGATAAAAAGAGGAGGCGGCCAGTCACTGGGCGCCTCCACCAAAAAGTTAATGTAGTTTATTGTTAGGTCATCTTGAATTACTGTCATATCATTTCAGCGTTGATACGACAACGTAATCGCGCGAGATTGTTTTGTATCCTTTGCCGGTCGGGTCCTGACCGGTCGGATTGTCTGTTGCAAAAATACATTCCGGAGGGAGTGAAAAGCAAATTTTCGGGCGCTTGATTTCTCACGCGGCGCAAGCCCGATATAGCAATGCAATACATTGTTTCTCAATTAGTTGCAGCACGCCGAAGACACCCTTGTTAGATTCAGGGTATCTAACAGCATGTCCGGGCGGGTGACAAATTTTATCACAACGCGCTTATATTCAGCAACTTACAAAAACACCCCCTGAAGGGCGGTGCGTTAAACTTTTCCGCCTTAGACAAAAGAAACGGACCGATGCCTCACAGCATCGGTCCGCCAAGTGTATAGTGAAGTTTTTCAAATAGAATCCCCCAAAGCCGGGATTATGCGAATACGTAGAATTATTTACAGAAGACCGTTCAGCGAGAAAGATCCCTGATAAATATGCTTGGTCGTCCGCACCTCGATCATGAACTCACCCAGACCGGGGAGCCGCAGACTCTTGGTCCCGAAGCTCCGGCCGCCGGAGAACGAAGCCTCTCCCGTGTTCAGATTGATGAGGCTGATGTATTCCACGCTTTCGTCAGCCGGCACGACGGCGTTAAGCGTCGGTCCCATACGGTCCAGGCGGATGAACAACACGAGTTCATGGCAGGACAACACAGGATTCGGGGCCTCACCGGGGTTCAATACAATAGGAGGAGGCGTGTCGATGGTGGGCGGCAGGCCCGAAGTCAAGAACGGCCTCTCAGACCGCAACATTCCCTTATCCGCGCGGAGCGGCGAGCCCGCGAAGGACACGGCCACAGTGGAAATGGCCAGGAAAAGAACCAGACAAAGTTTTCTCATTGCTCGCAGTGTTAGTTTGTTTTCTCGGGATAAAGATATAAATCCTTATTTTAAATATCCGAATTATCGCCGATTTAATTTCTAACACGACTTTATTTTGCGCAGTTATGTAAACATCTGAATTTCAGCGATTTACAAAAACCGCTCCGGAGAGAAAAAAATCGGGCAAATCTAACACACAGCGCAATGCGCTGATAATCAGCGCATTGGAAATGTAGCTTCAGGCGAAAAACCGCACTTATTTTTCGACCAGAACGGTCAAAAGCGGATCTCCCAGGCTCCGGATGCGGGCGCGCAGGCGGGAACGCTTCTCGTAAACGTTGGCCTTGGAGGTGTCCATAATCTCGGCGATCATCTCAGGCTCGAGGTCCAGGATGCAGCAGCACAGGAACAACACCTCTTGCGGCTTGCCGCGCAGATGCAGCTTCTTGCGGAGCTCGGAGATGGCGCCGTCCAGTTCCTCGTCCAGGCGACGGACCAGGGCGACACCGTTGTTGTCCGTCTGGTAGACGTAGGAGATTTCATTCTTGATCCGCTGGATGGCGTCCGCCTCTCTCATCCCGCCACGCTCTCTCCACCAGAACGTGCTCCGGAGTTCGCCCAGCTGACGCAGACGGTTCACGCGCTCGCGGGTGTAGGTCTCCCGCTCGCGGGCCACGTTCGCTTCCATCTCGCGGATGCGGTCTTCCTGGCCGCTGAGCAGCTGCTCCTTCTCGGCATTCTCGCCCTGGACCCGCTCCAGCTCGCTCTGCATCTGCTCACGGAGGTCGACCAGGCGCTTGCGCTCCGCCTCGATCTTGCCTTTGTGCAGGAGCAGCAACAGGAACGCCGAGAGCAGTGCGAAGAAAATGCCTCCGGCGAGGATCAGCGAGAGCCGGAGCTGCCCGCGAGCATCAGCGGCCTGCCGCGCCGCATCGTCGCGCAGGGCCAGCGTGACAGAATCCTCGAGCGTCTTCTGGACAATCGCTGATTCTGTCTTGTAAATCTCACCCACTTCATTGAGCGCCGCACCGAGGTCTCCCCGGTTCTGGTCGATCCTGGTCAGCCAGATCAAGGCGGAATAGCGGTCCAATCCGGTCACCGCCCGCAACTGGGGAAGAATCTGGTCCGTAACCCGGCGGTTGCCGAGCAATTCGTTGGCATAAGCATACGCGCCGGCCTGCGCTACGCCGAATTCCTTCTTCATTTCCAGGTATCGGTTCAAAAGGTCGAGTGCGCCGGCGGGGTCTATCTCCGGTTGAAGCAGTTTCAGGCTCGCATAATCCCACAGATAGCTGGGAAGAATGGCAGGAATCGACTCCAGATGCGGAATCGCTACGCGGAAAACCGAGTCCGCCAGCTCCCATTTCTGCTGATCCAAATAAGCCTTCGCCAGCATTCCGAGCGCCGGGCCGGCCAGCGGGTCGCCCGTCCGCCTGAAGATGTCGATCGCCTTCTCGGAGTACTCCTGCTCCTTGGCTCCGTTATGGACACTTTCGTATACACTCTGGGTCGAAAGGTACAACAACCCCAGCGCGTGCATGTCCTGCACCTGACCGGCATAAGACTCCGCCTGCGAAAAGGCGACGGCCGCCTGCTTCATATCTTTCTTCTTCAACTGGATCCGGCCGCGATAGAACCAAAGCTTCATCCGCTCGTCCGGCGTGCCGTGCCGCTCGAACCACGCAGCGTCGTCCAACATTCCCGGAACCGTGATGTCGTCATAGCACTTGTCCTGCGCCATCATCCGCAGCAGGGAGTACTGCGCCCGCAGGCGAGGCGTCAGCAGGGATGTGGAATCGACCGACATGAGCACCCTCCGGGCGCTGTCGGGTGCGTCATTGATATAGGACTCGACATCGTTCAGGAGAGCCTTCGTCTCCGACACGGAGCTGCAGGAAGAAGCGAAAAGGCACACCAAAGACAGGCCAAGAATTAACTTTCTCATGTTCAAACAATCTGCGGGCGTACAAATTTAACATAATTTTTAATTCAAATAAAATGCCGGGGACCCTTGTGCAGGGGCTCCGGCATCCTGTATCGGCAGACGGCCGACGCTATTCGTGCGCGGCGAAACGCTGCTCTGCGAGCTGCTCGTATTTCGTCCCGGGACGGCCGTAGTTGGCGTAGGGATAAATGGAGATGCCGCCGCGCGGGGTGAAGAGACCCGTGACCTCGATGTACTTGGGGTCCATCAGGGCGATGAGGTCCTTCATGATCGTGTTGACGACGTCTTCGTGGAAATCGCCGTGGCTGCGGAAGCTGAAGAGGTAGAGCTTGAGGCTCTTGCTCTCGACCATCCGCACGTCGGGGATGTAGCTGATGCGCAGCTCCGCGAAGTCCGGCTGGCCCGTGATCGGGCACAGGGTCGTGAACTCCGGGCAGTTGAAACGCACCCAATAGTCGTTGTCGCGGTGCTTGTTCTCGAAGGTCTCGAGCACGCCGGGATCATAGTCCTGGCTGTATGCGGTCTTGCGGCCGAGGGCCTGCAGGCCGTCTTTGGTTCTGTCCATAACTTATTGGATATCGCTGATTTTGAAAGGATTGTAGGAGATCCCCCTGTCGATGACGTCCACGCCTTCGGCCCGCTTGGTGTGGCGGACGAACCAGGCCGTGACCGGCAGGATGACGATCTCGTAGAGGACCTTGGCGCACACCTGCGTCAGGGCCAGGGAGACGACGGCGCCCAGGGGCATCACGCCCCAGAAGACCACCGGGAAGAAGATGAGCGAGTCGGCGAGTTCGCCGCCCACGGAAGAGAGGATGGCGCGCACGCCGAAGAGCTTGCCGCCGGAGCGGGCCTTCATCCGGCTCATGATCCAGGCGTTGACCGTGGAGCCGACCAGGAAGGCGACCAGCGAGGCGGCCGTGGTCTTGGGGACCATGGCGAACAGGCCGTTGAAGCTCTCGGCCACGGGCTTGCTGCCGTCCTGCAGGGGCTCAGGCAGCCAGCACACGAACTGCGCCATCAGCGCGACGAAGGCGCTGAGGGCGAAGGCGAGCCAGATGACGAAGCGCGCCTTGCGGTAGCCGTAGACCTCGGTGATGCAGTCGTTGAGGATATAGGACACCGGGAACAGCAGGACGGCGCCGGAGAGCTGCAGCGGCAGCCCGGCCACCTGCCAGAGGCGCGGGACGAAGAAATTGGATGTAATGAGGCAGACAATAAGCGTGACTGCCATCACCAGGAACCTGGTGCTGAAAACGTTTGACTTTTCCATGCTTGTTTTTAACGTGGTTTCAAGAACACAGGGCCCGCCGCCTGTCAAGTCCGGCGGCGGATCCCTTATGATGAATGATTAGACTTCTACGGAAGTGCTGAACTCCTGGAGGAAGCGCATGTCGTTCTCGAAGTAGTGGCGCAGGTCGTTGACGCGCCACTTGAGCATCGCGATGCGCTCGAGGCCCATGCCGAAGGCGAAGCCGCTGTATTTCTTGGAGTCGATCCCGCTCGCCTCGAGGACGTTGGGGTCCACCATGCCGCAGCCCAGGATCTCCAGCCAGCCGGTCCCCTTGCAGATGTTGCAGCCCTTGCCGTGGCAGATGTTGCAGCTGACGTCCACCTCGGCGGACGGCTCCGTGAAGGGGAAGAAGGACGGGCGCATGCGGATCTCGGTCTCGGGACCGAACATCTCGCGGGCGAACAGGAGGATGGCCTGCTTGAGGTCGGCGAAGGTCACGCCCTCGTCGATGTAGAGGCCCTCGGCCTGGTGGAAGATGCAGTGCGCACGGGCGCTGATGGCTTCGTTGCGGAACACGCGGCCCGGGCAGATGACGCGGATGGGGGGATTCTTCATCTTCTCCATCGTGCGGACCTGCACGCTGGACGTGTGCGTGCGGAGCAGCAGCGGGTTGGGGTGTCCGACGGACACGAAGAAGGTGTCCTGCATGTCGCGGGCCGGGTGGTTGGGCGGGAAGTTGAGCGCCTCGAAGACGTGGTAGTCGTCTTCGATCTCCGGGCCCTCGGCCACGTCGTAGCCGAACTTGCGGAAGATGTCGACGATCTCCTGCCGCACGATCGAGACCGGGTGGCGGGAGCCCAGCTCCAGCGGGTCGCCGGGCATCGTGAGGTCCTGCTTCGGGCCCTGGCTGCCGCTCTCCTCGCCGACGATGTCGCGGAGATTGCGGATCGTCTCCTCGGCGATGTTCTTGAGCTCGTTGAGCGTGCGGCCGAACTCGCGCTTCATATCCTTGTCCACGGTGCGGAACTCCTCGAACAGCGCCGTGATCTCGCCTTTCTTGCCGAGGAAGCGCACACGCGCCTCTTCAACCTCTTTCTGCGTCTTGCACTGGAGCGCTTTCAGCTCCGCAAGGACCTTGTCGATATCTTCTCTTTTCATAATGTGCTACTTGCGTTTGGCGGCGCGCTTGTCACGCGCCTTCTTGTCGCGCGCGGCGCCGGATTTGAGATACTTGGCCCACTGGTCCTCGTCGAAGACCTTCTGCAGGGCGTTGTAGATCTGCTCGGCCCACTTGTCCTGCGTGGTCTGATAGATGTCGACGTTGGACACCTTGGCCTCGCGCAGGGCCTTGAGCTCCAGGCGGAGCGCGTCGTAGTCGTGGGTCAGGATGGAGTCGACGTAGAACGACTGCCAGTCCTCCAGGCGGAGCTGGGTCTCGTAGGCCGCGACCGTCTTGTCGATGACCTCACGCAGCTGCTTGAGCTCTTCTTCTTCGCTCTGCGGCTGCTGTGCGCCCGCCAGGAAAGGCAGGAGCAGCAAGGCGGCAATCCCGAAAAATTTTATAGCTTTGTATCCCATAAGCCTGCAAATTTATAAATAAAAGATAAAATGCGAAAATTTCTGTGCACCATCCTGACCTTGACGGCCTTCGCCGCCGGCCGGACGGATGCTTGTACCAACGTGATCGTCAGCCCCGGCGCCAGCGCCGACGGCTCCAGCATGGTCTCCTACGCCGCCGATTCCCACGGCCTTTTCGGTGAACTCTATTTCCGCCCCGCGGCCCGTTTCACGGCCGGCAGCCGGCTCGCCATCCGCGAGTGGGACACGGGCAAGCCGCTGGGCGACATCGCCCAGGTGGAGCGCACCTGGCAGACGGTCGGCAACATGAACCAGCGCCAGCTGATCATCGGCGAGACGACCTGGGGCGGCCGCGAAGAGCAGGTCAACCCCGACGGCATCATGGACTACGGCTCGCTGATCTATGTCACCCTGCAGCGCGCCACGACGGCGCGTGAGGCCATCCAGACCATCGTGGAGCTGGCCAACACCTACGGCTACCCCTCCGAGGGCGAATCCTTCTCGATCGCCGACCCGAAGGAGGCCTGGGTGATGGACCTCGTGGGCAAGGGCGCGCAGAAGGGCATCGTGTGGGTGGCGCGGCGCGTGCCGGACGGCTACATCTGCGCCCACGCCAACCAGGCCCGCATCACGCGTTTCCCGCTGGACGACCCCGACAACTGCCTCTACGCCCCGGACGTGATCAGCTTCGCCCGCGAGATGGGCTGGTACGAGGGTGAGGATGCGGATTTCAGCTTCCGCGACGTCTACAATCCGCTCGACTTCGGCGGGGCCCGCGCCTGCGACGCCCGCGCCTGGAGCGCGTTCAACATCCTCTGCGACGGCGTCTTCACCTACGAGGAGGACGGGCAGGAGGTCTCCCGCCCCGCCGCCGACTGGCTGGACTACGCGATGGGCTATGATCTCAAGGGCGAGATGCCCCTCTTCGTCAAGCCGGCGCGCAAGATCACGGTCAAGGACGTGGCCGACGTGATGCGCGACCACTTCGAGGGCACTCCGATGGACATGACCGGCGACATCGGCGCGGGCGGCAACGGCCTGCCCTACCGCTGGCGTCCGATGAACTTCACCGTGGACGGCAAGACCTACCTCAACGAGCGGGCCATCGCCACGCAGCAGACGGGCTTCTGGTTCGTCGCGCAGGCGCGCGGCTTCCTGCCCGACGAGGTCGGCGCCCTGATCTGGTTCGGCTGCGACGACGCCGCCACTTCCTACCTCACCCCGATCTACGCCAACCTCACCGCGGTCCCGGAGTGCCTGCGCGAAGGCAACGGCGACCTGCTGCACTACAGCCCCACCGCCCAGTTCTGGATGTGCAACCGCGTGGCCAACGCCTGCTACAAGATGTATGACCGGATGGCGCCGGTGGCGCGCGCGGCGGCGGACCGCTTCGAGCGGGAGCAGCTGGAGCGCGGCGTCCCGGAGATGGACGCCAGGCTGAAAGCGCTCGTGGAGCGCGGCCGGCTGCGCAAGGCGCGCAAAATGATGACGGAATACAGCGTGGAGACGGCCCAGGCGCAGTTTGCGGCCTGGACGAAGCTGGAGGAGACACTGCTCGTCAAGTTCATCGACGGCAACATCAAGGCCCAGGACGAGCAGGGCAATTTCCTGCACACCGAATACGGCGCCGGGTTCCCCGACAAGCTCGAATACGGCGGCTACAACGACATCTGGAAGCGCGCGGTCGCGAACGACCCGCACGCGCCGGTGCTCGAAAGCAAATAGCCCCTGCGGGGCAGAAAAAAGGACCGGGGCTGCGCCTCGGTCCTTTTCTTATTCTACCTTGAATGCCAGCGGTTCGCCTGAGGCGCTGTCGCCCGCAATCCATAGCTGGAAGTCGCCCGGCTCCACTTTCTTCGTGCCGTCGGCGCCCCAGAAGGCCAGTTCCGACACCGGGATTTCCACCTCCACGCGGCGGCTCTCGCCGGGCTGCAGGGACACGCGCTCGAAGTGCTTGAGCTCCTTGACGGGGCGCGTGAACGAGCCCACCAGGTCGCGCACGTAGACCTGGACCACCTCGGTGCCCGGACGGGCGCCCGTGTTGGTCAGGGTGCAGGCGGCGCGGACCACGTCGCCGCGGCCGTAGACGGCCTTGTCGAGCGACGGCTCGGCATAGGCGAAGGTCGTGTAGCTCAGACCATAGCCGAAGGGGAAGAGCGGATATGCGCCGTAGTCCAGATAGTAGGACGTGTTGCCCAGCGAGGTCTGGCCGGCCTCGGGTCCGATCTCGTCCAGCAGCTTCTCTCCCCGGTAGGGACGGCCGGTCATGTGGTGGCTGTAGTACATCGGCACCTGGCCCACCGTCCGCAGGAAGGTGACGGGGGTCTTGCCGGAGGGCGTGGCGTCACCGAAGATGAGGTTGGCGAGCGCCGGGCCGCCCATCGTGCCGGGATGGAAGCTGTAGAGCATCGCCCGGCAGTGCGGCAGGTCGCGCTCGACGGTGAGCGGCCGGCCGGCCATCACCGTGGCCACGACCGGCTTGCCGGTGGCCTGCAGCGCGGCCAGCAGCTCGCTCTGGGAGCCCTTCAGGTTGAGGTCGGCGAGCGAATGGGCTTCGCCCGAAAGGATGGCTTCCTCGCCGAGGAAAGCCAGGACCACGTCCGCGCGGCGGGCGGCGGCCACGACGTCGTCGAAGCGCGCCCGCTTCTCGCGGCTGTCCTTCAGTCCGGGCACGTAGATTACCCGGCCCGGGAAACGCTCCCGCAGCGCCGCGAGCGGCGTGACGGTGTGCTGTTTCGGGCCGTCGAAGGCCCAGGTGCCCAGCTGGTCGTGGGGCGCGTCGGCCATCGGGCCGGTGACGAGGATCGTCCGCACGCGGCCGGCGTCCAGCGGGAGGACGCCGTCGTTCTTAAGCAGGACGGCGGACTCCTCCGCGGTGCGGCGGGCGGCGTCCAGGTGCTCCGGCGCGTACTGGACCGTCTCCGCGGCAGCGGCGTCCACGTAGGGATGCTCGAACAGGCCGAGGAGGACCTTGACGCGCAGGATGTTGCGCACGGCGTCGTCGATGGCGGATTCCTTGACCTCGCCGGCGCGGACCAGCTCCTCCAGGTGGGAGATGAACCCGAAGGTCATCATGTCCATGTCCACCCCGGCGTCCAGCGCCTGCCGCGCCACTTCGCGGCGGTCGGCGCCATAGCCGTGGGAAATCATCTCGCCCATCGAGTTCCAGTCGGTGACCACCAGGCCGTCGAAGCCCCACTCGCCGCGCAGGATGTCGCCCACGACAAACTTGTTGCCCGTCGAGGGCACGCCGTCGTTGTCGTTGAACGAGGTCATCAGCGTCAGCGCGCCCGCCTTGACGGCCGCCTCGAAGGGCGGCAGGTAGACGTTGCGCAGCTGGTTCTCCGTCAGGAAGGTGCTGTTGTAGTCGCGCCCGCCCTCGGCGGCGCCGTAGCCCACGAAGTGCTTGATGCAGGCCGCCATCGCGGTCGTGTCCCACTGCGCGCCCTGGTAGCCGCGCACCATGGCCTCGCCCATCCGGGCGTCCAGCCAGGTATCCTCGCCGCTGCCTTCCGCCATGCGGCCCCAGCGGGGGTCGCGGGCGATGTCGAGCATCGGCGAGAAGGTCCAGCGGACGCCCTGCGCCGTCGCCTCGACGGCGGCCACGCGGGCGCCCTCCTCCACCAGCGCCGGGTCGAAGGTCGCGGCGAGGCCGAGCGGAATCGGGAAAACCGTATGGAAACCGTGGATCACGTCGCGTCCCACCAGCAGGGGGATCGCGAGCCGCGCCTCTTCCATCGCGATGCGCTGCAGTTCATTGATCCGGGCCGGGTCCACCACATTGAGCAGGGACCCGATCTGCCCGCGACGCACCGCTTCGGCATAGTTCTCCACGCCGCCGTCGGCCGAGACCTGGTTCATCTGGCCGATCTTCTCGGCCAGGGTCATCTGCGCGAGGAGCTGCTCCACGCGGCGCTCCACCTCCGGCGTCGTGCCCACCGTGGACGGCCGCTTCGGGCCGCCACAGGCAGCCGCCGCCAGGCACGCGGCCGCCAGGAATAAGGTTCGTATCGTCTTGTTGCTCATGTTCTATTTCTGGTACACCCGGACATAGTCCACCCGCATCGTACAGGGCAGGGCGCTCTCGTCCACGCCGGACATTCCGCCCCAGTCACCGCCCCATGCCAGGTTGAGGGTGATGAAAAATTCCTTGTTGAAGGGCCAGGTGTCGTCGTTCCCGGCCTGGTCGTTCTTGAATTCGAGAAGTTTTTTCCCGTCTACGTAGGTTCGGATACAGTCGGCCGTCCACTCGAGGGCGTACACGTGGTAGCCGCTCTCGGCACCCGCCGTCAGGCGTTCGGCCGTCTTCTGCGTGCCCTTGACGTGGTTGTAGGCCTGACAGTGGATCGAGGACGAGGTATAATTGGCGTGCACGCCCACTTCTTCCATGATATCGATCTCGCCGCAGGCCGGCCAGCCCCGGGACATGTCGTCCGGCATCATCCAAAAAGCGGGCCATGTTCCCTTGCCCTCCGGGAGCCAGATGGCGGCTTCCATATAGCCGTAGAGCCAGGAGCCGCGGGTGTTCATCCGGGCGGAAATCACCTGGTTGCCCTCCTTGCGCGCCACGATGTGCAGCGCGCCGTCCTCGACGTACGACGTCCGCCGGTCGTCGGGCGTATAGCGCTGGAGCTCGTGGTTGACGCGGCCCGGGGCCCAGTCCTCGAAGCGCCACTTGGTGGCCAGCTCCGACGAGGCGCCCGAGAATTCGTCATGCCAGACCATCCGGTAGCCCTCCGGGACAAACGAGCACGGCTCCTGCCGGACGACGAGCGTCGCGGCGTGTCCGCCGCTGGTGAAGCGGAGCTCGCCCTGGCGGGCGTCGCCGCCCAGGTTGGGCTGCGCGGACACCTTCAGCAGGCTCTCGCCTTTGAAAATCTGCTCCGGGGAGGCCAGCGCGAACCATTCCTGCCCGTCCGTGGTCACGGTCCACGCCGCCGTCGCGCTCACGCGCACCGTGGTCTCGCCCCCCTGGGGGTCGAGGGCCATTTCCGTACACGCGAACGATATTTCAGGCGCGGCCGGCACGGGTTCCGGCGTCTTCTCGCCGCAGGCGGCCAGAAGCAGGAAGGAAGCAATCAGGGACAACATTTTCTGCATAGTTTTTCGATAAAGGGGGGCGGGCCCATTACAACATCCCGCCCCCGCGTCCAATTAACCCAATGTATTTATTCTATAACCAATCTTTAGCCGATCAGTCGATGTATTCCTGGAAAACGATGTCCGTGACCGTGACCTTCGTGCCGGCCGGGATGCGGCCGAAGTCGAAGATCACCTGGACGGCGTCTGCATCCTGCGGCTTCGGATAGATGTCCTTGAGCCGGTAGGTCACCGCGCCCTCGACGATGCCGACGGCATTGTCGTAGTTGAGCAGGTGGGCGTCATCCTCTTCGGGATCGTTGGAGATCTTGACGGTGATGGTGCCCGCCGCGGTCGAGGCGATCCGGGCGGAGAACTCATAGCGGTGGGAGTTCAGGGCCTGGATGTCCGTATGCAGGGCGAACTGGCCCATCCACTCGCTTCCGCCGGTGCCCTCGGGGACCGTCAGCTCGAAGCCGTTGCCTTCCAGCATCTGGAAATCAGCCGTCAGGCCGCCTGCCCAGTCGGCGCCGCTGAACCACTGCGACGTGGTCACGTTGGCGGCCGGCCAGAAGTTCACTACCTCGGGCTTCTCGCTCAGGGGGATGTGCTTCTGCAGGCAGAGGTCGGAGATGGTGATCACGGAACCGGCCGGGAAGCGGCCGAAGTCGAAGACCAGCAGGATGCTCTCCGTGCCGTCGAACAGCATCTTGTCGGGCTGCTCGAAGGTCACGCTGCCGCCGGCGGGGACGGCCACGTTGCCGTCATAGAAGAAGGAATCGTCGGCAGGGTCGTCGGCGGCCGTCATCTTGACGGTGGCCGTGCCGGCCTGCGTGGAGGCGATGTTGCAGCTGAAGTCGAAGCGCTCGCGGGCGTCGGCCGGGATGTTCGTGCGGATCTTGAACTGGCCCATCCACTCGCCGCCGCCGATGCCCTCGGGGACGGTGATCACGATGTCGTTCTTGACGGCGATGCCGGGCTCCAGGCCGCCGGCCCAGTCGGCGCCGCTGAACCAGCTTTCGTAGTCCAGGCTCGTGCCGAGCAGGTTGGTCGGGGCGTTGGGACGGAACCAGGCCGGTTCGGACTCCGGTTTCGGCTCGACGGGGACCGGCTGCGGCTCCACGAGCTCGTCCTCCGGGACGAACATGAAGTACCAGGCGTTGCCGGGCTCGGCCGCGCTGCGGCACCAGACATAGAGCAGGTGCTCGTTGAGCGTGATGATGTTGTATTCGCTCACGCCGGTGTAGAAGCCCAGGAAGGCGTCGCCGCCGAGGGTCAGCACGCCGGCCGCCTCGTCGAGGTTGAAGGTCAGGCCTTCGGCCGGGACGTAAGGCACGTCGAAGTCGCCGACGGCGGCGTTGGGCGTGCCGGGGATGCCGAGGTGGTTCATGCCGCCCTCGTTGGTGTAGATGTAGCCGTTGTTCTTCCAGATGAGCTTGGTGCCTTTCTGGATGAAGGTGTACTTGTTGTCGTAGAGCGAGCTGCCGTCCTTGCCGTTGGCGGGACATTTCCACCACGCGGGGCCGTTGGCCTCGGGCGCAGCGTTGACGTCGCCCACGCCGAAGTGGCCCTCGGTGTAGCGGGCGAAGACCCAGGTCTTGCCTTCAGCGGCGTCGGCGCCGCCGGTCAGGGCGTTGAAGCCCGGGGTGTCCAGCAGGCCGTAGTCGTCGTTCTCGACGGTGACCACCTGGGAAATGGTTGCGAAGCCGCCGGTCGTGTAGAGCGACATCGTCACGGTGTATTCTCCCTTGAAGGGATAGGTCGCGGAGACCTTGTCTCCCTTGGCGGTCGCGCCGTTGCCGAGGTCCCAGAGGGCGACGCCCTTCACCGAAGAGGTGTTGGTGAGCTCGAGGATGTTGGGGGTGTCGGCGGACGGCGCGCAGGAGAAGGAGAGCTGATCCTCGGAAGGAGCCGCGCCCAGCTGGTGGACGTCGAGGTCCATCGGGCGGCAGGAGAACAGCAGGGTCGCCGCCGTTCCGGCCAGGAGGATGAGGTTGAATATCTTCTTCATAATCAGATGCTTTTATCCATTAATAACCATTGTTCTGGCGAAGCTCGAACTCGCCGGTACCGGCGGTGCGGCTCATCTCGCTCTGCGGGATCGGGAGGTACTTGTCCTTGTCCGGGTTGAAGGTGCGGACGCTCTGGTGCGCCTCGTCTTTCTCGGTCAGCACGGAGGCGGCGTCACCCCAGCGGATGAGGTCCCAGAAGCGCATGCCTTCGCCCACGAATTCCTTGTGGCGCTCGGCCTTGACGCTCTCCAGGCTCACGGGGACGGAGGCCAGACCGGCGCGGGCGCGGACGGCGTCCATGCACTCCTGCGGAGTGAGCCCGCCGGCCGCCGCGGCGCCCTGGCAACCCACCAGCTCGGCATAGTTGAGCAGGGTCTCGGCGTAGCGGAAGATGATCAGGTTGTTGGGATAGTTGAGGTCCACGGTGCCGATCGGCGAACGCAGGGCGGTGCGGGCGGCGTACTTCTTCTGGAAGAGGCCGGTGTCCTGGAAGCGGGCGCCGTAGGTGCCTGCCGCGAACTTGTTGATGGAACCCTCGCGGCGGATGTCGCCGTCTTCATACATGTCCCAGGTGCTCTGGCGCACGGGGCCGAAGCCCCAGCCGCCGCAGAAGACGGGATCGCTGAGCTCGTTCGGGGAGATGTAGGCGGGAAGGTTGGTGCCGCAGCCGGTCCAGGCGCTGCCCCAGTCGCGTTTGCCGTCGGAAATCTGGTTGGTCTCGAAGATGGACTCCGCGCTGAAGTCGTTCTCGTCGGCGCCGGTCCACAGGCTGTCGAAGTCGACCAGCCGGTAGCTGCCGGCGTTGATGATCTCCGCCATGTCGGCGGCCACCTCGTCATAGCGGGCCTGGTCCTTCTGGTACATCACCACGCGGGCCTTCAGCATGTAGAGCGCGGCCAGGCTGACGCGCGCCTGCCTGGCGCCGCCGTTGGTGCAGAGCGGGAACTCGGCGCCCGCCTGGGCGGCCGCGGTCTCGGCCTCCTCGATGTCGGCCATGATGCAGCCGTAGATCTCGTCGGCGCTCTTCTGCGGCGCCATGAACGGGTCGTCCAGCGGCTCGGTGAAGAAGGGGATGTTGCCGTAGAGCTTCCACAGGTGGTGCAGGTAGTAGGCGCGCAGGAAGAGCGCCTCGGCGCGGTAGCCGGCCAGACGGGCCTTGGCCGCGTCGGAGTCGAAGCCGACGGCGTTGTCGATGGCCAGGACCGTGTTGTTGGCGCGGGCGATGGCCGTGTAGTAGAGGCTCCAGATGCCCGCAGGGCTCTCGGAAGCAGGGATCTGGAACAGGGACAGGTGGTACATCCAGGACTGGTCGCCGGCGTCGCCGCCGCCCTTGTAGATGTCGTCGGAGCGGAGGTCGGAGAGCAGCAGGATATGGTTGTAGTTGTAGTCTGCGTAGGAGTCCATCAGGAGCGGCTGGTAGGTCGCGGTCAGATAGGACAGGATGGCGCCTTCGGTCGCTTCCGCTCCCGCCTCTCCCTGATGGGTCGCGTGGGAGGTGAGGAATTCATCCCCACAGCTGGTCAGGACCAGCCCCGCGACGACGGCTGCAAAGATTCTATGGAGTTTCATATTCTTGTGTGCATTAAAGGATTAGAAGTTGATGGAAGCACCCACGGTGATGGTCCGGGCCTGCGGGTAGATGCCGCGGTCCACGCCGATGGTCGTGTAGCCGTCGGAAGCCATTTCCGGGTCGAAGCCGTCGTACTTGGTGAAGGTGAGGAGGTTCTCGCCGGCCACATAGACGCGGACGCTCTTGACGGAGACGCCGCGCAGGAGCTTCTCGGGCAGCGTGTAGCCGAGCTGCGCGGTCTTGAGGCGCAGGAAGGAGCCGTCCTTGACCCAGAGGTCGGAGGAACGCCAGTTCTGGTTGGGGTTGGCGTTGGTCAGGCGCGGGATGCGGTCGGACGTGCCTTCGCCGATCCAGCGGTCGAGAATCCAGGCCGGGCGGTTCATCGCGGGGATGTCGCCGCGCATCGAGTAGTCGAAGACCTGGTTGCCGAGGCTGCCCTGGAAGAACAGGGAGGCGTCGAAGCCTTTCCAGTCGGCGGTGAAGGTGAGGCCGAAGGTCCAGTCCGGCATACCCTTGCCGATCTTGGTGCGGTCGTCGTCGTTGACATAGCCGTCGCCGTTGTAGTCCACGAAGCGGACGTCGCCCGGCTGGGCGTTGGGCTGCATCAGGTTGCCGTCCTTGTCCTTGTAGGCGTAGACCTCGTCCCAGTTCTGGAACAGGCCGGCGGTCTTCATGCCGTAGAAGTACGGCCAGACCTCGCCGTTGGAGCCTTTGACGTAGTCGCCCACGCCGGAGGCGCCGTTGCTCTGGTAGACCGCCTCGCCGGACTCGTTGCCCAGGTTGATCAGGCGGTTGCGGAGCAGGGACGCGTTGGCGTTGATGGAATAGTGGAAGTCGCCGGCCTGCTGCTGCCAGCCGATCTCGAACTCATAGCCCCAGTTGCGCATGTCGCCCAGGTTGGACATCGGCGCGCCCTGGCCCACGTAGGCGGGAATCGGCTTGTTCATCAGCATGCCGTTGGTCTTCTTGTTGTAGAAGTCGAAACCGAAGGTCAGGCGGTCGCCGAACAGGCGGGCGTCGAAGCCCAGGTCGATCTGCTCGGACTCTTCCCAGCGGATGGCCGGGTTGGCGAGGGCGGCCGGCGAGGAGCCCGGCTGCATCGTGCCGTAGGCGCCTTCGTTGCCGAAGTAGTACTCCTGGCCCGTGTCCATCAGAGACGCGTAGCGGAAGTTGCCGATGTTCTCGTTGCCGTTCTTGCCCCAGCTGGCGCGGAGCTTGAGCTGGTCGATCCAGCCCGGACGGTTCGCCTTGAACCACGGTTCGTTGGAAATGTTCCAGCCGAGGGAAGCGGCCGGAAAGGTGGCCCACTTGTGGCCGGGGCCGAAACGGGAAGAACCGTCGCGGCGGATCGTGAACTCGAGCATGTAGCGCTCGTCGTAGTTGTAGTCGAAGCGGAAGAAGTAGGAGGCCAGGCGCTGCACGTCGAAGCCGCCGGTGCCGCCGCTGGTGCGCTCGTCGTCGGTGGAGCCGATGGCCGAATCAGGGTAGGCCATCGCCGGGTTGGTCTCCTTGAGCTGGTAGTCCGTGCCGGACACGTACACATAGGAGTAGCTCATCGCGGACTGGCCGAGCACGGCGCTGATGAAGTGCTTGCCGAGCTGCTTGCTGTAGGAGAAATAGTTCTCCGTCTGCCAGCGCAGGCCTTCGTTCATGCCCATGTTGACCCAGCTGGTCAGCGTCTGGTTCATCGAGCTCTTGTACTGCTCGAAACCGTAGCCGCGGTTGCGCCAGAAAGCGAGGTCCACGCCGTAGCTGCTCTTGAACCTGAGGCCCGGGAGGATGTCCAGTTCGGCGCCGAAGTTGGCCACGAACTTGTGGGTCTTGTAGAGGGTGTTGGACGGCGTGTCCAGGTTGGCGACCGGGTTGGTCAGCTCCTGGTAGCCGGTCGGCGGCAGGGAGTAGACGCGGCCGTCGGCGGCCACGATGGCCGTCGGGTGCTCCGCCAGGATGCGGGCCGCCTCGGCCTCGGAGGCGAACACGGGGATGGACGGGTTGAACGCCACGGCCGAACCGAGGATCGAACCGAACTCGGAGTTGGTGGTGATGCCCGTCGAATTGATATTGGAATAGGCGATGTTCGCCGTGATGGTCAGTTTGTTGAGATAATTGCGGTCCTCCGTCTCAAAGGGGACGTAGGTGTTGTTGGAGCGGAGCGACAGGCGGTCGAAATTGGACTTGCCATAGTTGCCGCCCACGATGCCGTCCTGCTTGAAGTAGCCCAGGGACACGAAATACGTGGCCTTGTCGGTGCCGCCGCTCACGGACAGCTGGTGCTGCGTGATGGGGGCGTTGTAGTTGAAGGTCTGGTCCTGCCAGTCGGTGCCCTTGCCGGCGGCGGCGATCTCGGCCGCGGAGTAGAGCGGCTGGCCGCCGTCGTTGATGCGGCCCTCGTTCATGATCACCATGTACTCGGTGGCGTTGAGGACCTCCTTCTTGCGCCAGGGGTTCTGCCAGCCGTAGCTGCCGTTGTAGGAGATGGAGGCCTGGCCCTTCTTGCCGGTGCGCGTGGTCACGAGCACGACGCCGTTCGCGGCGCGGGCGCCGTAGATGGCGGCGGAAGCCGCATCTTTGAGGATCTCGACGGAGGCGATGTCGGTCGGGTTCAGGTAATCGATGCCGCCGTCAACGGGCATTCCGTCCACGATGTAGAGCGGGTCGGAGTTGTTGACGGTGCCGATGCCGCGGATCTTGATCTGGGAGCCGGAACCGGGCTGGCCGGAAGCCTGCGTGATCTGGACGCCGGACACCTTGCCCTTGAGGGCGTCGTTGACCGTCGAAGCGCGGACCGTGTTGAGGGCGTCGCCGTCCACCTTGGAGATGGATGCGGTCACGACGCTCTTCTTCTGGACACCATAGCCGATGACCACGGTCTCTTCCAGCATCTCGGCGTCGTCCGCGAGGACGATGCGGAGTTCGCGGGCGGCCGTCGCGGTCACGCTCTGGCTCTCATAGCCGATGCAGGTGACCTCCAGCTGCGCACCTTCGGACGCGCGGAAGGAGAATGCTCCCGCGTTGTCGGTCATGGTGCCGTTGGTCGTCCCCCGCTCCACTACGAAAGCGCCGACAATCGGCTGACCGGCCGTGTCCACGACGACTCCCTTGACGGAGACGTTCTGGGCCAGGGCGGCCAGGCTCAATCCTAACGAGAGGATCAAAGAAAGAATTTTTTTCATACGCTTTTTTGGAGTTGGTACGTTGGTTATTGTTTGGTGGACGGGGTTCCCCGTCGATGTCTGCGGCAAATATATGGAGTCTGAAAACCCGTTCCGCCGACAAGAATGAAATAGTAGTGGATTGCAAAAATAAACCCGCTGACAGTCAGCGGGTTCCAGATTCTGCAAAGGGGCAAAAATGTAGTGATTATGAAAAGACGGAATCGCTATTTTCCGATCATTTTCACCTGCTCCTCGAAGCGGTCGCGGTCGCCCAGCGCCGCATTCTTGACGGAGACCTTGTAGTTGTAGATGGTGCTCTGGGAATAGTGGAGCAGCTCGGCGATTTCGCGCGAGTCGTCCACGCCGAGGCGGATCAGCGCGAAGATGCGCAGCTCCGTGGTCAGCGCGCCCGGCTTGGGATGGAAGCGCGCGTCCTCGCGGAGCAGCGCGTTGAAGCGGTCCACGAAGTCGGGGCAGATGGCCTGCAGGAAGGTCTGGTCGAAAGTGCGGTAGAACTCCTTGAGGCTCTTCTCCGAGCGGGTCGAGAGCGAGAGCTCCTTGAGGAGCTGCTCGGCCTTGCCCTGCTTGAGGAGGTTGCGGGCGTGGTTGTCCTCGCTCTGGATGAAGTTGACGTTGTCCGAGAAGCGGCGCAGGAAGTCCACGATGTATTTCTCCTTGACCCGGTCGGTGCGGGACAGCTCCTTGTTGAGCTCGCCGAGCGAGCCGTTGGCGGCGGCCAGCGCCAGGTTGCGGTCCGCCAGCTCCTTCTGCATCCGCGACAGCGAGCGCGAGCGGGTGATCAGGAACCACGACAGCAGCAGGAGCAGCAGCGTCAGGGCCGCCAGCAGGAAGGAACTGATGAGGGTCGCGCGCTGGGCGCGGATGCGGCGCGCGGAATAGGCGTCCTCGATCTCCATGAAGAACTGGGAGATCTGCCAGGGGCGCAGTTTGGCGTTGTAGGCGATAGCGTCTTCCTGCGCGATGCGCAGATAGCGGAACGAGCGCTCCACGTCCGTGGGGAGGACGATCTGGGAGATGACAGCAAGCGAAGCGTAGTCCTTGACGGCGTTGATGATGTCGCTTTCGGCCGACTTGACCAGCCATTCCAGGCGATCGTCTTCGCGTCCGCGCATCTCGGCGATCACCGAACGCTCATAGGCGTAGATCGCATAGGCGTGCTCTTCCGGCTTCGTGCCGGCCAGCAGGAGCTGCGCCAGGCTGTCGGCCGCGTCCAGCTTCTCCGCCGTCATCAGCTCGTCCATCCGCAGCACGCGCCATTGCTCCGAGTCTTTCGGCAGCAGGCCGTAGAGGCGCTGCCGGTACACGTCGCGGTCCTGGATCGGCGGCCGCTCCACCATGCCGGAATTGCCCGCCAGGTCGCGGCTGAAGTCGTAGAGCGCCATCAGGTAGTCGATCCGGAGCGGCTCGGAGAGGGTGTTCGTGTCGATCTGGGAGAAGAGGCGGTTGTAGGCCTCCATATAGTGACCGGCCTTGGCGTAGAGATGGCCCAGGCGGATGGCCGCGCGGTTGTAGCGGTCCACGTCGCGCAGCTGCGTGGCGATGTCGAGGCAGCGCTTGAGGTAGAACTGCGTGGAGTCGAAACTGTAGGAGAAATACTCGTCGGCGGCATACATCCCGTAGTCGAACAGGCGGCGGGGGCCGCTGGTGGAGGCGGCCAGCTTGCGGATGCCCTCCAGCTGGTCGCGCTTGCGCGTCTCGTAGACGGGGCGGGACGCCACATAGCCGTCCAGCTCCGCCAGGCGGTGCGACGGCGACGACGCGTCCCGGCAGGACGGCACCAGCGCACACACGAGCAGCGGCAGAAACAGGAAGACCGGAAATCTATGTGGCATAACACGACAAAGTTATAACTTATTTCCCGAACGAAATAAAAAATTGTAAAACAAATAAAATATTGTATCTTTGTCGTCCCAATACGGAGAATTCCAAGTTTGGAGACCTTCTGAAGGGTAAGATTGGAGAGGTGGGAGAGTGGCTGAATCCACAGGTTTGCTAAACCTGCATACGGGTAACCGTATCACGAGTTCGAATCTCGTCCTCTCCGCGCAATGCAATCAGCAAGGCAGATGCCGCACCGCATGGTGCGGCATTTTCTGTATGCGGGTGCGCCGGATCGAGAGCTCGCTCTCGTCCGACGCGCCCACATACAGAAAGCGGCCTCCGGCCGCATCTGCCGGCTGATTGCTCCCGGACAGTCCGAGATGTGCGAAGGCGCCCCGCGCCTGAGCAAATCTCGTCCGCCCTGTCCAGATTTCTCCCAACCTCCCACATTTCTCCAGCCTTCTATTCCTCACAGCACCCGCCCTTCACCACCCCTGCCCCTTCCCATCCGCCCATCCCTTCTGCATCCTCACATCCTTTCCGCCCGCAGGTGCGCCTGGTGGTCCAAAAATTCGCAGAGCAGGAGCAAAAACGCCCGATTCATCCCGACAGCACCGCCTGTGCTCTTTGGAGAAGTGGAGAAATGTGCCTATCTTCATCTGGAATTTGTTTGAACATGGACGCTATCATCATATTGTTTGCATTTTCAGCCTGTTGTCTGGTCATTGCCATTTGGACATGGCGGATGCCGGAAAAGAGGTGGCTTAATAGGTTGGAGACTCACAACAGGTTAGGTCTTGACATCTCCAAGTACAACCCGAAGAAGATAAAGTCTATCACGATGGCTTTATTTCTCTTTGAGGCAGCCTGTCTATTCTTGATTGGACTGACCGGCTTGATTGGGCTGAACAGTGAGGAACATCCAGTTCTATTCTTGATTCTTGCCGGGGGACTTCTGGCAGGTGTTATTGTCTATTATATTTTGCTCTATGTGTACTGCAAGAAGAGCAAGAAGAGCAAGAACAAAAAGCGCCAGGAGAAATATGAACGCTAAACTAACCTTGACGACTTGTGCCATTCTCTGTCTTTCCACCTTCCTTTCCTGCGATAAGAAAAAGATTGAGCCGGCT
>JAEEGK010007887.1_pt1 | contig 25326 bp, 21 predicted proteins | sample 8958771 | NCBI WGS metagenome assembly JAEEGK01 (sample SAMN16246547, study PRJNA631951) | gut metagenome | biome: gut microbiome; feature: rumen; material: SC-attached | host: Bos | place: Iran: Karaj | collected 2018-10
CCTCGCACAGTATCTCTCAAAACAAAAAATAGGACAATGGTACTAATTCACAAATAACGGTTTCCAATTGTGCACAATTTTATTTATTTTCACCCCGAGTGAATTTTTCTTTTGTCAAAAGCAAACGTCAATATAAACAAAAATAGGGCCCTCCCGGATGGGAGAGCCCTTGTTGTTGGTAATACTGTAATCAGTTTATCTGAGTAAGCTGAGTACGCCCTGGTTAGACTGGTTAGCCTGTGCAAGCATAGCCTGACCTGCCTGTGCAAGGATGTTGTTGTTAGAGTAGCTAACCATCTGCTTAGCCATATCTGTATCACGGATAGCAGATTCAGCGCTGGTGGTGTTCTCTACAACGTTGTCAAGGTTGTTGATGGTGTGGTCAAGTCTGTTCTGAACAGCACCGAGAGCAGATCTCTGCTCGGATACCTTCTGGATTGCAGCCTTGATGGTGTCGATAGCCTTAGTTGCATTGGTATCGTCTGCACCATAAACCTTAAGTCCGTTAACGCCAAGTCCTCTTGCAGACATCATTTCGATTGTAAGACCAATCTTGTTGTCCTTTGTAGAGTCTGCACCTACATGAAGGCTGACATCAAGGCCTTTGTTAAGGTCAGAGAATGCAGTAATCTTAGTAGAGAGTTTTGATCCATCAGATGCCACGCTAAGATCAACGTCTTTAAGGCTTGCACCGTTATCTCTCTTAATTGCTGTTTCCATTTCAGAAAGGCTTGAAAATGCTTTGTATGTTGCTCCACCGGCTGTCTCAATCCCTTTAAGAATGGTGTCAACAGATGTATCAGTGCTTCCCTGAACATAATCAGCATAAACGTAGTGTTTTCCGTTAACAGTCAGGTCATACTTATTGTATGCTGAAGCTGTACTGCCGGCTGTGTCAACCGCAGAAACCGCAGCCTTGTTAACATCAGTAAGACTCTTGATACCATCAGAATCAAAGGAGTCTGAACCATCAGTAACACCAAGCACTGCCTTGGAAGCGTCTTTGAAGCTAAGCTTACCGGGCTCAGTACCATTGGTACCCTTTAACAAATATGTTTCATTGAACTTTGTGGTGGTTGATACACGATCGATTTCGGTTACTAACTGGTCAACTTCGGCCTGGATATAATCACGGTCGTCTTTACTGTTAGTGCCGTTTGCAGCCTTAACTGCAAGTTCGTTCATTCTCTGAAGCATATCGTGTACTTCTGTAAGTGCACCTTCTGCTGTCTGAACTGCTGAGATACCGTCCTGAGCGTTAGCGGAAGCCTGTGTAAGACCTCTGATCTGCTTACGCATTTTTTCGGAAATAGATAAGCCTGCTGCATCGTCAGCTGCTCGGTTAATCTTATAACCTGATGAGAGCTTCTCTGTAGCCTTGGCCTGTGACTTGGATGTGATGCCTAACATTCTGTTAGAGTTCATCGCTGTTAAATTGTGTTGTACTACCATATTATTTTCCTCCTTGAAAATATGTGTAATGCGCGACATCCTTGTCGCTTAAAGTTTGTGCGATGGAGCTTAATCCGTGCGTCTTAAGAGTCCACCATGTTCATAGTTTCGAGATGTTACATCTCATGTGTATTATATATCGACGACATTGCCATCGAATTAACACCAAACTTGATAATTTTTGGTTAATTATTGTTCAGCATGTTCATGGCCCGGTTGTAGCTCTTGACTGCGTTGACGCCGGAGCGTCCGGCCTTGAGCTTCTCGCGCTCGCCTTTAAAGAACGCTTCCAACGCTGCTTTGTTGCGGGCTTCACCTGCCTGAATCTTGCTGCTCTTATCTGTTATATCGGTGATAAGCATCTGCATCTTTAGTATCGACGACTTGTATTTCTCGCGATCCGAATCAAGTTCCGCCTTAACCTTCTCGTAGAAAGCCTCGAATCCTTCGTCTAACTTCTCGAGTCTGTAGATTAAGACACCCTTCTCTTCGGTACTCTTGTCGAACTTGTCAAAAGAAAACTCCGATTCTTTCAACAATGCAGCCTGCTCTTCATTTTTCTTAAGTATCTCATCGAGAACCTTGTTTTTCTTTTCAAGGCTCTCGATAAGAGCCGTTACGTAAGTATTAGACATTTAAGATACCTTCGCCTGCTTCATTACTTCTTTCCATGTGTCGCGCATAGAACGTAAATGTGTAGCTACTTCTTCCACGATTTCTTTGTCCTTATGAGTATTGGCTTCAAGAAGTCTTCTGGTTAAGTATACGTATACCCGCTCGAAATCCTCTGCAACCGGATACTTCATGTCCAGGGTCTCGCGGAAGTAATCTATAATCTTTTCGACTCTCACGATATTGTTGTGAGCGCCCTCCACGTCATTTTGCTCTATCTTAAGAATTGCAATATTGCAAAACTTAATAGCACCTTCATAAAGAAGAAGGGTAAGCTCCGCAGGAGACGCGGTTAATATTTTACTGTTGTTGTACTGCGCATAAGCGTTAGGTAAAGGCATAAAGTCTTCTCCTTATCATCCTTGATTTACTACTGCCCGCCGCCGAACATTGAAAGCAGTGAGTTGGTGGAGTTCTGAAGCTTGGAAAGCGCCACTTCCATCTTAGAGAACTTCGCATAATACTTGTCCTCGTAGTCTGCAAGCTTGGCTTCAAGTTCTTTAATCTTAGATTCGTAATCGGTAATGTCAGCCTTATACTTCTTGTCCTCGAAGAAAGAGCCCTTTGTGGTATAGTCGGAGCTTGCGCTGAGCTTGTCCATCTTACCGTAGACTTCTCTTGCGAGCTGGGTAAAGAAGCTTACTACCGTATCGGAATCGGTTGCTATCATGCTCTTAAGCTTGTCGGCCTTGCCGGAAGTCTCGTTGTCCTTGTCATCGCCCGCGATGTGGAAAGCGTTCTTTTCATTCTCGGGAGCGAGGAAGTAGCCGAGAGTCTCGATGCCGAAGTCGGATAAGAACATCTTATTACCGTTAACTTCGAAACCGCCTAACATAGCTTCTTTCATGGCCGAAGAAAGTGTTCCGAGAGTAGAGTCTTTTCTTAAGATGGAATCTTTAATCTTCTGCTCCCACTTCTCCACTTCCTTGTCGGACATTTCTTCTTTTTCTTCATCCGTAAGAGGCTCGTAGCCCTTCGCTGCGTCTGCGTTGTAGAGCTTGTCCATCTGGTTGATGATTTCGTTGTACTGTTTGATGAAATCACGGATGAGGTCGTAGATACCGTCGGTATCTTCCTGAGTGGTGACTGTAATATCGTTAGCCTTACTTAAACATGTGAAGGTAAGACCGTTTACTTCTATGTTATTGTTGTTGGATTCGTATGTTTCACCATTAAGAACGATGGTTGCGTTCTCGGCCGCAATTCTGGAGCCTGAGTTAAAAGAAGCCGCATTTGTAGCAAGCACAGTCTCGGCATAAGCTGCTCTGTTAAGCAAAACATCAATGCCGGTTGAATATGCATCGTCAACTCCCGAAGGCATGTTAGCCTTGATTGCTTTGTAAAGGTCGCTGTCAACATCAATGTTGGCCATTGTAGCTTCGTAGTCGATGCCGTCTGCTTCGTTGCCGTTGTTGTATACGATCTTGTTTTCTTTAAGGTCGTTGGCAAGAGCCACGAGGCTCTGATACTCTTTCTTGGTCTTGGCGTTCTCTGCATCACTAAGCGATGTATTGATTCCAAGGAAGCTGAGTGCTGCGAAGCCGCCTGCTTCATTGGCAGTGATGGCGAAGTCATAATCCTTACCGCTTTGTGCACTGGCGATAAAGATACGCTGGTTCTTCTCATCGAAGTTAGCGCTTACGCCTGCTTCATTAAGCTTGCCTACTACATCTTTAATGGTAGTGTCGGCGGTGATATCGATATTGGTAGCCTTGCCGTTAACGGTAACGGTAAAAGAACCACCCACTGCATCACCTTCACCCAGTGAAAGGGTTCCGTGCTTAAGGTCGCTTATCTTAGTGTCTTCTTTGGCCTTGGTGCCGTCCTGAGTCTTAAGAACTGCGCCTGTAAGGTAGCCTGACTTGGCAAGACCGGTCACCGAAAGACTCTGAACTCCGTTCATGGCTGAATCGCCGGTGATTACGGATACCGCAGAGCTGTTGCTGACGCTGGTGGTCTTCTTCTTATAAGTAGTGGAGAAACGCAAATTGGAAAGTGTGCCGGAGAAGAGGTTTTTGATCTTCTTGTTTAAATCCGTCCACGCTTCCTGCTTCCACTCTGTTTTTGTTTTTGATTTCTTGGCTTTGTCAACTTTGGTGGATTTGGCCTTAACCAGTTCCTTGATGACAGAGTCCGTGTCGAGTCCGGAGTACATTCCGGTTAATCTCATGGGCATAAAGTTACCTCCTTAATTGCAGGGAGACGTATTATCTCTTCTCGTCTACCAGGATACCCGCAAGTTCCCAAGCTTTCGCGATAAGATCGAGAGTCTTCTCGGGAGGTAATTCCTTGATTACTTCCTTGGTCTCTTTGTCGATAATCTTAATGGTTACGCGATTGGTCTTGTCGTGGAATCCATAGATGGCTTCGGAGTTGGTCATCTGCTTGTTGATCTTCTCGATGGCCTTATGAAGCGTCTCGTTGGAGGGTTCTTTTTCTTTCTTGTTGTTGGAATCCGACTTCTCGCTCGTATTCTCAACTACACGCGTGGTGTTATCAACCTTGGGCGTGTCTGCCGCTAAAGATACATCCGTGTATTCCACTGACGGCTTGGTGCTTGTGGGCTTAGGCTGGATAGTCTGAGCCTGCACGGTCATGATACTGTTAATAGGTTCAAGTGCCATATCTTTCTCCTTTCGCGGAATCCGTTCCGCAACAAAAGGTTCCTGTACGTTATATATCGGAACGCTTGACTAAAAAGTTAACAGTTATTTGAAAAGATTTTTAAGTCCTTCCAAAGCGTCCTCGTTCATGGCTTCCTTATTGGATTCCTGAATCTGGACATATAATTCTTTACGGTATACGGGCACTTCCTTAGGTGCGGTGATACCGATTTTAACCTGCTCACCCTTAACTTCAAGGATGGTGATTTCAACATTGTTGTTAATTACGAGGGCCTCGCCCTTCTTTCTCGATAATGCTAACATGCGCCCTCCTTCTTCCTTGCATCCAAAATATCGTAGATGGGGAATTTAATCTGGTATTCGTCGCCTTCAAAAATTATCTGTACAGCCTTTCTTTCGCCGACATTGATAATGATGGGGGCTCTTAAGTTAACACTCATTTTCTTTAAGTCCTTGGGAACCGTAACGGTTACAAGTACCAGGATTTCTTCGGGATCGAGCTTGCCGATGGGCTTTAACACTTCGTCGTCCACTTCCGGATTGTAATCGGCCTTAACGGTTAAAGGATCCATGACGGGCATGGCAAAAGCAGGCTCCTCGATGGACTGCATCCATCTGATGCCGGCATTATCGCCCTGATCGGAGTCGTGAATAAGTGCGAAGTCCTGCAAATCGGGGAATCCCACTATTCCGTTCTCAAAATGAATAATCTTCGCGGGGTCGATGTCTACTTCACCGAACACTCTTGTTTCAATAATCATATGTTTATCTCTCCTCCTCAATATATAGTCTTTGTATGCTCACTTAAATGTAGTTAAGTAATGTTTCCTGCAAAATCTTCGATGTAGCCATGAGCGATGCATTGTAAGAATACTCTGCGCTCTTCATCTGGATGGCGGTCTCTGCAAGATCGGCGTCTTCGTTCTCGCTCTTAAGTTCCTTTAAGGATTCAAGCTGAGTGTCGAGACGGTTCTCAATAAGTTCAAGACGCTTTGAACGTGTACCGCAGTCGGTAAGTGCTACGTTGTTCTTATCAAGGTACTTGTCGGCCTTGGTGATGCTCTTCGAGAAAAGGGAGTGCATCTTATTATTAAGGAAAGTGTATGCTTTATTGGCTGCATCGATTTCCTTCTGAAGTGCTTCTCTTCCGGTAACGTCGGTCTCGGAAAGCTCATCGTACTTGTCTTTAAGAGTCTTTATTCTTTCTTCGATATCGTTTACGTCCTTGATGGCTTCGATAACATCCTGTAAATCTCTTACGATGTTATGGGTGAAACATTCATCAGCGGTAGTGTTGATACGAAGAGACTGGTTAACACCTATATTATACTGTATTTCGCCGCCGTGTGACTTATATTCTTTAACTTCATGTGTAACAGGGTCCGTGGCCGTACAGTTAAAGTAGTGCTCGGGGCGAAGCTCGCCTTTGGCCCACTTGCTTCTGTTATATGTAACGGTGCAGTCTGCGATGTCATCGGTACTGTCTGCCATCTTCTTGCTAAGCAGCAATTCTCCGGTCTCGGGTACGAATACCGCATAGTCTTCATTGGCGTGAGAAATGACGGTCTGGTAAGGGTCCGGGCTTTCCGAAGAAGACTTTGTCACAACAGTGTATGTTCCGCTTGATATCCTCGAAGTCAGGCTCAAGGACTCTAAGTTGTCAATCTTATCATAAGAAAGTCTGATTCTTACTATATCCGTTTCAAAAGTACTGTTCTCGTCAGCGCCCTGATTAACATACTTAATTGAATCAACGGTAACATCGTCAAACTTCTCGGTTATTTCATAATTAATGCTTTCCTGCTTCTGGAAAGTGATTGTGGTATCGGTTCTGTAACCCGCAAAAACACTTCTGCCGGCGAAATCTGCGTTTCCTGTGTTGTAGATTTCGGCTGCCAGAGCCTCAAGATTGTCGGTAATAATAGTCCTGTCCTCAGGTTTAAGTGTATCACTTGTACCCTTAACGTATTGTTTGCGAACATCGGTAATTATTTCGGAAAGAGTATCGATTGCTTTTTCCGTAACCGTAAGCCAGCTCTTTGCGTCTTCTACGTTCTTTTCTACGTACTGTGTAACCTGATTAACGCTGGTTCTGAGTCTTAAGGAACGAAGAGCGATAATCGGGTCGTCCGACGGTCTTGCTATCTTCTTATTGGAAGAAAGCATTGTGGATAAGGTATCCTCTAACTGCTTATTGGTGTTGATGTTATTAAGGGAATTGTTCTGAATAATTTTGTTGGTAATTCTCATAGAATAATAGTCCTTTCGGGCTTAGCCCAAAGCGCAAAATCTGCTTCATGTTATATATCGGACGCTTGTATGAATTTCAACAGAGTTTTTTGAAAATTTTTTGATATTTTTTCCGAAAAATATCTTTCGCGGGCATATGACATTAACATCATAAAAGCCCGCTTTCGCTAGGCTTACGGGTCTTAGAATAGCAATTTTTCGAAATCGATTGAGAAGATATTCGCGAAATTGTCCAAAAAAGATGTCACATAAACCCCTTTTAAAAGTATTATATGTGCATTCTGTACAAACTTTTTATATGTGCTCTTGAAAAAAAATAAAATATGCTGTATATTGAATTTGCGAAATCGATTTCGAAACATTTTCGTAACGCAGACAGGTTTCGCACTCATGTTATCACTAAAGTATATTTATTGTTTAAAGTTCGGTATTACGGCCTCAGGGGCCTGTATATACACGCATCTTGTTGGGAGATGTGATAACAAATCACTCACTATTAGGGAGGAACATTTAATGAAAAAGAAACTGGTTACACTGGTAGTTCTTGCAGCAATGGTTCTCTGCATGGTTGCAGGCTGTGGCAAGGGCTCAGGCAAAGGCGAGTCCTCAAATGGGGGCAAGACACTCAACATTTACGCTTGGAACGAAGAGTTCAAGGGCTTCTTCGACAAGTACTACGCAAGCAAGATTCCTGCTGACGTTAAGGTAAACTGGGTTATCAACGCATCTGATAACGGTCTTTACCAGCAGAAACTTGACGAAGCTCTCAAGGGACAGAGCAAGGCAGCTGCAGATGACAAGGTTGACCTTTTCCTTGCAGAAGCTGACTACATCACCAAGTACGCTGATTCCAATTACACTCTTGATATTTCCACAATCGGCGTTACAGACTACAGCAACATGTATGATTACACCGTTAAGGCTGCATCTGACAGCAAGGGCGTTGTAAAGGGCGTATCCTTCCAGTGCTGTCCTTCAGGTCTTATCTATCGTCGTTCAATCGCTAAGGACGTTCTTGGCACCGACGATCCCGCACAGGTTCAGGAAAAACTTAACAGCTGGGATAAGTTCGAAGCTGTTGCAGCTGATGCAAAGGCTAAGGGCTACTACATGACAGCTTCTTTCGCTGAGACCTATCGTGTATTCTCTAACAACTGTACATCCGCATGGGTTAACGACAAGAACGAGCTTCACTTCGACGATCAGATCAATGCTTGGATTGCACAGACAGACAAGTTCATCGAAAATGGCTACACTCTTACAGCAGGTGTTTGGGACGCTGAAAAGCAGGATCAGATGTATGCAACCGGTAAGACAATGTGCTTCTTCGGACCCGCTTGGTACTTCAACTTCTGCATGGGCAACGCACAGGATCCTGAAAAAGGATGCTCCGGTGACTGGGCAGTTATCGAAGGACCTCAGGCTCACTTCTGGGGTGGTACATGGATGCTCGCAGCTAACGGCACAGACAACGCCGATCTCGTAGCTGACATCATGAAGGCATTCACAGTTGATGAAGAAACCGTATCTAACCTTGTTGCTAAAGAAGGTCAGTATCCTAACAACAAGAAGGTTGCAGCTAAGTACGCTGAAGATCCTAACTTCTCCAATGCTTTCCTTGGTGGCCAGAACGACGTAGCAGTATTCTCAGCTATGACCGATAACATCAAGTGGGAAAACCACACAATTTACGATCAGCAGCTTAACGAAGGTCTCCAGAACAAGCTTCAGGAGTTCTACAAGGGCGCAGTTAGCAAGGAAGAAGCTATGAACAACTTCTACAACTACGTTTCCGAAACCTTCAAGACTATCGTAATCAACAAGTAATTTAATACTTACTTCAGGTTAAGAAGTTAATTAAAGCAACGGAGTTATGCCGTGCCGGATAACCCGGCACGGCATGATTTTGTATTATTCGTTAAATCCACAACAGGAGAAAAAAAGTGCAAAACAAAGAGAAAAAGGTAAAAAAGAAAAAGGGGGGAATAAGTTACGCAAAGTGGGGTTACATATTTATACTCCCGTTTTTTATAACTTATTTTATATGGTCATTTCTTCCTCAGGTTCTGACATTCGTATACAGCTTCTTTAAAGTTTATACGGAAGGTCTGAACGAAGTTGCTCCGGAATTTATCGGTTTTGGCAACTACGCAGATTTGTTCACCAAGACAATTGGTGACAGCAAGACTCCGACTATCCTGCTCTACGCCGGAAATACTATGATTATGTGGATCCTCGGTGCTGTTCCTCAGTTCTTGATAGCACTTCTTCTTGCTGTATGGTTCACCAATTTAAGACTTAACATTAAAGGTCAGGGCTTTTTCAAAACAGTAATCTACATGCCCAACCTTATCATGGCATCCGCCTTTTCAATGTTAATCTGGACTGTATTCAATCCTACCGGTCCCGTACACATGATTTTGGAGAATGCGAACTTAATCAGCAAAGAATACGACTTATTCTTTAGCGTAACATGGGCAAGAGGCCTGGTTGCAGGTATCAACTTCCTCATGTGGTTCGGTAACACCACCATAGTTCTTATGGCAGGTATTATGGGTATAGACAACTCACTTTTCGAAGCCGCTCTTATCGACGGCGCTAACTCCAGGAAGGTATTCTTTAAGATTACTCTTCCGCTTCTTATGCCGATACTTTCCTATGCAGTTATCACCTCACTCATCGGTGGTATCAACATGTACGATGTTCCTTACATTCTTTCAAAGGGTAACGGAACACCCAATAACACAACTACGACACTTATTATGTTCATACAAAGACTGCTCGGTCCCTCCAAGGACTACGGTTCGGCAGGCGCCGCATCGGTTCTTGTATTCATATTCTCGGCTGTACTTAGCCTTATAGTTTTCAAATTCTTCATTTCCAAAGACGGAATGAGGGGTAATTCCAAGAAAGGAGGTAAAAGAAAATGAGTCGTAATAAAGTAAAAGCCAATGACTACCTTTCCGTAAAGGGCCGCACAATGTTACTTATCTCAAGAATATTTGTTTACACTATTCTTGCGGCACTCACATTTTTATGTTTGTTCTTCTTCTACCTGCTTTTTGTTAACTCAACCCGTTCACACGGCGAATTGTTCGGAGGCTTCACGCTTATGCCTTCAACCCACGCTCTTGAGAACTTAAAGAACGCGTGGACAGATGATTCAACCAACATTCCTCGCGGAATGCTTAACTCATTCGTGATTGCTTTCTCGTCGGCATTGCTTACCACTTATTTCTCAGCTTTGACCGCATTCGGCATTCACTGCTATGATTTCAAGCTTAAGAAGGCTGCATTCACCTTTATCCTTGTGGTAATGATGATTCCTTCACAGATTTCCGCAGTTGGTTTCGTTAAGCTTTGTAACACACTTAATCTTACCAATAACTACCTTCCGCTGATTCTTCCTTCAATCGCGGCGCCGGTTGTATTCTTCTTCATGAAACAGTATATGGAGAGTATCCTGCCGCTTGAGATTGTTGAGGCAGCCAGAGTTGACGGAGCTTCGGAATTCTACACATTTAACAAAATCGTCATTCCGATTATGGGTCCCGCGATTGCGGTTCAGATGATTTTCTCCTTCGTAGCATCCTGGAATAACTTCTTTATTCCCGGTATGATTATCGATAAGCCTGCTCTTAAGACAGTGCCTATCATGATTTCAGACTTAAGAAGTGCTGACTATGCCAAGTTCGATATGGGACAGCTTTACATGCTGATTCTTCTTTCCATCCTTCCCGTTATCGTGGTATACCTGCTCTTATCCAAGTTCATTATCAGAGGCGTATCCGAAGGTAGTGTTAAGGGTTAATAACGATCTCAAATTCATTTAATAGTTCCTACAACAAAAAGGACTGTCACTTCTTTATGAGGTGACAGTCCTTTTATTATCTCTTTATTTATCTGCCTACGCCTGTCTCAAGAATAAGTCGGTCGTAGATCTCCGTGAACGTCTGAATCATCTTGGAAGCGAGGTTGTAAGCGTTCTGATATTTAACAAGGCTTACAGCTTCTTCGTCTGAATCAACGCCGAATACAGAGATTCGCTGGTTGTTGATTACGTTGTTCATGGTGGTGTAGTACTTAACGGAGCTGTTGGCCCTGGCTGCATTAAGTGCGGCGTCGGAAAGTACTGCCTGAAGGAACTCACTTGAAGAGCCGCCTCTGAAGGAGAATACGTCCTTGTCGTTCTTAATGGTTAAGAGTTCATCTACTATATCGCACTTGGACTCACCATCGGTCGCGCCGGTTCTTGTAGCAAGGAGCTTGGGATCCATAGCTATGTCATGGTTGATGGCAAAGTTAGCTGCCGTCAGACGATAGTATGAAGTCGAAGCCGAAGAAACCGTTGTGAAAGGATCTGCGTCATTAAGCGATGCATAGTAATCATCGTAAGTAATCTGTCCGCCTGCAGGGTCCGTTCCTCTGAAAAGCGCATTCTTGGTCTTATCGGTTGCATCTTTACTGTAACCGTCAACAGCGCCGTCCTTGGTAAGAATCTCGTTAAAGGTTCTTGCGAAGAGTCTTACGAACTCGTTAAGCTGCTCCTGATAATACGGAATTCCCTGATAATCAATGCTGGGTCCAACCTCGACTTCTTTGCCCACTCTTGAAGGTGAAAGGGTACATTCGCCGTAGTTGGGGTCGATTTTGAACTCATAATAGCACTCGCCGGTGGTTTTGTTGTAGTTGTAAGTCCAGTCGGAGTAATAAAATTCTTCCGAACCCAGGCTAATCTTTCCGCCGTGCGAAGAAAGTGTACATTTATCAAGGTCAAAAAGATAATCCTCGGTCACATTAACCTTTACGTAGTTATCGGCTACTCTGACCTCGGAAACGGTTCCGCGGAAGTTCTCGGTATTATTACCGTCACGAAGTTCTATAAGGCCCTGAAGCTTACCGCCGATAAGCGGATTGTAAAGGTCGAAGCGTACGCTGTCGTTCCACTCGATTACGTAGAGTCCTTCAACGTCACACTGGTTAACCGTTTCATTTAATTCTCTTGCGGTGCAGGAAAGAGATCTGTAGTCGTTGTTATCTACCAGAAGCTGATTGCCTGCGATTTCAACGATATATCTTGTAGCGCCTGTGTCAAGGTTATTGGCTGTGTCCCTGATAGGCTGCTCTGTTGTCTTTACAGATACATACTCCGAAAGCTCATCTATAAGAAGTGCTCTCTTATCACGAAGCTCATTGGCATGTGCGCCGGTAAGCTCGATTACGTTAATCTGCTTGTTCAGTGTGGCGATTCGCTCTGCGATAGAGTTAATCTGTGAAACCGTATCCTTAATTTCCTGGTTAATGTCCTTCTGAAGCTCGGATAACTGTCCCGAAACACCGTTAAAGTAATCGCAAAGTGACTGAGAGTACATTACAAACTGCGACTTGGCGGATGCGTTGCCCGCGTTCTTTTGCAGTTCTTCGAGTGCGTCAAACATAAGGTTGTACGCGGTGTTGAAGCCTGCAATTGTGTCGGTGTCCTGGAAATAATTCTCGATGGACTTGGTGTAGTAAGCCTTAATGTCTGCGCCGCCGAGTCTGGTGTTGTTGTCCCAGTACTTGGAGTCATAGAACTCGTCGCGGATTCTCTCGATTGCAATCGTATCTACACCTGCTCCGGCAGAACCGTAAGTGGTGTAAGTACGAAGTGCGCGGTTGGCTTCCTGAATAGCTTCCTGTCGGCTGTAGCCCTTGGTCTCGGAATTGGAGATGTTGTTGGCTGTGGTGTTAAGGCCTGCATTGGCTGCAAGAAGTCCGGTATATGAAGTATTTAATCCAAAAAATTGTGAAGGCATATATGTCTCCTTTCAGATCCGCCAAAGAAAGCGAATCTCTCGGGCTACGTTATCCTAAGTTGTTGATAATGTTGTCAAGCAGTGTGTCGATTACGTTGATGTATCGGCTGGCTGCGTTGAAAGCATTCTGGAACTTAATCATGTTGGAAAGCTCTTCGTCCGACGATACGCCGAGAATCTGCTCTCTTGCTGCGTCGATACTGCTCATCGTAATGGTCTGGGCTTCCGTTATATTCTTGTAGACGCTTCCGGAATTGGCCACCTGAGATACAAGGTTCGTATAGTAGGTGTTGAGGGAGCATCTTGTGGTTACGTTAGGGTTAAGAGCGTAGATGTCGGCGTCAAAAGCATCTATAAGAGCCTTAGCCGTCTCGTAGTCTACGGTCTTGTCATCGAGCCTGAACTTCATCTTACCCGCTTCTCTTAAGAGGTGAGGGTTAATGATAAGGTTCGAAATCGAGTAAAGAGTCTCGGTGTGGTAGTCGTCCTCGATGTTCTCTTCGGTGTAATCCCACTTATTGGTGGCAGAATTCCATGTGTAGTCGGTGCATTCTTTTCTCATGAAGATTTCAAGCGGTGAACCGTCATCGTCTGCCATGTATACCTTGCCTTCTTGTGCGGCTTTATCATGGGCATCCTTAAGCACTGCGTTAACTGCTGTTACCACGTTGTGGATTAACTGGTCGAACTCGGCCTGAACGTTCATGCAGACGGACTGTGCAACCGTGTGGTTGTAGTAATCAACCTTCTGAGTATATTTTGTGAATTCTTTCTGATACGCATTAACTGCTGTCGCATAGTCGGGATCCGCGGTGCCGAGAGGATAATCGTTGGCATCCGGAGGTTCCGGCTTAACGGGAATATCTGTATAATCGGCTACCTTATCGCCTCTGATGTAAAGCATCGAGCGAAGCTGTCCGATATCGGTATCATTCTCCGAAGAAACAATTTTCTCGGTATTGTATACAAAAGCACGGCTTAAATCGAGATACTCGTCACCGTTTTCATCAAGGCGTTTAACTGCATTAAGTTTCCAGTAAGGTGTATAGAAGCCGGTCTTTGCGTCGGTATAAACTTCCATCGTGTTCATAATGTCCGCATTGATGAACTCCATACCTTCTACTCTTACGCTTACGGTGTGGTAAACGTCTTCGCTGTATTCTATGTTAACAAGGCCTGAAAGTTCATCCAACGCCTGGTTTCTTGCGTCTCTGTAGTCGTTCGCGCTCTCAATGCCGCCTACCTCAACCTTACGGATTTCGTCGTTGAGATTCATGATGGTCTTACCGAGTTCATTGATGCGGTCGACTTTTTCCTTGATATGTATATTTAATTCGTTCTGGTAATCAATGAGACCCTGATATACCTGCTGAGCATTGGTAAGAAAGCTCTGCGCGTTCTGAATGAGCATTCTCTGTACTGTGGTATCATCGGGTGTCTTGGCTAACTCTTGAAGAGTAGACCAGAAATTGGTCATTGCGTGATTGAAGCTTGCATCGTCGTTAAGCTCGTTTAAGAGGTCTTCGACTTCGTTCATTGCTTCATATTGGGTCGAATAGAAAGAAGCCCTACCGTTTTCTTTGCGGTACGACTGGTCAAGGAAATAATCTCTAACCTGTCTTACTTTTTCGTACGTGACACCAAGACCCACCTGCTGGGACGATACGTTGACCGATCCCTTTTTGAGGGTATTGTAAAGTCTGTCACCAAGCAATACCTGCTGACGTACGAATCCTGTGGTTCCAAGGTTGGACAGGTTATGTGCAGTTGTGTTAAGAGAATTCTGGGATGTCTGTAATCCTGAGGTTCCCACATAAACGCTTCCCATTAACGGCATTGCTTAAATCCTCCGACTGTTGCGACTGCACCGGGGATTACCCCCTTGTGCAAATCATCCGCCACGGGGTGGCGGATGGGATATTTATTGTTTCGCATCAAAGGAGCCCGATTCTACGCCGAGAACGTCCCCGGCATTATATGCTCCTCTGTTGTAATTGGCTGTTTCAGGTGCTTTGCGCGCCGACTGTAAGAGATTCAAATTAAAGTTCGTCATTTCTATGGCGCTCTTAATAAGTTCATCGTTTCGCTCATTTAAGAGTCTCATCTCATAAAGCGTTACATGAAGCTTGTCATGAATCAGCGCTAAAGCTTTTTGTTCCTTGGGTTTCTTTTTCAGTAAATCAATAAGTACATCAAGCTTAAGTCCCGAAACGTCCGTGTTTAGGATTTTAGCGATTTCCGTCATGGTCCGAGTACGTTCATGTTCCAACGCCTGGATCTTAGCGACTACTTCCTGCTCCTTATCCGTAATCACAGAAAGCGCGTTAAGGTCACCTCGTACGATGACATCGGTCTTGCTCTTAGAGAGGTCGAGCAGCTTCTGATATTCTTTGTCTTCCCCATTTAGAACTTCTGTAAGAGTATCAATAAGACTTGCCACTTATTCCTCCCTAACGCAATGACTCATATTTCTCTAATAATTTGTCAGCAAATGACTCGGCACTCACGTTATAGGTACCGTTGGCGATAGCTTCCTTAATAGGATTAACCTTATCAAATCTGATGTCCTCAGCAGATTTAACAGCAGCCTTTGCAGCCTGGATGTTAAGACCCATTGAAGAAATCTGAACCTGGTCGGTCTGTCCTTTCTTTGAAACGTTAGCGTCCTTCTGTACCTTAGCGGAATTATAGAGTTGCTGAACCTGTGTATAAGCTTCTATACGCATATGTTCCTCCTTCGCATTCACATGCTTTTTCTAATTCTCTACATACATTATCGGCACTATTTTTATATACTTTAGCCTTTTTTGCAAATTTTTTTAATTTTTTTCTAATTGTATTCCCTGCGGCCCCATTTTTGCCCTACGGGTGCCGTTCGCCATATCAATTTCCCCTGCGGACACGTTCGCACTCTGTTCTTTGGCGTAACGGACACATAAGCGGCTTGAGGGACACCCGCTAAGTGCCGACGCGTCGAAAAGGTCCGCCGTGAAAATTGCTATGTCGCCCATCACCCTTACACATGACCGGCCAAGAAACAACGGGGCGGCGTGGGCAAAAGTCTTTCAGCCGAACCCTATCGGAGCGTCGGCGCTTAGCGACTGTTTTTTAGTCGCTTATGCACGACAAACCCTTATTGTTTGGAGTTGCAAAAAAGTCATGCTTTTTGCGTAGGGCGGACCGTAGTCTTAACGGAGCGTCCGACCGGCCGATACGCGAGATCGGAGCGGGAGTGTGTTCGGATGGAAGACTTTTGCCCGCGGTGAACCGTGTCAAAGTGGCCGGTAACTATAGGGTGTGGTGATGAGCATCCACTATTAGCGGAGGTTTTTGAGATCGTTGATGAGGTCGACGTCGTCGGCGGTGACGCGGATGTTGGCGGTGGTCTTTTCGCCGTCGGCGCGGGCAATGGTTACTTCAAGGATGTCGCCTTCGGAGACGCCGCGGGCGGCGACATTTTTGATGAAGGAGACGAATTTGGGGTGGGATGATTCGAATTTATTTTTCATTCCCATGAGTTTCATAATATCTGCGGGATTTGGCATTTCTAAAATACTCCTGTGTTAAAAATGATTGCGACGCTGCTTGTCAGCGTACATTGCCTGGTCGGCCAGGCGGTATAATTCACGGGCAAAGGACTCTGATTTGGCAAAAGGCATCTGGTAGAATCCTTTGGCGGTAGAAAGCTTGGTTTTGTTGATGATATTGCAGTATTCGACGTTGTTGTCGAATTCGCGGAGGAATTTTTCGGGGGCACGTTTGGAACCTACTATCACTGCGGCAAATTCGTCGCCGCCCAGGCGGAAGGTGGTGCCTGAGTTTTTAAAGGTTTTTTCAAGGCACTCGGCCATGTTTTTAATGAGGCGGTCGCCTTCGATGTGGCCCAGTTCGTCATTGACGTGCTTGAGGAAATTCAAGTCAAACATGAACAGTGTTACTTCTGTGCCTTCTTCATATTTATCGGAAAGTTCGTTCCAAAGTTTATCGAAGGCCGCACGGTTGCCAAGGCCGGTGAGCATATCGCGGTAGGCAAGTTCTTTGTAGGTGTCGAGGTACTTTCTTTCGCGGACATAGGTAATCTGGCGGTTGAGTACCAGCACGAAAAGCGTGGAGACAAAGGCCACCATGCCGAGACCCACCACTGTTCCTGCATAGCCCTGTGAAGGGGCAATGTAGTAGAATGCCACGCCGGCAAAGAAACCGAGGGCTATTATGACAGTCGCCGTAAGAAGAATTTTGGCATCCGTTCCGCCGCGATGGTTCATGAAGGCGAGGACCAATGTGAGGATGGCGCCGCCACCTATATAAATATGGGAAAGAATCAGTATCTCAAGCGGGTCGAATAGGTTGCCGCAGAATCCTATGATATTTATAATCGGGAGAATCCAGCCTATGATACCCAGTATTTCGCAGATGTTGGAGCCGCGCTTAAGTACCTGAGCGCAGAAGCCGAGGTAGGGAATACCCACGCTGGCAAGGCACAGGAAAGAAATCAGTGACACCGCTTCGTTGGCATCGGTTAAAAACTGAGGTATATCGGAGCTGCAGATTACCCACAGTATAACTATCAATGTAAAGAAACAGAAGTTGGAAAACAAAGAGAAGCCTGCTTTATTCTTTTCACGCAGCTGGTATACCGTGAGGCCTACGCCTACGAGGAACATGATGAAAAGGCTTACCACCACAATAAGGCGCACCAGATTGTCGGATGCTACGCTGTATTTGATGGCCGCAATGTTTCCGAAGTTAATGCCGGAGATGTCCATATGAATGTTGTAGTAAGGGGTAAAGCTTACGGAAATGTCGCGCCCCGCCATTGCCTGAGTGATGGGGGTGATGACGCGGATATTACCGGTCATTCTGCCGTAGCGAAGGGGCAGACTCGTGGCGTATGAGTTAACAATCTCGCCACCCACCTTAACTTCACAGGCTGCGTACAAAGAAAGAAACTCCATGGCAAAACCGTCGGGAATATCAAGGGGCAGAGTGCTCCTGATGGTGGTAGTCTCGCCGACCTTTCCCTGAACGGAAAGAGGGAAATGGACTACGTTCCAGTCTTCGGTGAACCAGGTCATACCGGCATCGTCCAGGGTTTCGCCCGTAATGCGGGTAGGCTCGTAGTGACCGCCCTTAAAAGCATATATAGTTAAAACCAGCATGACAATTATAACTGCGGCTGCCAGTCTTCTTTTGAATCTTTTACTCTCAAGCACCTGTTGCTCCCTCCGGTAGCGATAAATCCTGCTATGCAAATAAACTTTGCCAATCGATTTATTTTACCACACGTGAATTATCTTAATGATATAACCTTAATTCCCTTACTTCAAACACTTTTTGCTTATATTTCGCCTTTTTTCGGCTTTTTTTCACAAAGAAAGGCCCCCGCCTAAGCGGAGGCCTTAATGTCAGTCAGTTTTGAGTATAATTATTTCTTCCACTCGTCGTACTGCTTCTGTGCTTCTGCCAAAACATCCTGGTATCCTGCTGCATCAAGTGCTGCCTGGAACTCAGCAATCTTAGCATCAACGTCCTTCTCAGCGAAGCCGCCGTTCTCAAGAACGAAGCCATACTGCTCTAAAACGTCGTTGCAAGCGGTGAGCTTGTCATTAACCTTGGAGTCGTCGAACATGAAGCCTGCAGCTGAAGAACCTGTAGCGGAGCCGTTGAATGCTTCGTAAAGGGACTTCTTGTTAACAGGTTCGCCTGCTTCAAGAGTGTCAAGTGCAAGTGCGGAAGTAGATTCCCACATGGAGTGGTTGTACATGTCGCCCTTCTTAACAACCTGGCCGTTAGCATCAAGATCGTAATCCTTGCCTTCGATACCGTAGGTGTATAAAGAAGCAACAGTGTTATCGGTGAAGAGGTAACCTAAGAACTCGATACAAGCCTGAGCCTTAGCCTTGCTGCACTTAGAAGAAATAGCGTAGCAGGAACCAAGTGTTGAGTTGGTGTGTGCCCAGTGACCTGTTACAGGTGCAAAGGAAACGTCCTGGTTGTAACGTCCGTCAGCTTCGTCGTTGTTGGGGATATCTGTCCACCATGAAACTGCCCAGTCCTGAGTCTGTGTGGTCTGGTCTGTTGTGGTCTTGGTAGCTTCATCTTCTGAAAGGTATCCAAGGTCAGCCCAGTGGCACATAAGAGTAACGAATTCTTTGTACTCGGGAGTAGCGATAGGGTTAACTACGCTGTTGGTAGCTCTGTCAACACCGAGAAGAGAGTTCTGGGTGAAGCAATCGAACTTGTCAATGTAGTAACGATAGAACATAGCGGTGTGCTGTGAAAGGTAAGGATAAGGAAGTCCTTCGTTCTTGGCATCTTCAAGAATACCGGTGGTTTCAAGATCCTTAAGAGTCTTAACCTTGGAAAGGTCCCATCCGTACTTGTCTACGAGATCCTGTCTGAACATTACGTCGTAGCCTTCAACAGAGTCCTTGTATACGGGAACGAAAAGATTCTTTCCGCCGTACTTGGAACCGTCCCAGAGTGCCTGAGGCATGCTGCCGTAAAGGGTAGTGCCGGGAAGAAGGTCGGTAATGTCATAAACTGCGTTGTTGTTGTAAAGGCTCTTACAATCGATTACGCTCTGCCATGCAGCAGTCCACATAAGGTCGATTTCGCCGTTGGTAAGTGCAAGGTTTGCTTTTTCAGCATATTCGCCTGAAGGGATATCCTTTAACTGGATCTTAACCTTTGAGCCCTTGCTTGCAAGGTATTTGTTGATTTCTTCAGCAATAGCGTCAACTTCTGCTGTGTCGGGATTGCCGAGGTTGTAACTTGCTCTGTAAACGCTGACTGTGTTGTCATCACGCTTGGAGCCGCCTGTGCTTCCGCATGCAGTCATGGAAAATACCATAGCAGCTGCTAATACAACGGAAACAATTTTAGTGAATTTTTTCATTGTAAATCCTCCCTATAATTTATTTCTAAGCTTCCCCACAATGAAGGAGCCTGAAACCGATGTGATATCAGCCCTTAACCGAGCCGACGGTAAGACCCTTGATAAAGTATTTCTGGAAGAAAGGATAAGCTACCATAATGGGTCCTATTACTATGATAACCGTTGACATTGTGGCCGTTGCCTGAGGGATGCTGCCCTGCATGGCCGCAAGTGCCGATGAAGGAATGTTTCTTGCGTTAACCAGCATTTCGATGCTCTTCTGAATGTTGATAAGAAGAAGCTGCAAAGGTTTCTTGCTGGCGGTGTCCATGAACATAAGGGCGTTCTGCCAGTCGTTCCAGTACATGGTAGCCATCATGAAACCTACTGCTGCAAGAGCGGGCTTCATAAGAGGGAATGTAATCTGGAAGAAGGTTCTGAACTCTCCGGCTCCGTCTATTCGGGCCGAATCCATAAGTTCCTCCGGGACACTGGTCTGTATGTACGTCCTCAGGATTATGATGTTCATGGTGGAAACCATAATCGGAAGAATAAGCACCAGAAGATTGTCCTTCAAATGATATGTGCCGGTAAAAATTAGGTAAGCGGAAAGCTGACCACCCTGGAAAAGCATGGGGATAAGCATGAATACCGACAAAAATTTTCTGAGCATAAAGTCGTGTCTTGTGAGTACGAAAGCAAACATACTCATTACCAAAAGTCCTACTCCCGTACCTACAAGAGTAATGATGATGGTATTCATGTAAGACTGATACAACTGCTTGCCATATCTGAGCACCGCATTCATACCGTTTAACGACCATGCCTTCGGGAAATAACTGTAACCGTACTGGGTAATACTCATTTCATCCGAAAATGCAGATATGAAAACCAGCAATATGGGCAATGCGCAGATAAATGTGTATATCAGGAGGCAAACCGTAAGAATAAACTGTCCGACTCCGTATTTTTCTTTTTTCCCGGTGTACTCCAGGTCCTTGTTTTTGTTCTTAGCCATCCTGAAGCCTCCGTTAGAATAATGCGTTGTCCGGTTCTATCTTTCGTACCACATGGTTGGCAAAAAGAATCATAACCGTACCGATAACCGACTGTAAAAGTGATGCCGCTGCGGTAAATCCGGGTTCCGAAGTATGAAGAATCATATTAAGAACGTAGGAATCCACAACTCGTGTAGTGGGATACAAAGTACCCGTATTACGTGTTACCTGATAGAAAAGACCCGTATCGGAGTGCATCATGCTGCCTACACTCAAAAGAAGCATTACGCTTATCATGGGAATAAGTGAAGGAAGGGATACATGCCAGATCTGTCTCCATTTATTGGCTCCGTCAATCTTGGCAGCTTCGTAAAGCTGTGTATCGACGCCGGCCAGAACGGACATATAAAGCACCGAACCGTAACCTACGCTGTTCCACATCTTAACTATGGTAAGAATGATGGGCCATGCCGAAGGTGTTGAGTACCACCTCGTACTCAGGTTAAACACCTCATTAATCATACCCGTGTTGGTATTTAAGTATGCAAAAACAATAAACTGAACAGCCGCATAAGAAATGAATACCGGAATAATAACGATACTCTGCATTACCTTGGCAAGTTTCTTAAGAATCAGCTGGTCAAAAGAAATGGCAACCACAATGTTCAAAAACGTTCCGATTGCGGTAAAGATTACGTAATACATCAGGGTATTCTTGGTCATGTTAAAAAGAATATCCTTGGACGCGAAAAGAAACTTAAAGTTGTCAAATCCGCAGAAAGGGCTCTTCCAGATACCTACCTGATAGTCAAGTTTCTTGAATGCCATAACAAGACCGGCCATGGGCACATAAGCAAAAAGAAACAAGATGATAACTACGGGCAGAGCCATCAGGAAATATGGCCAATGCTTAGCCGTGTTCTTCAAAAGCTGCTTCATCCACAATTCTCCTTCACAGCGAAATTACTTAATCGTTTTCGCAAGAAAAAGATACATCAAATCTTATACTTTTGCAATATTATTTTATTCGTTTATCGTCACATTTACTAATTTTCGTCAAACTGAACAGTTTTGTCCGCTAATTTTTTGTTAATTTTATGCTTGAAACCCCTGTTTTAGCCCGTTTGTAAACTTATTTAACTTAATTGTTTTCCCTGATAAATTATCAGACAGCTTAACTTTTTCGTTTTGGGGAAGGTGGGGTAAACAGCGCTAATTATCTGCATTTGCCTCCGTTTTTCTTTTTCTTTGGCCCGGTTACGTAACAGTTTCGAAAAATTGCTTAAACGTTTTAACAATTTAAAGTGTAAATTACGCGGGTTTCCAAAAATATGCTAAAAAAGCTTTCTTAAAAATTGCTTTTCCTACTTGCATAAAAAACTCTATCGGATATAATAGTGAATTGTAAGTTAGTAAAACGTTTTATAAGCCTAAATTACTGAATTCTTGAACGGAGCAAAAGACTATGAAACAGATTAATTTTGATGAAAACTGGACTTTCAGACGAAGCTTCCTCGACGCATACTTTTTGGCGGAAGCACCCGGCACTGTGGTGAATCTTCCTCACGATGCCATGATTTCCACCGAGGTTAAGCCCGATGCCCCCGCAGGTGTGGACAGCGGTTATTTCGAGGGTGGCCTTGCAAGCTACACCAAATATGTGGAATTTCCCAAGGAATGGGAGAATGAGTCCGTGGGACTTTATTTCGACGGTGCCATGACTACCGCAAGCGTAGACATTAACGGTTACAAGGTTGCGGCTTCCCACTACGGCTATTCGCCTTTTTACGCAGACCTTACCGACTGCATCTCCTTCGGCGAGAAGAACCGTATCACCGTTAACACCGAGACACCCATCCGTCCCGGTTCCCGCTGGTATCCCGGCCTCGGCCTTTTCAGAGGCGTCAAGCTCTGCCGCGGTCCCAAGGTTCATATCGACAATGACGGTATTTTCTTATACACCCGTGAGATTTCCGACGGATACGCATTTATTAACGGTTCGGTTACCGTTGTTAACGGTACGGTTAAGAATCGTCTCGTGAAGGTTACCCTTTCTTTTTATAAAGAAGGGTCGGATGTTGCGGACGAAACCGTTTCAATCGTAATACAGGTTAACGCAGGCAAGCGTGAGGATGCCCACCTGGCATTGAGCCTTAAGAATCCTGTTCTTTGGAGTGCCGAAGAGCCCAATCTTTACACGGTTAAGGCTACGGTTACGGATCTCGGCGAATTCCGCACTCACTTTGTGGCAGATTCCCGGCAGACTGTTGATGAAGCCGAGACGATTTTCGGTGTTCGCACCGTTACGGTTGATGCTATTCACGGACTTCGCGTTAACGGCAAAACCGTTAAGCTGCGCGGCGGCTGCCTCCACCACGATAACGGGCTTTTGGGCGCGGTTTCTTTGTACGAAGTCGAGGCGCGCAAGCTTAGGAAGATGAAAGAACTGGGCTTTAACGCTATCCGTACCACCCACAATCCCATGTCCGCCGCTCTCATCGAAGCCTGCGACAGAGTGGGTATATACGTATTCGATGAAGCTTTTGACTGCTGGAATATTGCCAAAAGAAGCGGCGGTTACAGCGAATATTTTGAGACAAACTGGGAGAAAGACCTGACCGCCTTTGTACGTCGCGACAGGTCACATCCTTCCGTAATCATATGGTCTACAGGCAATGAAATTCCCGAGCGCGGCGGTCTCGCAAACGGTTACACCACCGCTACACGTCTGGCTGAGAAGATGCGTTCTTTGGACCCTTCCAGACCCGTCAGCAACGGTATCTGCTCTTACTGGAGCGGCCTCGACGACAAGCTTGCCAAAGACCAGAACAATGCCCAGAACGCAGCAGGCGATTTCTTTAAGACCCTTTGGGAGGACAATTCCGAGCCTTTCACCAACGGTCTTGATGTCGTAGGCTACAATTACATGGAAGATTTATACGAAAAAGACCATGAAATGTACCCCCATCGTGTCATGATGGGTTCCGAGAACTATCCCAGAGAAATCGGCTACAGATGGCCCCTTGTGGAAAGTCTTCCTTACGTACTCGGCGAGTTTACCTGGACCGCATGGGACTACATCGGTGAAGCTGGCCTCGGCAAAGCAGTCTACGTAGATCCTTCCGACCCCGTAGCTTCCTACAAGCCCTGGGAATTGATGCCCAACACTTCGTCACCCTTCCCCTGGCGTACCTCCAATGATGCGGATTTCGACATCACAGGCAATATGCGTCCCCAGGGCGCTTACAGAAGTGTGGCCTTCGGCAGCACCTCAGCTCATCTCTACGCCCTTCACCCTAAGAATTTCGGCAAGGTAGAAGTAATGAGTTTCTGGGGCTTCCCCGATTTATTGAAGTCATGGAATTACGAAGGTTACGAAGGCAAGCCCATAGAAGTATATGCTTTTTCAAGTGCCGATGAAGCAGAGTTTTTCTTAAACGGCAAGAGCCTCGGTCGTAAGGCAATTTCCAAAGAACGTCCTTATCCGAACTCCGTAAAGTTTGAGTGTGAATATCAGCCCGGTACTCTGGAAGTAGTCTGCTACAAAGACGGTCGCGAAGTCAGCCGCGATATTCTTAAGACCACCGGTGCTCCCGCTTCTCTTCGCATCACATCCGAAAAACCTTCAATCATCGCCGACGGCCACGATTGCGTATTCGTCAATGTGGAAGTTCTGGATTCAGATGGACTTTTGGTTCCCGATGCTTCGGTTTCTCTCGAAGCTTCGCTTACCGGCCCCGCAGAACTGGCAGGCTTCGGCTCCGGCAATCCCATAACTGACGAGCTCTACACCGCTCCCGCCACGGTTTCTTTCAAAGGCCGTGCCGCAGCAGTTCTCCGCTCTGGCTACACTTCCGGCACCGCTACTCTCTTCATCTCCTCCGAGTCATGCGGCAGTGCTGAGATTCAGGTTGAAGTGAAGTAGCTCGGTTTCGGCATTTCTTACTGCAATTATTTACCGGCTTCCCGATTCATTTCGGGAAGCCGGTTTTGCACAAAGCCTCTTCTAAATTGTCACGAGTCCCTTTAGCTATAATTCCGGGCTCTTTTCTTTCTTTTTTCGTACAAAAACCTTCTCCCTGTTCATGCTCAGCAATAATAGTCTTTGCTATTCCTCTTTTTATAGCCGTTACCCGCTTTCTTACGTCCTTCGCGGCTATAATTTGATTTCTTTTTTTCCCTGTTATTGCTCTGTCTTCTTCATCACCAAATAAGTGGCTAAAAGCTATGGTATTTCCCTTACTTTTATTGCCATTTAAAGTATGTTATGGCTTATTGCGACTCCAATATTGCTCTGTTGCTTCTTTAACAATGCTCTGGCAGGTCGCGCAGTCTCATCCCGGCGAAGATTTCAAGCATTATCCCGTATTACTTCGCCGCGAATTTATCCCATAGACTGCTTATGGCGAAGAGATTCGGCAGTTTTCTAATCTCCTTCGCCGAAATTAGGAAGGCTCTCGATAGAAAGGCGAAGAGAAATCGCCTTTTCCTATTTTTCTTCGCCACGCTCGGCGAAGAAAAGCGCCCTTTTAAGAATTATCTTCGCCATGTCCAAAGTGGGCAGAACTATTCCGGCGAAGATTTTAAAGAAAAGTCTTAATATCTTCGCCAACAAGAGAAATCGAACACAAAAAGCGGCGAAGAAAATCCGCTTTTCA
>JAEEGK010007888.1_pt1 | contig 25325 bp, 27 predicted proteins | sample 8958771 | NCBI WGS metagenome assembly JAEEGK01 (sample SAMN16246547, study PRJNA631951) | gut metagenome | biome: gut microbiome; feature: rumen; material: SC-attached | host: Bos | place: Iran: Karaj | collected 2018-10
AATCAGCTGACCAAACATCGGCTGTCCGATAAAATGCGTACCTTTGCCCATCGTTATTCCTGTTTTGTAGCAGAAACAAAGGTAACGAAAAAGGCTGGAACCTCCTCGGAGATTTCAGCCTGTTTTTTATCTCAACTCCCTAAAGCTTTAGCGGACACCAATAATTTTAATACAGTTAATGCTTCGTCCTCCATATAATCATCATACAGCATCTTCCCTATCCAATACTCCGCCTGCGCCACAGTGAGGCTGTCAACGGCAAGTTTGCCGTATTGTTCCGCCTCCTTGAACAAACGCATGGCGGCTTCCTTCTCATTGTAGTGCTGCTGCACGAAGCCGCTGTAGAGGGCGGCATGGGCGGCCTTGGGGTATTGTTTTTTACCGGCATAGTAGGCTGCGGCACGCTCCAGCTCGGGGCTGGTGGAGAGGTTGGCATGCTCGTCTAAGAAATCGTCATCCATCACGGGTGAGATTCCCTTTCCACGGTCACCAAACAGGGTCTCGGCCTGCAGCAAGGCCATGTCCATACGCTCCCGCTCGCTGAAGCTCGCGGGCATACGCAGCACGCTGTCAATCAGGCGCACGGCGCTGTCTGGCAGGGTGTCGGCCAACTGTTCGGCACGCTTCACCATACGCCGCGCCTCGCGCGTGGTGGTGTCACAGGCCGCCAAGGCTACCAACACAATTATTCCTATGATGAGATAACGCGGTTTCATCACCGCAAAAATAAGGTTTTTTCCTTATTCAGCAAACACCTTCTCTCCTATCGCCTCATTCAGTTTGATGTCCTCAAAGCGAATCGAGGTGATGTCGCCGCCAGCGTCCTTGAATTCCACGCGGCTGATGCCCTTGGCTTTCTTGTCGAAACGGAACACCAACTGGCTGAACATACGCTTCATGTCACGGCGCCTAGGGGTCATCTCGGCCCGCCAATACGCTCCGTCATCATAAAGCACGACATCAAACACCGTAGTATCGAACAACTTCTTGCCCGAAGCACTACCCATAATAATGCTCACAATGCCCTGATACAGCCGGCTTGAATTGTCTTCCAACTTCTCGGCTTTGCCGTCTGTCACCTTCACGATACGGTCGCCATTGACGACCAAGGCAAAAGCATAGGGGCTGCTGTATTCCCAACGCATCCTGTCGGGCGCGGCATAGTGCATCGTGCCTTTTGCCATAGCAGGCTCAGTCAGCATCGTCGAGGTCTTTTCTTGCACAAAACAGCATTGCAAAGTCTGCATCAAGGCAGCAGCCTCGGTCAACTCGGCCACCACCTTCTGGCTCTCAGCTTCTGTAAGGGCCTTTTCGTTTTGTGCCCAGACACTTGTGCCAAGCAGCACGAGCAACAGCATCAAGATGGATTTCTTTTTCATTTCATACTGATTAATATACACCCTACTACGATAAGCACCACGCCAATCCAACGGGTGAAAGGTATGCTCTCCTGAAACAAAAAGAATGCCAAAAACATACCAAAGATGAAACTCAGACTCGACAAAGGATAAGCCTGGCTGAAATCCATTTTTTTCAACACGTAAGCCCAAAGGGCAAAAGAAACGCCAAAAAACAGCACCATCAACATAAGCACCCACCAATTGTTTACGGAAGTTGTTTTGAGATTCTGGTATGCCCAACCCCCTTCTCCGAGTTTATCGACGAATAACTTGAACATTGCCTGCCCGCTTGCCAACGACAAGGCTTGAAGTACTACAAATATAATGTATTCCCACATAGTATTACGTTTCTAATAAAATTATTGTATAGTCTTTTCCGTCTGAACGATTGAACAGCAATATGCATGCAGGTTGCCTGTCAGAGGCTTCGTTTGCATTGACAAACAGATGAGCCGGCACGCGGCCTGCTTTGAGACAGTGTGCGGCCACATAGAAGCCCAAACCTGATGCGGTGAAGTTTTCGCCGAACAGATGTTTGTATTTCAGTAAAGGCTTGTCGCCGAAGAGGGTCTTTGTCTCAGCCAGATAAGCCTTGTCTCTCTCAAAGTCGCCACTGATGCCCGTGAGGATGTAGTCGACATCGGCAAGGCTGCGATCGGCCGACTGTAACATAGTGGTCACAGCATCCATCAAGTCGTTCATCGTAGGCTGGTGCACCATCTTGAGGCCAGTGAGCCGACACAAAGGTTGAGGACCCTGAGCTTGCGGTCCCTGAGGACCATCGAAGGGTCGAAGGGCCGACCCGTCACTAGACAATACCACCGAGACGGCTACTTCGCCGCAGCGCTCGTCGTCTTGTCCCATCACGCCGCCTTTTTTCATGATGCGGTAGAAAGTCTCCGTCATCTCGTCGTGGCAACCTACCAAAGCGGAACCAATCTTGCCCAAGCCGAACTGTAGCCAAGCGTCGTGCAAAGCACTATCAAACGATATGCCCTTATGGGCGTAAGTGGCATTGTAGTTGTAGTTTTTTGTCTGAATGGCCACCAACGAGCTGATGGTGTTGTGTGTCGACTGCATAAAATAGGTGGGCTTCAGCAACTGCTCGCCTTCGTTGGAGAGGGCGTCAAGGAAAAACTCAGTGTTTTCGATGCAGCCAAACCCAGTGCCCGTTATGATGGCATCGACAGTGTCACAACCCGCCGCTTTCAAGGCCTCTTTGGAGGTAGCCAAGGCGCGCTTCAGGATGCGACCCATACGCCTTGACTCTATAGGTGAGACATATTCCTTGAAGTTTGGGTCGATGGAGCGTGTGAAAGGCATGTCATACACGATAGGATTATCCATCCACTCCTCGCTCAACGGCTGCTGCATTGAGATTTGCTTGGCGGAGAGGACGAAGATGGAATCAGGTTGCTTAGTTGGTTGAAGTATTGAAGCATCGTATTTTGGGGTCGGCCTTTCGAAGCTTCGACCACGCTCAGCGACCACAGGCTCAAGAACCTTAGCATTAGAAATCAATAGTGACGAGTCATTACCACCAAAGCCGAAGGCATTGCATAACACGTGCTTCAGTGTTTTTTTCTCGGGTTTCGCTACGGGAACAACGCCGTTGTCCATTGGCTGCGACCAATTGAGGTTGACCGGCAGGAAGCCATGTTGTAAAGCCAAGATACAGAATACTGCTTCAATGGAACCCGAAGCGCTGGTGGTGTGACCCGTGAAAGGCTTGGTCGATGACATAGGCGGCACTTGGCCAAAAAGGCGGATCATGGCTTGGCTTTCACTGACGTCGTTGTTGGGTGTGCCCGTACCATGTGCATTGATATAGTCGATGTCGGAAGGCTGCAAGCCAGCCAAATCCAAAGCTTCTTTCATGGCACGGAAAGCACCTTCGCCGTCGGGAGACGAAGCAGTTTGGTGGAAAGCATCACAAGCATTGCCATAGCCCGACAACAGGGCCTGTGGCTCAACACCACGACGCCGTGCGCTCTCAGCCGACTCTAACACCAAATATGCCGCACCCTCTCCCAAGTTGAGGCCATGACGTGTGGCATCAAAGGGACGACAAGGCTGGGTGTCAAGAATCATCAACGAATTGAATCCGTTGAGATGGAACTTGGTGATGCACTCGCTGCCACCTACTACGACGATGTCAGCCTTGCCGAAACGGATCATATTGGCACCTTGTATGATTGCGTTGGCTGCCGACGAACAAGCTGTAGCCAATGTGGTGGCAAAAGCAAACTTGCCAAAATGACCCGCTGTCATCTCGGAACAACTGCCACAGTCGTAAACGGCAATGTATTCCTTGTGTGCATCACCGTTAAGATAGTCAAGATAGAACTGCTCACTCATGTCCATACCGCCCACTGTGGTACCTGAGATGAAACCTACATTAGGGAGCATTTCAGGTTTCAGACGCGCCTCATCCAAGGCCTCGCCCAAGGCCAGCATACCCATCAGTGCAGTACGTGTGGTGACGGCATCGGGAGCAATACCCAAACGCTCTCGCATCTCAGCATCGGTCAGCTTCACCTCGCCCACAGGAAACTCCCTGTGTTCCGTTTTCAGGTACTTCAGTTGACCCACACCTGAGCGGTTGGTCAACAGCGCATCCAACGTGGCAGCCTTGCCCAGACCGATTGCTGATACTACACCAAATCCAGTTATGTAAATCGGCTCCATCATTTATTTTGTCCTGTTCTTCGAGATATAATCAGCCATCACAGCGACCGACTTGAAGATTTCCTTGCCCATGGAGGGGTCTTGCAGCTTGATGCCGTAGTTCTTCTCCATCAGCACAATAAGCTCAAGAGCATCGATGGAATCAAGGCCGAGGCCTTCGCCAAACAGAGAGGCGTTCTCATCAATGTCTTCGGGGGTCTTGTCTTCAAGGTTCAAAGCCTCGATAATCTGTTGTTTTAAAGTGTATATCAGTTCGTCCATTGTATTGTTGTTGAATTGTTGATTAACTTCGTTGAAATCTCCGATTGATTACATCGAATGCATGGCATTTCGGTGGAACCAATCTTCGATTTGTTGATTCGTTTAATTGTTGGTATTTCAAGATCTGTGATAAGGGCAGATTCTAATAATGCTAAATTGTCAAATTGTTGTTTTTCAATCAAAAAAATACGCGCCTCGAAATGGTTTTCGTCGTTACAGTCAAGCCAACCACCGAGGATGCTTTGCGTTATCGGGTCTTGGAAAGCATTCATCAATTGCCGTGCCATTATTTGTGCATCGCACCTTTCCATAACGATGAACGAGGTCTCGCCAAAGTATTTGTTTCGAATGGCGATTTCGCCCGTCACGATGTTGGGCAAAGTGTAGACAAAAGCCGCTGGGCTCGGAAAGAAGTTTTCGGGGTCTTGTATCGTGGCCTGATAGTTGGTGTCGGCCTGCAAGGATGAAGTTGTATTGAACAAGATAACAGCACGATCCTCGCGTGGCACGAAACGCTTCTGGCCTTCATCCTTCAACAGCATTTCGGATGCCACAAAACCCAACTTGCTCAACGTATCCATCTTGAAGAACTTGGGATAGTCTCCCACGTAGGCACGATACAACTCGGTCAACAGAGCATTGCCTTGTTCGGTATGGTTTATGTCGATACCATTGAGCTTCACGGCCTCAGGGGTGATGACGACAAAGTGTTTCAACATGGCAAACCTCCTTTCGCAAATAACAAGGCCGCATTGCAGCCGCCAAAGCCCGAAAGCAACTTGATGAACATTTGTTTTTCAGTCGCTTGGTTTTGGTTGGAAAGCACCAAAGGATGGGTGACACCCAAGGTCTCAAATCCTTTGGTAGCCAAAATGTTGTGTTCATCGATGGCATACATTGAAAGAATGGTTTCAAGGATACCGGCAGCACCCATAGTATGGCCGTAATAGCCTTTCAATCCGTTGACAGGCACTCGTGCCAGACCTGTCCGCTCTATGGCCACCGACTCCATCTCGTCGTTATAGACAGTGGCGGTACCATGCGTGTTGATAAAGGCAATTTGGTCAGGGTCAGCACCACCCAAGGCGACTTTCAGTGCCCTATAGCTGCCTTCTCCGGTGCGCGACGGACCGCTGATATGGTTGGCATCGTTGCGGATGGCACCACGGCAGGCCACCCATTCATCGGGACTGATCGAGTTTTTTCGCGTATAGATGATGGTCGCTGCCGCTTCGCCGAGGTTCAAGCCTTTGCGGTTGGCATCGAAAGGCTTGCAAGGCTCGGTTGACAAAGCCTTGAACGACTGGAAGCCCGAAACAATAAATGCCGACTGCACATCGCAGCCTACCACCACGACATAGTCGAAACATCCGCTTTCCAAATTGCGCATAGCCTCAATCTGGGCGCACACACCTGAGATGCAAGCGTTTGACACTACAATTGGTGGATTTGGATTTTTGAAGAAGTCGGTCATCTGGCGTGCTGCCGAGCCTAACAATACCCTTTCCTTTGGAAAGCCTGTTTCTTTCTTATCCAAAAGGAACACGTTGCCCTTGGTAGTCGAAAGGATGAACAACACCCGCTCAGAAGCCGTATTGATACCAGCCTCCTGAATGGCTCGTGAAGCCGAAAGGATAATCATCTTCTCGAAGAAGGTATATGGCTTGTTAACAGCTATGGCTGCAAAGGCTTTTTCCACCTTGTCCCTATCCACCAACGCGGCTACGAAAGGCTCGGGTAGACCCCATTTGCCTTCGTAACGCTGAAGTGCTGTCCTACCCGCTTTCACCGCAGCATAGTTTTCGGCAGTGCTCAAACCCAAAGGTGATATGATATTGTTGGCCACGCTGACAATCATACATTTAACTCCCATCTTTTTTTCCATTCCTCATAAAATGCAGGATTGGTCAGCACTAACTGATGCGTGTCCTTATCCATAAAGACCTGCACCGAATGACCCGTCACAAAAACTTCTTTCGTCTTTGTATCACGGATTTCGTAGTCGAAGATGATCTTGGCGGCTTCAGAAGGACGATAAATAATCTCCACCTCAGGCTTCATGCCATATATCATCGGGTGTTTGTATTTGAAAGAAAGCTCGACGATAGGCTCAAAAAAGCCCTTGTCGTACATCATCAGGTATTCCAAGTCGTATTTTCGGCCAAACTCCTCACGGGCGTCCTCAAAGTACTTGGCATAGTTACCATGCCAAACCACACCCATCGAGTCGACCTCACTGAAGCGGATGTCGAAACTCTTGATGACCGATAATACTGTATCTTTCTTCATCACTTTCAGTCTTTTGAATCCATATCTGTCAGAGCGATTTTCATATTGCAACGTGCCAATTCCTCTTCGCCACTTCTGACGATGGCTTCCACCAAAGTCACTTGAAACACTTCCTCGAGAAGTTGTATGGTCGTCACTAAATGCTCGCCCACCCTTGGTGTCCGTGCAATATTCAAATTGCTAATGGAACCGATGACCCCGATTTTCACCGTCTCGCCGTTGCTCAAGTTGATATAGCCGACACGGGCGGCACAGGTCTGGGCGATGTTTTCCACTATACCCGATGCCGTCAAGCGTCCATTATCCACAAACAAGTTGTCAGAGCGCACCTCAAGTTCGGTCACGGAATATACCGCATCGCTCGACAACAGCCTATCAATCATCACGAAAGGCGGTCGCTGCGGAATCAGTTCCTTCAAGGCTATGTCTTCAATCGCTCTCATTGTTTCCAAAAATCGAAATAGTTGAACCATTGTGTGGGATAGCGGCGCACGATGGCTTCAAGTTGCGTGGCGAAGGATTGTGCCAGCTGCTTGATTTGCTCGCGTTTGCTAGCCGTCCGGTCGCACTGGATGGCACGCACAAAGGCATGATAGGTTCTCATACCTTCTTTCATCACAAAAACGACCAACACATTGACTTCCTTTTGCGCCGCCAAAGCGAAACCGCCCATCGGAAAATGTGCCGTCTCGCCAAAAAACTGGCATTCTACGTTCTTTTGCGAACCGAAAATGCGGTCGGCAGGCATACTGACGATTTCACCTTTGTCTATGGCAGCATTCAAGGCAAACAGATGCGAGAGGTCTTCCTTCACAAGAATCATTCTCATATTGTTGGCAGCCAACAACCTTTCGCGGTTTTCCATCACCGTGTCCGTTTCACCAGCAAAAACTAAAGCGTTGATGGTCTTGCATTTGGGTCGCAACGAATAGCCTCCCATCTCATAATTGCCCACATGACTGCTCAACATTACAAAACCTTCGGGGTGAGTCTCCAACTCATCCATCAGCTCTTGGTCTTCCTTTAGGAAATGGTATTTCTTGCCAGCATATACGCAGAAACGATCCAAAATGATCTGACCGAAACGGAAGTGGTTGGCATAAACATACCAAAACGCTTTCCAGGGTCCCAATCCGATGCGCTTGCGGAAGAACTGGTACTGGGCTTGGTAGCCTTTCCTGCTGAACAGCATATAGAAAGGCACCACCATGGCCATAATGCCGTAAGGCAGCCAAAGCGGCGATATACGGAAAAGCAGGATGAGTCCACGCTGCATCCACGGCAATCCGTCAGTCTTGCCCGACCATTCGTTATGTTGCAAGGTGTTGGCCATCCTCAGTTCAGGCTGTCTTTTTCTCTATGTAATCGCAGAAATCGTTGAATGTCTTTACTGTCGACATCTCTTCAGTCTTGATCTTGAAACCAAACTTCTTCTCGACGATGACCACAATGTCAACGAAATCAAGGCTGTCGATGCCGATGTCTTCTTTCAGGCGGGCTTCCGGCTTGATTTTTTCTTCGTCAATCTCAAGATCCTCGACGAGGAATTCTCTGACTTTTGCTTCTATTTCTTGTCTGTCCATTATATTATAATTCAAATTGATAATTGATAATTGATAATTGACAATTTTTATGTTTAGGGTTTCTTGGAGACCATAATGCTATGGCCGAGGCCGAGGCCGTCGTGGATGGTCTCAACCTCCAAACCGGCCTTTCTGACCAATTGTGCCATATCACCACTATGATACATCTTGCTGTTGCCGTTGGCCAAGGCGGTGAAATACAGACTCGTCATAGTGAGAGCAAACGCTGCGGAAGTGTATCTCTGACGATCCCAGAAAGTTTCCATGATGCAGAGACGGCTGTCCTTGTCCATGATTTTGGCAGCACGCGACACGATGCTCAAGATTTCATCCTCGCCAAAGCAGTCGAGGAACTGACTCATCCAGATGATGTCATAATGCTTGTCTGTGGGAAACCGTTGGCTGTCATCCAATAGATTGATACCATAACCGTTGATGCGGTCAGCGCCTTTCTTGCCCTTGGTGAACTCACGCATCATTTCCAACTGCTGAGGCAAATCCATAATGGTGACATTGACGTTGTCATCATAATCAACACAACGCAGCGCCCAACGACCTGTGTTGCCGCCTACATCGAGCATGTTTTTCGGCTTGTCGACAAAGAGCAATTGCAATGCTTGGTCGAAGGACTGGTCGGAATAGAAATGGTCGAAACCGAACCAGCTCTTTTGTACCTCTGGCGGCAACTGTGACAGACCTTCGTATATGGTGGGCCAATTGCCAAAATGCTCCAAACCCACCGGACGACCTTCCTTCAAGGCTTCCTCAAGATGGAACCAACCTTCGTAATTGACATCGTGATTAAAGTCAATGTTGACACGGATGGAAGGGTCGGTCAGCAGGAACCAGCCTGTCTTTGAAAGGGTGAAACGCTCGGTTTCAGAATGCACCAACACAAGTCCAATACAGAGCGAACCTTCCAGCAGCACCTTTATTGCATAAGGCGTAAGTCCTGTCTTTTCAACAATCTCAGCTTGGGTCATGCCTTGTTCGTTGTCGCGAAGCATATCCAAGATGCCGAACTTAATCATCAGACGACCCACTTGGAAGATGATGGGGCCGAAAGCGATGAAGTAAGCCAATTCTTGGGCTTCGCCTGCTTTCTTGTGTTCCTTGGTATATGCCTTTTCAAGGGCTGGGAATAATTCCATTCTGTTATATTTTCTTGATTACCAATGCACTGTTAGTCCCTCCAAAGCCAAAAGAGTTGGAAAGAACAGTGTTGAGTTTCTTGTTGGTCGTCACGTTGACGATATTGAGACCTTCCGAATATTCGTCAGGATGCTCAAAATTGATGTTGGGAGCGATGAAGCCTCCATGCATCATAAGGATGCAATAAACGATTTCGCTGGCGCCAGCCATCCAGCACTCGTGACCTGTCATCGACTTAGTTGAAGAAATAGGTGTTTTTGTAACACCAAACATTTTCTTCAAAGCCATCGCTTCAAACATATCACCTTGTGGCGTTGAAGTGGCGTGAGCATTCACGTAATCGATGTCTTCAGCCTTCACACCTGCTTCCTGCATAGCACGAGTCATGGCTCGATGGCAACCTTCCTCGCTGGGTTGGGATATATGGCTCTCACCATTCGATGAAAAGCCATAACCACACACCTCTGCCAAAATGGTGGCACCACGGGCAACGGCATGGTCGTAATCCTCAAGCACCAAAGCTGCCGCACCACCACTGGGTATGAGGCCGTCACGATCTTTATCGAAGGGACGGGATGCTTTTGTCGGTTCATCAATACGGGTCGAGAAAGCACTGATGCCATCGAAACTGCCCATAGAGAGATAGTTGGTCTCCTGGGCACCGCCACACAACACCATATCCTGCAAACCGTTGCGGATGAGCATAGCCCCCAGTCCGATGGCATGGGAGCCACTGGCACAAGCCGCGCTGATGGTTATGTTGATACCTTTCAGGTGAAAGATGGTGGAGAGATTCATCGTCACGGTGGAGTTCATTGACTGGAAGATGGCAGCCGAACCAATGAGGGTGGTGTCTTTCTTCTCCAAAGCAATCTCGTGCGAATTGATGACGGCCTTGGCTGAGGAATCGTTGCCAAATAACACACCTACTTCATTTTCAAGCAGATAAGTATCGTCAATACCTGCCTGTTGGAAAGCCTCTAACGTGGCCATATAGGCATATTCACCTTCCTCGGCCAAATACATGCGGAGCTTGCGGTCGAGTTTGCCTTTCAGTTGAGGTTTCTCCACAATTCCAGTCAGAGGCGAACGATAACCATATTCTATGCGAATGGGGTCAATGCCAATGCCCGAACGACCTTCACGCAAAGCGGTTTCAACTTCTTCCTTGTTCTTTCCGAGGCAGGACCAGATGCCCATACCCGTGACGACGACTCTTCTATGATTCATAGTTTGATTCTTTCAAGTCGGCCCTTCGACGGGCTCAGAGACCTAGGTCGTTGAGCCTGTCGAAACGCCGGTTATTATGTGTATAACCCTCCGTTGATGGAAATCACCTGCCCCGTAATGTAAGCGGCATCATCTGAAGCAAGGAAAGCAGCCAAGGCTGCCACTTCCTCAGGTTTGCCAAAGCGACCCAAAGGGATAAGTTTCTTCAATTCGTCATTTTCAAGCTCTCTGGTCATGTCAGTGGCAATGAAGCCAGGAGCGATGGCGTTGACGGTTACCTTACGGGCAGCCACTTCCTGCGCCAAGGCTTTGGTAGCACCAATGAGGGCTGCTTTAGCGGCAGAATAGTTGGTTTGACCAGGCTGGCCTTTCAGTCCCGACAGCGAAGCCATATTGATGATACGACCATTGCGACGGGTCAACATGTTTTTCAGCACGCGACGGGTGATATAGAAGAAACCATTCAAAGTGGTGTCCAACACCCGATTCCATTGATCCTCCTGCATGAAAATCATCAGGTTGTCCTCATGAATGCCTGCGTTGTTGACCAACACGGAGATATATTCATCGGGGTGACAAGCTGTCCACGACTCCAAAGCCGTTTCAATGGCTTGTGGGTCGGCAACATTGAAGGGCAGCAGTTCACCTGTGCCGCCAGCTTCTTGCACTTGTTTCAGTGTATCTTCGGCGGCTTCACGATTTGATTGGTAGTTAATGATGACAGCAAAACCATCCTTAGCCAAGCGCAAGGCGATGGCTTTTCCCAAACCTCGTGAGGCACCTGTGATGAGCGCGTATTTCATTATTTCAGTTTCAATGGGTTGGTTTTCAGATAATTCTCAACGGCAGCAATTTCCTTGTAAAAAGGCGTGTCTTCGATGAAGAGCGGTATGATTTCTCTCACATTGTCGTAAACTTTCCTCGAAGTCGGTGCCAATTTGTCTGCAATCTTCAAGCAGTCGGTGGCTTGCGCCAAGGCAATGTATTGGATAGCCATCACCTGGAAGCAGTTTTCCACCACTTGCTTGCAGAGTAAGGCTGAGTTGGTGCCCATACTGACAATATCCTGATTGTCGTTGTTGTTTGGGATGCTATGCACATAGTTGGGCATAGCCAGTGTTTGGCATTCAGCAGTCGTTGAGGTGGCTGTGAACTGGCAAGCCTGCATACCATAGTTCAATCCGAGTGTACCTAAATTGAGGAATGGAGGCAGGATGCCATTGATGCGGTCGTGGAAGAGGTAGTTCAGTTGACGTTCAGCGGTCATACACAGGCGCACAAGAGCGATTTTCACCTTGTCTTCTTCCAAAGAGATATAATCACCGTGGAAGTTGCCGCCATGATAGACATACTCCGTTTCTGGGTCTACGATGGGGTTGTCGCAAGCTGAATTGAGCTCATCTTCAAGAATTTGTCGGGTAAACAACAATGTGTCGTAAATGGGTCCCAAAATCTGAGGCGTGCAACGCAATGAATAATAGGCCTGCACCTTATGTTCAAAGACCTTAACATCGGAGTGTCCATAGTCGTAAAGCTCATGGGCTCGCTTCTTGAGGCATTGGGAGCCATTCGACAATTCGCGCAAACGGCGGGCGATTTCTTGCTGACCTTCGTGACGGCGGCAGTTGTTTTCGCCTTCCGACATGTAATCGTCGAACGAAGAAGCGATTTCATTCATCCAGACAGCAGCCAAAGTAGCCCAGTCGAGTAAGGTCTCGGCATGGAACTGATTAACTACACTGATGCCCGTCATCACAGAAGTGCCATTGGTGATGGAAAGACCTTCGCGGATGTGCATCTTGAGCGGTTCAAGGCCGTTTTCTTTCATCACCTCTGCGGTCGGTCTCCATTGACCTTTATAGTGGACTTCACCTTCACCAATGAGGCATAAAGCAATGTGAGCCAACTGCACCAAGTCGCCACTGGCACCCACACTGCCATGCATGGGAATGAAAGGATATATCTCACGGTTGATGAACTCAACAAGCAGTTTCACCACGTCGGTATGCACACCAGAACGGCATTGCAGCACAGTACCGAGGCGAGCTATCATAGCTGACTTCACATAAATGTCGTCTAAAGGTTCGCCTGCTCCAGTAGAGTGGCTTCTGATAATATTATATTGTAAATCTGTTAGATACTTATCATCAACACGCCATTGTGCCATTGGGCCAAAGCCTGTATTGATGCCATAAATGACTTTTTCGGCGGCAAACTTTTCCAAAAAACGGTAACATGCTTCCACACGGTCGAACCACGCTCTCGAAACCTGAATCTTCTCATCGGAATACAAGATTTTTTCAACTTCTTTGAGAGTGATTCTGTCATTAAATATAATCATTTATTTCCCTTTTTTAAATAGAGGTGCAAAAGTACGAAAAAAATCAATACCATTCTAAATCACACTGTTCTTTTCACCAATTACAAAACATTTAGCTTGTCCTATTGTTTTATTTCCTATCTTTGACCCGTGAAAACTCATTTTATATGACCGAAACAAACAACAAATGGTTGGTTGTCGTCAATCCAAAAGCCTCGGTCGGGAAATCCGAAAAAGATTGGCCTGTGATTAAGCAAATACTTGTCAATGAGGGAATTGTATTTGACGACATACTGACTGAATATCCACGTCATGCCATTGAAATCGTTCGTAACGCCATTGTCGAGAAAGGTTATCGCAAGTTCATTTCGGTAGGCGGTGACGGCACCAACAACGAAGTAATTAATGGCATTTTTACGCAAGATGTTGTTCCTACCACTGAAATCACTATGGCCACTATGCCTATTGGAACGGGTAATGACTGGCGGCGTACTTTCGATATTCCTTTGGAATATGACCAAGTCGCCAAAATCATCAAGGTGGGACACACTTATGCGCACGACATTGGCAAATTGAAATATTATGATGACGGCAACACACGCATCCGTTTTTTTCTCAATGCCGCCGGAACTGGACTTGACGAAATGGTATGCCATTCGACCAACCTTATGAAGCAACAAGGCAAGGGTGGTACTATTCGTTATCTCATCAGCTTGGTGAAATGTATTTTGACATACAAAGTCACCCATATCCAACTTACTATTGATAATGAACTTGTGTTTGACGACTATATCCTCAATCTTTCCATCGGTAATGGACGTTTCAACGGAGGTGGTATGATGACCATGCCCAATGCCATCCCAAATGATGGTTTGCTTGATGTCACGGTCATCAAGAAAGTTTCCATCTTCAAGTTTGCTGCCAATGTGAAAAACATTTACGATGGCAGTTTCATCAAGAAAATCAACGAGGTAAAGACTTTCAGAGGAAAGAATATTCACATTGTTTCCATTCCGCCACATTCCTTGAAGGTGGAAACCGAAGGCGAAAACCTCAACAACTCGCCCTTCGACATCGAGGTGCTGCCTATGGCCATTAATATGGTTATTCCCAAGGATATAGGACAAAAATCACAGAAAAAGAAACACCGCTTCAAAAAGAAAAACAACAACAATTAAACAAATCAACAATAAAACAATCAACATTATGGTAAACATCGATCAAATCAATTTCGAAAACAAGCGCGTGGTTATCCGCGTCGACTTCAATGTCCCGTTGGACGACAATTTCAACATCACTGACGACACCCGTATGCGTGCCGCCCTGCCTACCATCAACAAGGTCTTGAACGACAAAGGTATTGTTGTGCTGATGTCGCACCTCGGTCGCCCGAAGAAAAACCCCGACCAGAAGTTCTCCATCAAGCCGATTATCAAGCACTTGGAAGAATTGTTGGGCCGTCCCGTGCAATTTGCCACCGACTGCATGAAAGCCGCCGATCAAGTGGCCGCCATGAAACCTGGTGAGGTGCTCGTACTTGAAAACCTCCGTTTCTATGCAGAGGAAGAAGGCAAGCCGCGTGGCATCGAGAAAGGTGAAGAAGGCTACGATGAAGCCAAGAAAGCCGTCAAAGCCTCACAGAAAGAGTTCACCAAGACCCTTGCGGGCTATGGCGAATATTACATCAACGATGCCTTTGGCACTGCCCACCGCGCCCATGCTTCAACCGCTTTGATTGCCGATTATTTCGATGCCGACCATAAGATGTTTGGCTATCTGATGGGCAAGGAAGTGGCTGCCGTTAATAAGGTGATGAACGAAATCCAGCATCCTTTCACCGCCATTATGGGTGGCTCGAAGGTCTCCACGAAGATTGAAATCATCGAGAACCTACTCACCAAGGTCGATAACCTCATCCTTTGTGGTGGCATGACCTACACCTTCAAGAAGGCTCTTGGCGGCAAGATTGGCAACTCCATCTGCGAAGACGACAAGCTTGACCTCGCTCTCGACATCCTTGCCAAGGCCAAGGAAAAAGGCGTCAATCTCGTTTTGGCCATCGACTGTGTGGTTGGTGACAAGTTCGGCAACGATGCCAACACACAAGTGGTTGACCCGATGGACATCCCCGAAGGTTGGGAAGGCATGGACATCGGTCCCAAGACCCGCGAACTCTTCGCCAATGTCATCAAAGGCTCGAAGACCATCCTTTGGAACGGTCCCTGCGGCGTGTTTGAGTTCGACACCTTCGCACAAGGCTCAAAGGCTATTGCTGAGGCCATTGCAGCAGCCACCAAGGATGGTGCCTTCTCGCTCATCGGTGGCGGCGACTCCGTGGCATGCATCAACAAGTTCGGTTTGGCTGACCAAGTGAGCTATGTCTCCACTGGTGGCGGTGCCTTGCTCGAAGCCATCGAAGGCAAAGAACTGCCTGGCATTGCAGCGATTAAGAAATGATAACATCATTTTATTATACCAAAAAAGGCGGCCTCGGTCGCCTTTTTTTACTTTCAAAGGTAAAAAATGACCATAAAATTTGTTTTTCTAAGGTGAAAAATCGTAATTTCGCTAAAAGTTTGAAAATATACCAAAAATGAAAAAAGCAACCTTGTTTTTAGCCTTGTTTTTCGGATTCTTTCCGATGCTGAACGCCCAATGGACAAGCCCGGGTAATGGAACGACCTATACCCTTCCCGACTTAGTGAGTGTCTCCAATGGCGCAGTCACTAATGAAGGTACTGTGTTTTCCTTCAATAGCGACATTACCATCTCAGCCAATGATGTATTGAAAATCGACAACCAAGTAACTAGAATTGACGCTGTTGGCGTGTTGATTACCGTGAATGGCTCTATGGTATGCACCAACGCAGTGAGAGTGGGTATCTATGGCGACATGTCGCCAAGCCAACAATTCAGCATGCGATTTGAAAATGCCAAAGACTGTGAACTGAAGATGTTGTATTTCAGCGATGGTGCAGGCATCAAAGTGATAGAGTCTGAAGTGGACTTCATCGACTGCAAATTTGTATATTTCACCTGTGATTACGCCAATGCCGTCATCGATTTTATGAACTGCAATCCGCTGATTGAAGACTGCTATTTCCTTAGGAACGAAGGTGCGGCCATCAGCTCACCTGCCAACGGACAAGGGTCGCCTAGAATTTTGAATAATGTGCTGGAGGAAAATGTCACAAGCGACATCAACAGTCCCCAAATCAATCTCGGTCCTGGCGCAGAAGATACCATTTATATCGTTGGAAATGAAATAGATGATGACTGGGCAACGCATCGCGTGGGCGGCATCTCTATCGCTGACCTCATGGGTACAGGTGCAACAAAGGTATTGCTGAGAGACAATGTTATCGTTAATGGCCGCTATGGCTACAACCAGCAAGGCCTGACCATTTCTTCCATCATCGAGCGGAACCAATTTGTCGACAACCATTTTGAGGATAACCCCATGAACGGCGGCAGCGGCATTAGCGTTTTCGGCATGAATGAGAACAACAAAGCTGTCATTCGCAACAATGTGATTACAGGAAACTTGTGGGGCATCACAGCCATCAACGCTTTCGACATCGACCTCGGCACAGAAGAAAATTGGGGGTATAACCAAATCCACGACAACGGAAACGGCGGCGTGATTTATGACCTATACAACAATTCTACTTGCGACATTATGGCCGTTGGCAACAATTGGGGCACTTCCAACAGTCACATAATCGAGGAACATATTGTACACCAAAACGATGACCCTAGTTTGGGCTTGGTCACTTTTGTTCCTTTTGTTGATGTTGATGGCGTGAACGAAGTATCAGCCAAAGCTTTCGAAGTATGGCCCAATCCCGCCCAAGGTCGTTTCATAGTGGAAGGCAAAGGAAAAATGACCATCACGAATGCCCTCGGTCAAATTTTTATCAACCATGAAATCGACGGCAAAGAAAGCATAGCATTGCCGCAAGGCCTTTATTTTGTGAGATTAGGCGATGTCACGCGAAAGGTGATTATGGAATGACCATTGTGATTGTAGGGCTGTCACACTGTCCTTCGACAAACTCAGGAACATGGCAGCCGCAACTGAAAACAACATTGCGGCTGCCGTAATACGACAGCCCTACAATACCATTATTATATATTATCAAACAATTTTCCTATTTTTGTGCCCAAATTATAACACCATGTCAAAAACTATCGTCAACATCATAGACAAAAGCAATCCTATGCCGGCCTATTTGTTCACCAAGGAATACTACGAAGAAGGTGATGAGTTGCTTTTTATTTCCACTGAAGAGGAAGCCAGTTGCATACAGCTGCTGGCTCAACAACTGAAAGTCGAAGAAACACTGGTAAAAAGCATCATTGTGAAGCGTTTTGAAGACAAGTTCCTCTATGAACACATCTGCCGTACCATCAAGAGCAAACTGAACCCGGAGACACAATATTACCTCAATCTTGCTGGAGGCAACCGTTATATGACTCTTTCGGTGCAGCATGTCTTCGAGGAGTTCAACACCTTGTTTTTCTATACGCAAACCCGCGAGAACCTGATTGTCAAGACCATATTCGACCATAGCATCTATGATGACGACGATGAGGTGTTTCCCATCAAGCACCGCATGACCCTAAAGGAGTATTTCGGCCTCTACGGACTGCAAAGCGATGTGGACCAACCACGTAAACAAGTGAAAGAGATTGCTTTCTCTCAGCATCTGTTTACCATGTTTTCACAAAACATGTTTGGCCGTGGCGATTATCAGGTGATGGAAACACTGCGCGAAAAATACCGCAACTGGAAGTTCCTCATCATCTCGGAAGTGGAAAACCCGCACAAGGAATATATGACCGCCATTCCAAATTTGAGTAAGTTCTTGAATTACATAGGTTTTGTTCCCGAAAGACCAGGTTCTTTGCAAAGCTATGAAATAGAATACCTCACAGGTGGTTGGTTTGAGGAGTATGTCTACGCCTTGATCAAAAATGTCCTGCAACCCGACGACATTGCCATGGGCGTACACATCTCTAACGGCATCATCAAGCACAACAATGAGTTGGATGTGTGCTTCATCAAGGCCAACAAGTTGTTTGTCATCGAATGTAAGACGGGTGTAACCAGCGAAAGCTTGTTCAATGAGATTGTCTACAAAGTCTGTGCCTTGAAGGAAGTGCTGCTCGGCACCAGCAATTCCTATATCTTCTCCTTGAAGAAAGACCACAAGGGCAACTGGAAAAAGACCGCCAAATACATGGGTATCACCTTCTGTGACTGGCTCAACCTGACCAAGCCCGAGTTGCTGAAGAACATCCTCAAGTCGATGGATAAGATTGCCAAAGAAAGTTAGAGGAAAAGCAGAAGCTTTTCCTCTAACTTAGTGTAATTCGCTTGTTAATTGTAATTTAGCGCATTACAGTTTAAACATCACCGTACCCATAATAGGCCTGTTAATGCGCATAGGATATCCCAAATATTGCGCCGTGTAGTCCTTGTCGAAATGGTTGAGCAGACCCAGCGATGACGAAATCCTGAAGGCGATGTCGTTGTATTGGATACCGATGCCGAAATTCCACGACAGGCCAATCCAATTCCACATGGCCTTGCCCGTGTCTTCGAGCGGACTGCCAAACAGATAGCTGCCGCTTCCCGATACGATTCCGGATGCATCCATCTTGCGGAAAACCACCAAGTCGAGGCTGGGACCTGTGAAAAGCTGTAGTTCAGTACGGTCGCCCAATTTGTCGTGGTATTGCAGCATGACGGGAAGCACACCCGCCAAGTCGTGGGCTTTCACCTCGAGGGTTTGACCCTCTTCCTCGAATTTGGCGTAAGGGTGGCTGTACTCAAGGCGCACACCTGTCACAATGCCGAGGGGTGTCTTGCCTAGCATATACTCGCGATCGTATTCAAGACCGTAGGCAATGGCCATCGTGCCTTGCTCAGATGCGAGGTACGACATGCTGATGCCATCACACTTCATCGTCTTGCCCATCATGGAAATGCCGAGCGTGTTGTTCACCCTCTTGCGGCTGACGGGTTCGTTTTTGGTTTCCTGCTGGGCAAATGCCGTGGAGCTCAGCAACAATGCGATTAGTAATAATGCTTTGGTTTTCATTGGTATAATGATTGTTTGTTGTTTTGATTATTGATTTTGTGAATTAATACATCTTTTTTAGTTCTCTTTTGTATCGTTTCCATTCATCTTCATCGCACCAGAACCATTTCTTTCTTTTTATCCAGGCTTTCTTTGGGTCGGGAAGACGGTTAGATGGTACAAAGTAAAACTTGCCATTTGGTTCAATTTTGTAATGTTGGGCATGAAAAAAGTCATATTCCGGACATACGGGGTTTCTACTTAACAGAATCAGAGTGTCTGGTGACTTGGCAAGTAAGGTGTCATGAATGCCATAGGATGGAGTGTTTGCATTGCCAATTACAAAACACTCCGTCACAATGGTGTCGTTATGCATTTCGAACTTACCCCACTCAGCTGCATTAAATAAGCTATCATGCATCCATAGTGAACTACAGTATGTCTTGTCAGTATAGAAAGCAATCCTATATGTTGCTTCGCCAAATGGATCATCAGACCCATGTTCATAAAACTGATTGCCTTCTATGTCAACTGCTATTTTGGGATAATAATAAAAACCATCCGTTCTAATCCGCCCATCAACACTTGTGGTGTCATTACTATAGCACATACTTATACGATTAATCACACACTCATTGTTTCTGATCGGCATAGTATTCTCAAGTCGATCCAAATTAGCATCAGACAAGTATTGAATGGTTTTATTGTTAGGGAATGCATTTTCAAGAATGGTTAGGCATCCAGTTTGTGTAAAACACAGTAAAATAACAGCTATAAAAGATATTAGTTTTTTACCCGTTCCAGCAAATTTACAATCCTTTATGTTAACATTGGCTCTCATCTTTTTTCATTGGCTGATCTAAAGGTTTTCATTCAATTGCGCAATTACACTGCTGATATTATTTTGAGTTTGTAGGGTTGTTACACCTTTTGATTTCATGCTCACAAAAGTATATCAAAAATCCATATCATAACCATCTGTCAAGCCCTAGTATTGTTTTGTCCATATGATTTTTGGTTTTCAAATTTCCAATATGTTATTAATCATTGGTTTATATAAAATCGCATTTTTATTTTGTCCCTATGATTTTTCGTTTTAAGAGACAATCAAACGCTAAAATCATACGATTTTATCAAACACTATTTAATGGTTTACTGAATAGACTTACTCTAATGTAAGTCATCATTCAAAAAAACTATCTTCTCATCCGTTACCAACAATCGAGAGTCTAATCCGAAAAACAATGCCCGATTGTCATCAAAATGCCCGGCAGGGAAACCGAAACAAACTGGATAATCGTATTCCGCCACAGCCTCGGCAATGACTTCTTCCACCGACATTCCGAACGGATCGGGATTATCGTGGATTTGAGTCAAACCACCAACAATGAGACCCTTTAAACATCCCAGTTTTCCAGCCCGTTTCAAGGCATGCATCATCCTGTCAATGTGGTAAATATATTCGTCTACTTCTTCGATGAACAGGATTTTCCCATCCAATTCAGGAAAAGTATCGGATCCTATCATGCCATACAGAACGGACAGATTTCCACCAACAATTTCACCTTCCATCATGCCCAAGCGGTTCAATGGGTTTGAAGGAATTTCGTATTGCAATGGCTTGCCTGTCAAAGCATCAAGTAAGGATTGTTTGGCTTCTGGAGTTTTGTTGGCAAAATAGAAAGGCATGGCTGCATGAAGACTTGGAACGCCCAAACGGCTCAGTTTGCCATGCAGCACAGTACCATCACTGAAACCCACAACCCATTTAGGATGCTTCAAAAATTGGGTGAAGTCTAACTTGTTGATGATGCGAATGCTTCCATAGCCACCTCTCGCTATCCAAATCGCATCAATATCCTCATTATCAAGATATTCATGAAATACAGCGGCACGGAAATTGTCGTCACCAGCAAAGATATGATGCACTGCAAAAAGCCTGTCATCATATATGGGAACAAAACCTTTCTCTTCCAGCCAATGGATGGCATACTCCATTTCTTCAGGCTTGACCATTCGAGCTGGAGCGGCAATGGCCACTTTTGAACCTTGTTTTAAGTATGGAATAACCATGTCTTTTTTCTTTTTTATCACAAAACCAACAAAACTTTCAAAACTCATCCTTTTCAGTAACCTGCAACGGAACCTGGTTGGTGGCTTTCTTTAAATAACAAATGTTTTATTGGTTTTGTGATAACATTACTCCTTAATAATTTCGTTTTCTTCCAAAGCCTCGCCATCATACTTCACTTCCTTGCCTTGGTCGTAAGTGACGGTAAAATACAACTCACCTGTATCCAAATATTTCTTCCAATCACCGTGTTTGACGCCTGCCTTATAATTCTGTATCTCGCGCAACCTTCCGTTTTCATAATAGAACAAATGTTCACCATCAGGATAACCTGCATTGAAAGTTCCCCTAAAAGCCATTTTATCGTTGTCGTAATACGACACCCACTCCCCTATCTGTTTGTCGTTACGGTATTCGCCTTGGGTACGCATGTCTCCAATTTCTTCAGTCCACTTGCCGTTTTTCATGCCATCAAAATAGGTTCCCGAAACAATAACATTGCCTTTCGCATCATATTCCTTGTAAGGTCCATTGGGTTGACCTTTGTAGAACTGTTCTTCAATTTGCTTCTGTCCATTGTCAAAATACCAAGTCCAAAAACCATCGGGCTGACCTTCTTTATAACTACCAATTTCCTGTATCTGACCATTTTTATAGTAAAACTTCCACTCTCCTGAACGCTCACCATCGATGAAAAGACCTTCGGCACGCAAGGTGCTGTCTGGATAAAACTCCTTGTATTCGCCACGTCGCTTGCCATCGGTGTCCACAATGCCTTCACCTACCAATGCGCCTTTCTTGTAAGTCTGGGAGTTGACAACATTGCCTTCTTCGTCAAATTCACGCCAAATGCCTTCTTTTTTGCCGTCGCGGAAGGAAGCTTCGCGTTTTACCTTGCCATTAGGATAATATTCATGTTTCACAATAAGCGGTTTTTGGTCACCTTCCAACACTTGCTCCACATCATTCACGTATTTTGTGATTTTCTTCAGGTTGCCTTTCTCGTCGTATTCCTTGTAAAATCCATCGCGTAAACCATGACGATAGTAACATTCCGTATGTAGACTCCAATCTTCATAGAAAGTTTTCCAATAGCCATGTTTCTTGCCTTCTCGGTCGTAACGGTTCAAGGCCTCACGGGTCATGACAAAACCTTTGCGATAAGTGATGATCTCACGCAATGTTCCCATAGTGTCGAAGACAGGTGAAATGCCTTCCTCGAAACCGTTTTTGAACGTCATGGTCTGGATGAGATGCCTTTTCTTATCGTATCTCCTGCCTTCACCTGACCTGACATCATTCACAAATGGCTCCTCCAAGATGTCCTCTTTACCGAAGGTAAAGCGAGGTCCATTTTTCAAGTCCTTGGCATAATTCACGATCAGAGTGGTGTCGCCAGCTTCTGAAAAGAATACCCAAGTGCTGTCCAAAAGGAAATTCGTGCGCTTGCCAATCGACTTCAAGTGACCGCTTTCGTAATAAGTCTTCCAAAGTCCATCCGGCTTACCATCACGCAATGTCCCCTCACTCGAAATCTGTCCACTTGGATAGGTATAGGTCTGATATTCAGTCTGTGAGAATACCTCGTTACTGAAAAACAAACCCATCAATATCAAGAATATAAGGCTTTTTATCCGTTTCATTGGCTCATTAAATTCGGGTCAAAATTAGACATTTTCGTTGGATTAGAGATACCCGTTTTTCAAATCTCGAAAAATTCCACCCGGAATTATCAACACCCAAATTATCAATATTTCATTTTTATATTTTTAATCTTTTAGAATTATAAAGTTTGCTACTGTTGTTAATAAGCCTGTGAATTGGTTGAAAACTTTTCAATAAATTTCTTGCATTAATGGTTTTCAGTTTGAGAGTATCTTCGATTAAATGGACAAGATTTTCTTTTTCAGACTTATCAATACCTTTTCGGCTATTCGATGAAAAATGAAAAACTGTGTAAAAATGATCTCGAGTATTTGAAATGATGTTCATTTTAGGATGGTTTTAGGTTGAAAAATTGTTGAATCAACAAAGGTATTTTTTTATGCACATGATTGAAAAAGTTATCAACAAAATAGCTGTTGATAACTTATTATTTTACTGATTTTCAATTTATTATTTCAAAAATGTTGATTTTTTTCAAGCGGGTAAATCATTCATAAATAATGCAATAAGGACTTTATGAACAACGAAAATATGTACTTTTGCGAATTGATTTATCAACAACAGAAAAATGGAGCACATCATACCCATAGCAAGTGATCACGGTGGCTTTGAAATGAAGCAATATTTGATAGAAAAACTAACAGAGGCAGGTTACAAAGTTGACGATTATGGCACATACACCCCCGATAGCGTCGACTATCCTGATATGATTCATCCTTTAGCTAATGCAATAGAAGGTGGACAATATCGGTTAGGCATCATCCTTTGTGGCAGCGGCAATGGAGCCCAGATGACAGCCAACCACCATCATAATGTAAGAGCTGCCTTGTGTTGGAATGTAGAATTAGCCAAATTAGCCCGTCAGCATAACGATGCTAATATCCTTGCCTTGCCTGGACGCTTTATTTCCAATGAACTTGCATGGGAGATGGTGCAAGCTTTTTTGCACACTGACTTTGAAGGAGGTCGTCATAAAAGAAGAGTTGAAAAGATAGAACCCATTGAAAACTATGATGATAAGTGACCCAAAAATAGTATTTGAAGAAGGCTGTGCCTTGGCTTTTGATGACGAGCATTGGCAGAAGATGAACTACAGCACCAGCTGTTTCGAGAACAATTTTGCCAAAGGGAAGGAAAACTACCGTAACCTCGACTTGGAAAAACAGCGTGCCTATACCCTGCGCAACAAGTCGCTCTTGGGTTTGGAAAAGCTGTTGGTTGACTTTGAAACGCACTTTACTGAAAACGGAGGCAAAGTATTATGGGCGCGCAATGCCGACGATGCCTTGACGATGATTTATGATCTCATTTGCAAGGAAAAAGCCGATGCCATTATGCGTTCCAATTCCACTGTCCTCGATGAAATAGAGTTGAATGGCTTCTTGGAACGCAAGGAGATCCGCGTTGTGGAGACTGAAGTAGCTCGTTTTGTGTTGCATAAGGCACACAAGAAGTCTTATCACCCCCTTGCGCCTTCCTTGCATCTCTCAAAGGAAGAAAACAATGCCATCCTGACTTCTGCTTTCAAGTTGAAGCCCGACAGTTCTGCAAAGCAAATGGTCAACTTTGTGCGGCATGAGGTGGGTATTGAGTCGCAAGACCCACCTATTTGTATTACTGGAGCCAACTTTCTGCTTTCCGATTCAGGTGGCGTAGTGCTTACCGAGAATGAAGGTAATATCTTGAAATCCACTTCGATGGCAAGAGTTCACATTGTAGTGGCAGGCATTGCCAAGGTGATTCCCAGCATTGACGATTTGAGTGTGTTGTTGCCATTGGTGTCGTTGCATTCTTCTGGTCAAAGCATGGCGGCTTGCAATAGCATCACTTTCGGTCCGTCCACGACAGGCAGTGGTCCTGAGCAAATGTATGTGGTCCTATTGGACAACAACCGTTCGGAAATGCTTTCGCAAGAGCAACAGCGCAAAGTGATGTCTTGCATCCATTGTGGGGCATGCATCAGCGTGTGTCCGGTCTATAAGAACATAGGCGGGTATTCATATGGTACCAAGCATATTGGTCCTGTTGGCACGGTGATGACGCCATTGATGGCAGGCATGGAGGATTACAACTACCTCAATTCAGCCTGTGCGTTGTGCGGTAAGTGTGTCGAAATCTGTCCCATGAAGATTCCGTTGGACGACTTAATCATCGAAAATCGCCATTTGGCCATGACTGAAAAAACTGGCAATACCAAATATGACGCTTTGCTAAAAGCCATGATTTGGCATTGCAAGTCGCGAAAAAAGATGGATAGTCCATTGTTTTTCAAGAAATTGGAAATGAAGCGTTTGTTGGCACCGCTTTGGGGCGAAACCAGGGCCCTGCCCGAGTTTGCTTCCAAGTCATTCAGCCAGCAGTGGAAGGAACGAAATCTGTAATTAACTGCAAATATCCTCTTCATCACTTTCCCTCCCGAGCCAAGCGAATCTCTTCATTGATTTCATCCAAGGTCATATCGGGGAAAGCACCCTGTTCTGCCATTTTGCGAATATCCATAAAAGCGCGACGGCCTTCTTCGTGGATGGCATCGTTTTCCGTCATCTCAATTTCGAAAGGAATCCGACGTTTGCGCACAAC
>JAEEGK010007890.1_pt1 | contig 25318 bp, 13 predicted proteins | sample 8958771 | NCBI WGS metagenome assembly JAEEGK01 (sample SAMN16246547, study PRJNA631951) | gut metagenome | biome: gut microbiome; feature: rumen; material: SC-attached | host: Bos | place: Iran: Karaj | collected 2018-10
TAGTGGACAAGGTGGACGTTCTCTTCTACACCCACAACCACTACGACCATATCGACAACCACGTCCGCGATATCTGCCACAGGAAGGATGTTCCGATCTACGCGACAGAAGAGATATTCAAGGATGATCCAAAGGTACACCACGTCCGCTTCGACGACCTTCACACCTTCGGAATTGACCATCCAAAGGGAAAACTCACAGTCAACGTGCTGCCCGGCCACCAGGATGCTGTACAAAACAACATCTGGATAGTAACCATGCCGAACGGCAAGGTCGTGGGAGCCACCGGCGATCAATGGAAGGACGAAGGAGCGGATCTCAAGTGGTTGAAAGATATTCATTTAAGATTGCCGAAGATCGATGTCCTCGCAATGGATTGCTGGATTCACGACTACGACGAGCACGTGGCCGACTTCAATCCCAGGCTGCTGGTCTCCCAGCATGAGAACGAGATCGGCGCCCATGGAATCGATCACCGAGAGGCTTATTGGATGACGATGTACAAGAATGCCCACTTCCACCAGAACACGACACCTTATGTGCTCATGGCCTGGGGAGAATGGTACGACTTCAGATAGAAATGAAAACTCTCCGACACACTCTGGTTGCCGCGTTCCTCCTGGGGCTTATATCAGCCTGCGGGATGCGGGAGAATCCTGCTCCTGAAAGTCCCAGGATAGTCAACATAATCAATTTCATCCGTTACACCGAACCCCGTTCGGAAGAGATAACCGAAAAGGTTCTCTACGAGACCGTACACTCACAGTCCGAAGACCTTCGTTCAAAGGACCTGATCGGCACATATCTGCTTCAGTATGATGCGCTGATCGATCCTTCCTATCAAGCCCTGATGAAAGAGGAGATCGCCCGCGGATGCGAGGTTGGAGCATGGTGGGAAATCACCCAGCCTCATGTGGAGGCAGCAGGATACACCTGGAGGGGACGCTTCCCTTGGGACTGGCATGCCCATGTCGGCTTCTCTGTCGGATACACCCAAGACGAAAGAGAGCATCTCGTGGACATCTACATGGAGAAATTCAAGGAAATCTTCGGTTTTTATCCCAAGTCGGTGGGCTCCTGGTTCATTGAGGCCGGAACTCTTGCCTATCTCCGCGACAAGTATGGGATAGAGGCTTCCTGCAACTGCCGCGACCAGGTCGGAACTGACGGTTACACAATCTGGGGAGGCTATTGGAACGGAGGTTACTATCCCAGCCGCCAGAATGCCTACATGCCGGCCCAAACCAAGGAGGGCTGCATAGACGTACCGATATTCAGAATGCTCGGAAGCGACCCCATCTACCAGTACGAGGCAGGAGTCGGCGGAGTTGTCCAGAGCGTGGTCACCCTGGAGCCTGTCTATGAGAGAGGAGGTGGCGACCCCGATTGGATAGACTGGTTCTTCAGGATGTTCACCGAGGAACCACACCTGGGATTCAATTATGTCCAGGTCGGGCAGGAAAACTCATTTACCTGGAATGCAATGGCTAAAGGTTTCGTCTGCCAGACCGACCGCCTTGTAAAGCTTCGCAAAGAAGGGAAGGTCAGGATTGAGACTCTCTCAGAGACAGGTCGTTGGTTCAAAGAGCGCTATCCTGTCACTCCGCCCACTTCCGTAGTCACCACCGAGGATAACCAGGGCAACGGACTGAAGACCTTCTGGTTCAACAGCCGATACTACAGAGCGAACCTTCTTTGGAAAGGCAATTCTCTGAAATTCCGCGACTTGCATGTGTTCGACGAGAATCTGAGATCTGAATATCTTGACAATCCTGACACCCTTCCGATATTCCATTACGAAACCCTTCCCCTAGTGGATGGCTGCCTCTGGAGCTCTTCGGACAATCTTGCAGCACTGCGTTTTGTAACCCCCGATTTCGAAAGTGGAGATCCTGAATTCGCTGTAGCCGATGGAGGAAACTGCCAGCAGGTAATCTGGCCTTCATCAGACGGCAGCGGAAAGTTCCTGCTGTCCTTTACCGAAGACGCGATAGACATTTCTTCCGACGGCAAGGTTGGAGACTGGTGCCTGGAGTTATCCGTGAATCCCGGCACTGAACTGCCATTCACAGACATCTCCTACAAGACCGTAAAGGGGCGTTATCAAGGAATCGAGTACTGTTTGACGGTCTCAAATGGCGGATTCGAAGACCTTCGCTCCCAAGGCGACGGCACCGTCCTCCGCATCAAGCCATCTTCCGGACGCATAGTCCTTGTCATGAATAAATGAACAGACGATTCCTGCCAACGGACACAACTGGCTTGTGATTAGATAAGATTAAATATTCATAGATTATGAGAAAAGTATTGTTCCTTGCACTGGTCTGCATCCTTCCCCTGGTCTCCTGCGGGAAGAAGGTCCCGGCTTCCGTACCGGCCCAGATAAAGAACGGAATCATTGAACTCAAGGCTCCGCCCCGCGCCCCCGGCCAGTTGAGCGCCCTCGGAATGAAATGCGACCCTATCGAAACGGTCCGCATCGCATTTGTCGGAGTGGGTGGTCGCGGAACTTCCGCAGTAAGCCGTTACACCCATATCGACGGAGTCAAGATAGTGGCTTTATGCGATCTGAAACAGGAGCGCCTGGACATCTGCCAGAACATCCTCAAGGAAGCCGGGTTGCCTGCTGCCGACAACTATCTCGGAGAGGAAGCTTATAAGGAGCTGTGCGACAGGGACGACATCGACCTGGTGTACATCGCAACCGACTGGCTGGATCATGTACCGATCTCCGTTTATGCCCTTGAGCATGGCCATCATGTAGCCTGCGAAGTTCCTGCCGCCATGACCATAGACGAATGCTGGCAGCTTGTCGATGCCTGCGAGAAGAACCGCCGGCACATGATGATGCTGGAGAACTGCTGCTACGACTTCTTCGAGATGTCTGCACTGAATATGGCCCAGCATGGTCTCTTCGGTGAGGTCTATCATGTGGAAGGCGCCTATATCCACTTCCTTTCCGAAGGTTGGGATAAGGGCGAGACCTGGAGGCTTGACTACAACATGGAGAACCGCGGGGACAACTATCCCACCCACGGACTCGGACCGATCTGCCAGGTTCTGAACATCCACAGGGGTGACAAGATGGATTACCTGGTCGCCATGGACACTCCGTCCTACAACGGCAAGGTCTCGGCAAAGAAATTCCGTGACAAGGATTACTGCAAGGACGGCGACCATACCATCAGCTTGATCCAGACTGAGAAAAAGAAACTCATCGAGGTCCAGCACAACGTGTATGCCTACCGTCCTTATTCAAGGATGTACCAACTTACCGGAACGGAGGGATTCGCTAACAAATATCCCCAGGAGGGAATATCCGTCAAGGGTTTGAACGGCCATCTTTATGTTTCCCAGGAAGTGATGGACTCACTGCTGACTGCCTACAGACCGGAATTTGCAAAAGCCATCGAAGAGAAGGCAAAGACCGTCGGAGGCCATGGTGGAATGGACTACATCATGGACTACAGGCTTATCTACTGCCTGCATAACGGTCTCCCGCTGGATGAGGATGTGTACGATGCTGCCGAATGGTCAGCTGTACAAGAACTCAGCAGGATATCCCTTGAGAATGGGTCCATGCCAGTCCGTTTCCCGGACTTCACCAGGGGTGACTGGAATGTCACCGATGGTTTCCACTACGCCCAGTAATCGTTGTTTTACAGAAGTTGATGACTATCAGGCTATTATGAAAAACGCATAGATTATTTTTCTATGCGTTTTTTGTAATTATCTTATTGTGAACCACTTCTGAAAAACGGGAAACTTTTGCTGGTTGCAAATGATGATGAACGGGCAAATTGCCAGACGAGTAATTTATTACTGCAGCTTGAGGGTGAGGGCGATGAAATCCTCGACACTGAGCCGTTCGGGACGGAGGTCGAAAACCGGGTCAGCTATGATACCAGGTCTCTGATCCTGCCGGACCAGCGGCTTCAGGGAATTGCGAAGGGTCTTGCGCCTCTGGCCGAAAGCGGTTTTGACCACTGACCGGAATAGTTTCTCGTCGCAGCCCAGAGAGGTGCGTGAATTACGAGTGAGACGGATTACGGCCGAATGGACTTTGGGCGGGGGATTGAATGCGCCGGGGCCGACCGTGAAAAGATATTCAATGTCATACCATGCCTGGAGGAATACGGAAAGGATTCCATAGGTCTTGGTGCCGGGCTTCTCCGCGATTCTTTCAGCGACTTCCTTCTGGATCATGCAGACAACTTCCGGGACAAGGTCGCGGTACTCTAGGATCTTGAAGAATATCTGGGAGGAGATATTGTACGGGAAGTTGCCGATGATTGAAAACTGCTCTGGGAAAAGTCCGGAGAGGTTCATCTTAAGGAAGTCCCCTTCAATCAGCCCGTCCCCCAAAGCCGGATAATGCTTCTTCAAGTAAACCACGCTCTCCTTGTCGATCTCGACGACTTTGAGGTTTTTATTCAGCAGGTACTGAGTCAACACGCCCATACCGGGACCGACCTCGAGGACGTCGGAACCTTGGAGGGCATCGACTATCCGGGTGGCTATGGATTGGTCGGTCAGGAAATGCTGACCGAGTGATTTTTTCGCGCGAACTTCCATGGACACAAAGATAGTGCATTTTCTTCTATCAAGGTTGGACGGAATTTGCTAAATTTGCAGTCTTGCAGGAATATTCCGAATAATAACAAATCTAGATATGTACAGAGATCACACCTGCGGAGAACTCCGCATCGCTAACGTCGGACAGAAAGTGACCCTGGCCGGTTGGGTCCAGAGGTCAAGGAAACTTGGAGGAATGACCTTCATCGACCTTCGTGACCGCTACGGAATCACCCAGCTTGTAGTCGAGGCAGATGCCGAGGCTTCCCTTGTCGAAACCGCCACTTCCCTTGGTAGGGAGTTCGTAATCCAGGCGGTAGGAGAGGTTGTCGAACGCCAGAGCAAGAACCCGAAGATGACCACCGGTGACATCGAGATCAAGCTCGAGAAGATAACCGTCCTCAACAAGTCTGTCACCCCTCCTTTCACTATCGAAGACGAGAGCGATGGAGGAGAGGACATCAGGGCCAAGTTCAGGTATCTCGACCTCAGGCGTAATCCTCTCCAGAGCGCCCTTGCCCTCAGGCACAGGATGGCTCATGAGGTTCGCAACTATCTGGATTCCAAGGGATTCATGGAGATTGAGACCCCGTATCTCATCAAGTCCACTCCCGAAGGAGCACGCGATTTCGTGGTCCCTTCCAGGATGAATCCCGGGCAGTTCTACGCCCTTCCCCAGTCTCCACAGACCTTCAAGCAGCTCCTGATGGTCGCAGGTTACGACCGCTACTTCCAGATCGTACGCTGCTTCCGTGACGAGGACCTTCGCGCAGACCGCCAGCCCGAGTTCACCCAGATCGACTGCGAGATGAGCTTCGTGGAGCAGGAGGATGTCCTGAATATGTTCGAGGGCATGATGAGGACTCTCTTCAAGAATGTCCTGGACGTTGAGATCAAGGATCCCCTTCCCCGCATGAGCTGGTACGATGCCATGGACAATTACGGTTCCGACAAGCCGGACATCCGCTTCGGAATGACGATCCATGAGATTACTGACAAGGTAAAGGGTAACGGATTCTCTGTTCTCGATGATGCTGCATATGTCGGCGCGATCGCCGTTCCCGGTGGAGCTGAATACACCCGCAAGCAGATTGACGAGATCACAGACTGGGTCAAGAGGCCCCAGGTCGGTGCCAAGGGCTTGATCTACATCAAGCTCAACTCCGACGGTTCCGTCAAGTCATCAATCGACAAGTTCTACACTCCCGAGCAACTTAAGGCCATTGCCGAGGCTGTTGAGGCCAAGACAGGTGACATCATATTCATAATGAGCGGCCCCGAGATGAGGAAGGTCCAGACCATGCTGGGCGTCCTGCGTCTCGAGATGGGCGGCAGGCTCGGCCTCAGGGATCCCAAGGTGTTCGCACCACTCTGGATCGTGGACTTCCCGCTTCTCGAGTGGAGCGAGGAGGACGGACGTTTCTACGCCATGCACCATCCTTTCACCGCCCCGAAGCCGGAGCATATGGACTGGTTCAACAGCAACAGGAAGGAGGACCTCGAAAGGGTCTGCGCCAATGCCTATGACTTCGTGCTGAACGGCAACGAACTCGGCGGCGGTTCCATCAGGATCCATAATGCCGATGTACAGAAGAGGATGTTCGAGGTGCTCGGAATCGGTCCCGAGGAGGCTGAATACAAGTTCGGCTTCATCATCCACGCCTTCCAGTTCGGTGCTCCGCCCCACGGAGGACTGGCTTTCGGATTCGACCGCGTGTGCGCCCTCTTCGCAGGCAAGGAGTCCATCCGCGACTTCATCGCCTTCCCGAAGAACAACCAGGGCCGTGACGTGATGATCGACTCCCCGTCCGAGATCGACCAGATCCAGCTGGACGAGCTGAACCTGGACATCCGTCCTCTTCCGGAGAAGTAGTTATCCGAATATGATTACCCGCTGATCCTGTCCAGGAACAGTCCGAATCCGTTGATGACCGGCGGAGCGAAGGTTATTTTATTACCAGCCAAGTATAACCGTTGGCGGGGATGGTGACGGTCACGGGCGCATTGTAGCGGCGGTCGAGGCGGACCCTGCGGGCAGGGCCGTCTTGTTCCTGGATACGGGCTGTCCCGGTGAGGCCTGTATAGTAGAGAGGGAGGGTTATCGTGCGGCTTATATCCTTGTCCGTAGGATTGTAGAGCATTACGAAGCCCTTCTCGTCGAGCGAAGGATTTACGTGCATTATTCCGTCCCAGTCTCGTCCGTCGGGCCTGCGGAGGTGGATGATATCGCTGCACAGGATGTCGCGATGCTCCTTGTACCAGCTGATGATCTCCTTGATCGCTTCCTTGGTCCGTTCGGTGTCGTAGAGCCTGAATCCGCGGTAGCAAGACTGGACGCCCGAACCGTAGTTCTGGATCATATGGGCCTTGTAGAAGTCCAGGTGCTCGTCGAGCGGCTCGATGGTGGCCGCCGCTCCGCCTCCATGATACTGGACGAGCGGAGTGAAGGTCCAGCTGCTTGTAGGAATACGCTTCCACGTTCCGTCATATATGTTCTGGCGCCCGAGTACGACCTGTCGCTCGCGGGGGAGGGACCAGTTGACCTCACGATAGCCTATGAAGCATTTAGTGGAACCTATGAGCAGGGTTCCCTCGTCCGGGACGTTCATGTATATCCCTTCCGCCCTCATCCATTTGTAGAGGTCCTCCAGCATCTTCCTCTGCTTCCACTGGGAGTCTTCCAGGCCCTTGTGGAAAGCGTGGGAAGTCGAGGCGCAGGGGTCGCCGGAATATGAGCCGTCGTGCTCGAAGAAGTCCATCCCGGTCTTCTCGAAGAAGGTTTTGATCTTCCTGAAATACTCGTGTCCCCATTCGCTGGACAGGCAGGGCGAACTGCCGAAGGTCATTCCTCCGCGCTTCCCGGTCTCGGGATTGATTATGTCCACGTCATCACTGATCCAGCGGCTGGCTAGCAGGGAATAACCTCCTATCTCTATTCCCCTGGAGTGGGCATAGTCCACATATCCCTTGAACCTGGCTATGTTTTCCTCGCTCTCGTCCTCCATATTCAGGCCCGAGCCGAAACTCAGGATTACCATTTCATAGCCGGTCTCGACGCATTGGTCGATGGCTGCCTTGACATCCTCTTCCTTGGAAGAAGTGAGATGCATGAATATGGGATTCTCTGTGGTCCACGGTGCGAGAGTAGTTCGGAAACGCCTGATTGACAAGGTTTTCCTTTCGCGATCCTCGCTGTCGAAAGGCATTATCCAGTTGCGGTAGCTTTCAAACCTGCCCCCTGCTTCCAGAGTTTCATCCGGACCGAGCGGCAGCCTTGAAACCAGAAGGCAGGGAGTGTTGAGGGCATAATTGACCTGTGAAGTGTAGCGGGGATCCTTCTCCCAATATGTCGTGGTGCTGGAGACCTGCCTCCAGTCGCTCTCCACATACAATTTGCCTTCAGGAGAGTGGGGTATGTGATCCACGTCGGATTCATATTCGACGACGGCAAGCTCTTCAAGGGTGAACTTGTCGAGATTGATTTCCCTTCCGCTTTCATTGACCACGACCAGCCATTTGCCGATGATCGGTGCCCCGTCGTAGATCTCATAGTGAAGCTCAACCTTCACTCCATTGACCGGCTCGGGCCCTTCCAGGAAGAATATCAGTTCCTTCCCTTTCGGATCCCAATCCTTGATGAGGGACCAGCGTTTCCGGTTCCATTCCATCCTCTTCGTGAGGTCGGTCACTTTGTAGTCGACCACCTGGAATGAATCCGGCAGGGGCGTGAACCTGTCGAGCCAACCTTCGAGCAGGTAACCATATTCATCGATGTCACCGAGGCCTCCCAGGGAATAGTCCTTTCCGTCGATGGTTATCGTTCCCTCTGGGCTTGCGGTGCGGATAAATGTTTCTCCCGTCGAGTTGTTGATGATGTTCGTGGTCGCCAGGTTCGGCTGTATCCTGAAGATTCTGCTGACCAGGCCGTTGGTCAGGATTATATCCTTCCCGTCCCCGGATTCTTCCACGGATGAAATGAATGGACTGCCATCGATGAGCCAATCCTTTGCCGGCTCTTCCCTGGCGCAGGAAACGAGAAGTGTCAGCAGCAGCGCCGCAGCGATCCGACAGTGCCTCATAACGCGTACTGGAATCCGTCAGTGACATTCCAGTCGCCCCTTGTGAAGTCAGGGAAACGGACAGGCATCGAACCGTTCTCAAGGGAGATCCTGCTCAGTTCCTGGACGGCGGACCATTCGGCGGCGTCATAGACATCCTCGTCCAGAGGCAGTCCGTGGCGCAGGCAGTAGATCAGCCTGTAGTCCATGATATAGTCCATCCCTCCGTGGCCGCCGACGGTCTTTGCCTTTTCTTCGATCGCCTTGGCGAACTCCGGCCTGTAGGCAGTCAGCAGTGAATCCATCACTTCCTGGGGAACATAAAGATGACCGTTCAGATCCTTGACGGAAATCCCTTCCTCGGGGTATTTGTTGGCGAATCCCTCCGTTCCGGTGAGCTGGTACATCCTGGTGTAGGGACGGTAGGCGTACACGTTGTGCTGGACCTCGATGAGCTTCTTCTTCTCGGTCTGGATCAGGCTGATGGTGTGGTCGCCGTCCTTGCAGTAATCCTTGTCCCTGAATTTCTTTGCGGAGGCCTTACCGTTGTAGGACGGGGTGTCCATCGCTACCAGGTAGTCCATCTTGTCACCCCTGTGGATGTTCAGCACCTGGCAGATCGGCCCGAGTCCGTGGGTGGGATAGTTGTCCCCGCGGTTCTCCATATTGTAGTCAAGCCTCCAGGTCTCGCTCCTGTCCCAACCTTCGGAAAGGAAGTGGATGTAGGCGCCTTCCACGTGATAGACCTCACCGAAGAGGCCCTGCTGGGCCATGTTCAGGGCGGACATCTCGAAGAAATCGTAGCAGCAGTTCTCCAGCATCATCATGTGCCTGCGGTTCTTCTCGCAGGCATCCACGAGCTGCCAGCATTCGTCTATAGTCATTGCAGCCGGCACCTCGCAGGCCACGTGATGACCGTGTTCCAGGGCATAGACGGAGATGGGCACATGGTCCAGCCAGTCAGTCGCGATGTACACGAGGTCGATGTCGTCCCTGTCGCACAGTTCCTTGTAGGCCGTCTCTCCGAGATAGTTGTCCGCTTCAGGAAGCCCGGCATCTTTCAGATAACCCTGGCAGAGATCCAGACGGTCCTGCTTGAGGTCGCAGAAGGCCATGATCCTTACACCGTCTATCTGGGTATACCTTTTCACTGCACTTGCACCTCTGCCGCCCACTCCTACGAAGGCGATGCGGACCGTGTCGATCGGGTCACAGGCCATTCCAAGGGCACTTTGCTGTCCCGGTGCCCGCGGAGGGGTCTTGAGTTCGATCATGCCGTCCTTTATGGTCGCAGGCACGGATGCGGGGACTTTTTTCCCGCAGGAAGCGATGGCGAGCGAACAGATAATCGCCAGGAAGAATAACTTTCTCATTGTCTTAATGTATTTGTTGTTTTTCATTATTTGACAGGAAGTGTAATGGTAACGGTACCGCCGCTCTTTCCGGCGGAAGGCTTGATGCGGAGGACTGCGCCCCCGCCTTGTGTACGAAGGTCCTCCAATTCACCCTTCGTGACGGAAATACCGTAGTCGATACCTTGATAACGCGCCTTGACGGACTTGCCTGATATCTCCGTGAAAGGCAGTTCAGTTCCGGGATTGACCGACAGTTCCAGACACCAGTCTCCAACCTTTCCGTCGGAGGAGATATCGATACAGTCTTCGCTGAAGGACAGCAGGAACCTTCCGCTGCCGTCCGAAGAAGGCCATATTACTTGCTGGCGGTTTCCGCCGTCGTCGGCCGGGAATTCAGGGTCTCCGCCTTCGAATCCGGGTGCCGTGAAACGCAGGCCGGCCATGTTGTCCGCAGAACTCCAAAGGCATCCGTCCACCAGGGGAAGGGTTTCATAATGGAATACCGGAAGGGTGTCGGGATGGTCGAGATATTCAGACCGCAGGTTCTCGTCGAAAACGTGCAAGTCGCGGAATTTCAGTGAATTGTCCTTCCAGAGAAGGTTGCAGCGGTAGTACCGGCTGTTGAACCAGAGGGTTTTCAGACCGTTGCCCTGGTTATCCTCGGTGGTGACAACCGAGGTGGGTGGAGTGACTGGGTAACGCTCCTTGAACCAGCGTCCGGTTTCACTGAGGGTCTCGATCCTGACCTTGCCTGCTTCGCGAAGCTTGACGAGACGGTCTGTCTGGCAGACGAACCCTTTCTCCATGGCGTTCCAGGTGAAGGAATTCTCCTGCCCGACCTGGACATAATTGTAACCCAGGTGAGGCTCCTTAGTGAACATCCTGAAGAACCAGTCGATCCAGTCCGGGTCGCCACCTCCTCTCTTATAGACCGGCTCGAGGGTGACCACGCTCTGGACGACACCGCCGACTCCTGCCTCGTACTGGTAGATGGGGTCGCTTCCGAGCATCCTGAATATGGGAACGTCTATGCCGCCCTCCCTGGTCTGTGCGGGCATATAGGCGTTCTGGCGGCTGGGATAGTATCCACCGTTCCAATATCCTCCCCAGATGGTGTAGCCGTCGGTTCCGACCTGGTCACGGCAGTTGCAGGAAGCCTCGATCCCATATTTCTCGCGGAGATAGGCGAGCGTGCCTGCCTCTATAAACCAGGAACCGACCGATTTGGGATAGAAGCCGAATATATCCTTGAATTTCTCCATGTAGATGTCCACTAGATGCTCCCTCTCGGCCTGGGTGTATCCGACCGAGAAGCCAACGTGGGCGTGCCAGTCCCAGGGGAAGCGTCCTCTCCAGGTATATCCTGCGGCCTCCACGTGCGGCTGGGTGATCTCCCACCAGGCTCCTACCTCGCAACCGCGGGCTATCTCCTCCTTCATCAGAGCCTGGTATGAAGGATCTATAAGTGCGTCATACTGGAGCAGATAGGTGCCGATAAGGTCCTTCGAGCGAAGGTCCTCAGCCTGTGAGTGTACGGTCTCGTAGAGGACCTTCTCGGTAATTTCTTCCGAACGGGGTTCGGTGTAACGGATGAAGTTGATTATGTTGACTATCCTGGGAATCTCCTTGGACTCGAAGGCGGCGAAGCGGCGTATGATCGGCTTTGCCTTGGAGGAGTCGGCGACGAACCGCAGGGATGCCACTTCGACCGGAGCGAACCTGGCTATGCGCTTGTGTCCGATATTGGTTCCTTCGCAGAGTCTGATGACACTGCCGTCAGCCTTCACCCCTTCAAGGTGCCAGACGAGGACACGCTCTCCTTCCGAGATATTCTCCTGAAGGATTACCCGGTCTATTATCGTCGGAGAAGGAAGCCTCAATGCCAGATTCTTTCCCTTTCCGGAAGTCTCCGCTACGGATGTGCCGTAGCGCTCCTTCAAGGCTTTCCCGAATTCTTCCACGCGTTTCACGTCCGCCTCGGGAATGAGACCGCTCGGATCGATTACCATTCCGAGCAGCATGTTGGTGTTACGGCCGACGCTGGTCTCGTATTTCTCCATCAGTTCATCCACTGAGAACAGCAGGTTATCCTGTCCCTCGGCCCACATCCAGCCATATCCCGGGGCTGCCTTCTTCCTAAGTGTGAAATCGGATTCTCCGGGACACCAGAACGGGGCATCCGGACTGCCGTGGAGCCCTTCGATGATCTTGACTCCGTCGGAATTGGTGGTGGAATCGGCGGTCGCCCAACAGGGATCCGGAGCGGTTCCCTCCTCGTTGCCGACCCAGCGGATCAGGTTATCGTGCCCCAGAGGGCCCTGGAATGCGATAGCATTGGGCTGCAGCTCCTTGACGAGGGGCAGAACGTCGGCACCACCCTCCTTCGGGGTCAGTACGCCGCCGTCGAACCATATCTCGAAAAGTTCTCCGTAGTTGCTCCAGAGTTCCGTCAGCTGCTTTGCGACCACGGCGTTATATTCCTTCTGCGTGACCGGACCGTCCTTGGCCACTATCCCGCGGTCGGTGTGGAGGTATCCGTTGGCATTGGTGTTACAGTAGATGGCAGGCTTGATTCCGTATTTCCTGCAGGATGCCACGAAATCCGCAACTATGTCTCCCTTTCCGTCCTTCCATGGGCTGTTCTTTATGCTGTACTCGTGAGCTTCCGTCGGCCACAGGCTGAATCCGCTCCCGTGTTTGGCAACCAGCACGGCATATTTCGCCCCCATCCGGGATGCCGCCTCCATCCACTGGTCCGTGTCGAGATCCACGGGATTGAAAGTGGCAGCGTCGGGGTGAGAGCCGTATTCCCTCCAGTTGTACTCGGGGACATAGACCTGCATGTCGAAATGGAACATCACTCCGATTTCGGCCTCCGCCCAGTCCTGCTGGACCTTGTTGGGCTTGACGATATCGGTTTCGGCAGGCTTGCAGCAGACCGCCAGAATGGAGGAAACGAACAGAAAGGCAAGGGTATTTCTAAAGCCGGAAAACATATTATCCATCCCATCAAGTATAAGTTCTACTAATTTAATGAAAATTAATAAAGCGCAGACAATTGCCTGCGCTTTTTCTTTAAAACGTACTCTTATGCTATTCAGCCGGATAGCCGACTTTCTTCTGGATGGTCTTTACGTCGACGGACTGGACGGGTTTCTTGCCGGCAAGCGATGCTGCGATTCCGCACACCTGGCCGAGCTCGAGGAACACGGGTTCCATACGGATCGAGCCGTAGGCGATGTGGCTGGAAGACATGCAGACAGGGACCAGAAGGTTGGTGCATTCCTCCCTCTTCGGGGTGATGCTCCTGTAGGAGATCGGGTAGGGCTTGCCACCGCCCTTCTCCACGTCGCCTTCGTTCTTGACCATGTACTTGCCGTCCTTCTGGATGACAATGCGCTCGCAGTTATGGGAGTCCATCTGGTATGCTGCGTAGCCGATGCCGTCTTCAATATTGCACTTGCCTTCGCAGTCGGCCTGGGTGGCCACATATTCGCCGATCATCCTCCTGGCTTCGCGGATGTAGAGCTGGTGTGTCCAGTTACCGGTCTTGGGATATTCATCCTTGGCATAGCCCCATCCCCTTACCCAGTCCTGAAGGACCTTGGGGACCCTGGGGTCTGAGACATAAAAGTAGAAGAGGCCGAGGGTGTAGCTCTTGTGGGCCTCGATGATCTCCTTGCGCCTTTCCCAGGAAGCCTCAGGATAGTCGTGGTTCATTCCGATCATATCGGATGAGAAGGCTCCTCGGTTGTTGATGTCCGTCTTGCCGTTGGGCATTATGCTCCAGATGAAGTATTCGTTGACGCGGGGGTCCGGGTCAGCTTCGAATACCCTGACGAGAAGTTCGTACTTGGTCGAGTCGTAATCCGCCGGGCGGGTGATGGGAATCTGGTTGGCCGGATCGTTGGACATGCAGACCCTGTAGTTGTAAGCCTGGACATAGTTGTCACCGGCTCCCTCTTCCTTGAGCTTCCAGTCCTGGATGCCCCAGAGGAGTCCGCTGTCCGGATTGCCTTTCTCCACGAACGGATCTACGCCGTCGGGGAACTGGTGATAATAAGACACATGCGAGCCGTTCCACTGCTCTCCATAAACGGATTGGTCCTCACGGCCGACATGGTAGCTTACCCCTGCCATTGCCATAAGGTCTCCCTCATATGTCGCATCGATGAAGACAGGAGCCTTGACTGTCTTCGTACCTCCTTCACCCTTGCAGGTGATGGACTGGATCCTCGTGCCTTTCTTGGATACGGAAGTCAGGTAATACTCCGTGTAGAGGGAGATGTTCTCGTTATCCATATAACTGTCGATTATCCCCTGTGCTACGGAAGGCTCGAAAGTCCATTGCTCTTCCACTCCGTAGTGGGCTCCGAGGTCACGGTAGAACTTCCTGGCCATACCGATGATGGCCTGCTTGTTTCCGATGTCGGTGGAACCAAGACCGCCCGTGGTCATTCCGCCGAGGACGACGTCAGGGCATATCACGACCACCTTCTTGCCTTCCTGGGCGGCGGCTTTCGCTGCGGTGACAGCCGCGGAAGTACCTCCGTAGATGCAAACGTCGGCCTTGGCCGTCTTTCCAGCCTCAGGACCTTCACTACTGCATGCAGTCATCAATGCCAAGGCACAGATGACAGGTAACAGATATCTCATGATCAGATTGTTCTTGACTTCTTGTTATTGATACTTTGGATTGTCTCCATATTCAACTTTCTGCTGGATAGGAGTGATGTCGATGGTCTGGACGGGCTTCTTTCCGGCCATGGCAGCGGCCATGCCGCAGACTTGTCCAAGCCCAAGGAATACGGGTTCCATCCTGATGGATCCGTAAGCGATATGGGAGGAAGACAGGCAGACCGGCACGAGAAGGTTCGTACATTCTTCACGTTTCGGGGTTATGCTCCGGTAGGAAATGGGATAATACGGTACGCCTCCGCGGACCTGGACATCCCCTTCGTTCTTGACCATGAGCTTGCCGTCCTTCTCGATGACGATGCGCTCGCAGTTGTGGGAATCCATGGTATAGGCTGCATATCCGATACCGTCCTGGACATCAGTCCGGCCTTCACAGTCAGCCTGGGTAGCCACATATTCCCCGATCATACGCCGTGCCTCGCGGATGTAGAGCTGATGGGTCCAGCCGCCGGTTTTAGGATACTCGTCCTTCGCCCAGCCCCACTTCTTCAGGTCCTCACGCATGCTCTCTGGAACACGGGGGTCGGAAACATAGAAGTACAGCAGTCCGAGCGTGTAGCTCTTGTGAGCCTCGATTATTTCCTTCCTCCTCTCCCAGTTTGCTTCCGGATATTCGTAATTCATTCCAATCATATCCGTGGAGAAAGGACCGTTGTTGTTCACGTCGGTCTTCCCGTTAGGGACCATGGACCAGCCGAAGTATCTGGTATACACCGGATTGGGATCGGCTTGGAGCACCCTTGCGAGCAACTCGTACTTCGTGGAGTCATAGTCGGCAGGCCTGGTGAACGGGATCTGGTTGTCGGGATCGTTGGACAGGCAGAGACGATAGTTGTAGGTCTGTACATAGTCATCTCCTTCCCCGTCCTCCTTGAGTTTCTGGGTAGAGATACCCCAGAGCAATCCGCTCTCAGGATGTCCGGGAACAACGTAAGGATCGATGCCGTCGATGAACTGATGTTTGTCCCTCAGCTGCGACCCGTTCAGGGTTTCCCCATATACGCTGTTGGCTTCGCGGCCGACATGGTAGGACACACCGGCCATAGCCATGAGGTCTCCCTCGTAGGTGCAGTCGATGAAGCATTTCGCCTTGATGGTGACAGGGCCGCCCTCATTCTCGCAGGTTATCGAACGGATACGCGTGCCTTTTTTATTTACACTGGTAAGGTAGTATCCTTTCAACACCTTGATCTTGGGATTGTCAACCCAGCTGTCAATGATTTCGCTTGCCACATGAGGCTCGAACCGCCACTGTTCCTCGGTCCCGTAACGGCTGCCGAGGGCACGGTAGAATTCCCGGGCCATTCCCCTGATGGCCAATTTATTGCCGATGTCTGTCATTCCCAGGCCACCGGTAGTCATACCTCCCAGTACGACGTCAGGGCAGATTATGGTCACATTGCAGCCTTCCTCCGCTGCAGCGCGCGCAGCAGTGACGGAAGCTGATGTGCCTCCGTAGACACAGACGTCTACGGAGGTCGCATCAAATTCTCTGCTTCCCGTGCAGCAGCACATGGACAGAATCATGACTGCTGCGAAGAAAGAATACAATCTAGCCATTACCATCCAGGATTTTGGGAGAGATTCGGGTTCACAAGGATATCATTGGCAGGAATCGGCCAGAGGTAGTTCTTGGGAGCCTCGAAGTGCATCTGGTAGAATGGTACGATGTAACCGGCATCTTCCATGTACTTGACATCCGGAATACCGTTCTCGTCGATCTTCGGAATGCCTCCGAACGGATAGTTGCCATCGTCCCAGTTCTTCAGATGCTTCAGGAAGTCGGCGGACAGGGTCCTGTTGGAACCCTCAACGAGGCCGTTCCAGTCAGCGCCGCCGGACCATGAACGGTTGAGGTAGTACATGGGGATGTTATGGGTCTTCTCCATGATGCCCCAGCGACGGAGGCAGTTGTAACGGTCGTTCTCCCATGCGAACTCCACGCGGCGTTCCATACGGATGATCTTGCGCAGGGCTGCCTGGGAATCGACGGTAACCTTAGGATATTCGATACCGCTTCCCTTGTATGCCCTTTCACGCACCTTGTTGATACTCTTGTCCAGGTCAGCCTGGGTGACGGTTCCCATTTCGTTCTTGGCCTCGATGTAGGTCATGAGGATTTCGGCATAACGGAGATAGGGATAGACGTTGTCAGCGATCTTCGTGGTCGTCCAGTTGGCTATCCAGGAATCCTTGACGTATTTCTTCAGCATAAGTCCGTTGTAGGCTGAATGCTGGTTGCGGGCCTTGGAGTCGGTGTTGTTGACCATCTTTCCGTCGGATACCCTGTAGACGGTGATAGCGTAAGGACTTGGATTGTATTCGTATCCGTGGTTGATGTACTCAGGATACTTCTGCGGGAAGGTGCCATCTTTCTTGGACTGCTCATATTCTGCAAGGTCTTTCGAATATGCGGTCTTGAACGGCTGGATGGTCATCTTCATACGGGGATCGCGGTTCTCGAATGGATCCTTGGGATTGTAAAGGGGTGACTCGTCGATGGGCAGACCGTCGATGCAGGTGTATGCGCAGGCAAGCTGGACGCTCGGACTGTGGTTCGCGGCACCTCCGGAGACCTGGCGGATCATTACTCGGCCGAGGTTGGAGAGCAGGACTCCGATACCGACCTTCTGGGACAGGTCTCCCTTGAAATACCACATAAGCTCTTCTGACTTGTCAGCCTTGAAGAGATCCAGGTAATTGTCGTGAAGCTTGTAAACTCCCTTGTCGGCGATGGCCATTACCTTTTCGCAGGCATCTACGGCTGTTGCCCAGTCTCCGTGATAAAGAGCGAAGCGGGCCTTGAATCCAAGGGCTGCTCCGACTGTGGGGATCTGGGTCCCGGAGTAGGATTCGGGAAGCATTGACGCTGCCTTGTCCAGGCATTCGTATGCATATGCAAGGACCTCGCTCTTCGGGGAGCGGGAGGCCTGGAAGGCTTCGTCAAGGGTCATGTCAGCCTTTGAAAGCACGCAGTCACCGAAGTACATGGTGAGTTCACCATAAGCGAAACCCATCATGAAGTAAGCCTGGCCGAGGAAACTCTTGACCTTGGCATCCGGAACTCCGGTGGCCTTGCCCCCTTCAAGGGCGGCGATTATCTTCTGTGAACGGGAGATTCCCTTATACATGGTCGACCACCTTGTAGAGGGGGTGGAAGACTGAGAGGTCATTGTTCCGGCTGTGATCTCATTGCTGCCGTCACGGAACAAGACGTCATCACTCCAGAACACTTCGTCAATAGGGAAGAAGTCGGGACGCCAAAGGTCATTGAGAGACATCTGGATTTCGGTCTCGTCGGAATACCAGTTCTCGCTGGAACCTTCGGACAGCGGGTTAATGTCAAGATTGGCGCAGGCACCAAGACCGCAGACAACTACAACTCCTAGAATAAAGTTAATTATCTTTTTCATGATGCTTTCGATTTAGAATGTAAGGTTGACACCGAAAATTGTGGAAGTGGTGATATAGTCTCCTGTCTTGTTCCACTCAGGGTCATAGCCCTTCGGATAATGATGGAACATGGCAGGCAGGTCATTTGCGGCGACATAGAATCTGACCTTGTTGAGGCTGATCTTCCTGGTGATATTCTGAGGGATGGTATAGCCCAGGGTGATATTCTTGACGCGGCAGTATGCACCGTTGAAAAGATAGAAAGTACTGGCAGCGTATACGTTGCTCGTATTGGTGGTGATCATTGGATACTTGACCTTTGCATTGACCTCATCGGAGTTGTCAGTGCTCCAATGGCTGTCGAGCAGGATCTTCGGGCAGGCGTAGGCGGTATAGAGATAAGGCTGTGAGCCCCATGACCAGTAAGCGTTTTGATGTCCGATGCCCTGGAATGAGAGATTGAAGTCGAAGCCCTTCCATGCAGCCCAGATGGAGCCGCCGTAGAGCAGTTCCGGTAAGGAGTTTCCGGAACGGACGCGGTCATTGGAAGCGGTGATCTTCCCGTCACCGTCTATATCTTCATAGCGGATACATCCCGGCTTGTCGTTGGCAGTAAGGACAGGGATCTTCTGTCCGTTTTCGGTCATTGCGGCTTCATTGAGGATAATACCCTTGCTCTGGTAGAGATACCATTCCTGGAAGTAGGAACCCTCTTCGGTGATGGTGTTTCCGGAGAAACTCTGCTTGTCAGCCATATAGCCCATCCTTGACCTGTAGTCGGAAAGGTTGAAGCTGGCGCCATAGCTTAAGTCACCGATCTGGTCAGCCCAGGAAATTTCGAAATCCCATCCCTTGGTATACATATCGGCGGCATTGTTTTCCGGAGCGTTGTAACCGAAGTATGAAGGGAAACCGATGGTAAGGAGCATGTCTTCGGTCTTCTTGTAGTACCAGTCATAGGAGAGTCTGAGACGGCTGTCGAACATGCTCATGTCGACGCCGGCGCCATAGGTCGTGGTGGTTTCCCAGGAGATGTCGTTCACGGCATAGGTGATCTGGGCAGCGGTCTGGGCGATATCGTTGACACCGGTCTTATTATTCGGAATCCTTGGATTAGTGCTGAATGTCAGCAAAGCCTGGTAAGGGAATTCGGAACCGATACGCTCATTTCCGAGCTTACCCCAGGAAGCGCGCAGTTTCAGGAAATTCAAGAATCCCTGATTGTTGAAGAAGGGTTCTTCGGAGATTACCCAACCGGCGCTGAATGAAGGGAAGTATCCCCAGCGGTTGCCCTTGGCGAAACGGGAGGAACCATCAGCACGGAAGTTTGCCTGGAGCAGATATCTGTTCGCATAGGAATACATCAGACGTCCGAAAGCGGAACGATAGGCGTTATGTCCTGCATTACCGCTGTTGTACTGGTAGTCTGCCGGTCCGAGGTTCAGGTAGGGATAGTTGTCAAGGGTGTAATTGTTACGTGATGAGCCGTTGTTCTCCCACTCGTAGGTATAGTCCTCGTATCCGGCCATGGCTCCGAAGGAATGGTTGCCCAGAAGGAGTTTGTAGTTCGCATAGAACTGCATCGTCAGGGACCTGGAATCATTCCTGCTCTCGCTGACCGATGTCTTTGCAGAGGATACAAAGGAACCGTCGAGGCGGCGCATCTTGTAGAACTTGCTGTGTGCTTTTCCTTTATAGAAGGAGAAGTTGGGAGCTGCAGCGGCAGTTATCGTGAGGCCCTTCACCGGGGTGAGGTCAAGCTGGATCTTGCCGGTCATCTTGAAATTCTCTCCCACGGTATGTCCGTGGAGCAAGGTCTCGGCATAGGGGTTATCTCCGTCCTTGGCATCTGCCAGCTCACCGTCTGCCCAGTAGCATGCATAGATAGGAGCCTTCTGGATGTATGAGTTCACGCTTCCGGGGGGAGTATCGTTCTTCGAATAGATCAAGGCGATGTCGGCAGAAGCGTGTATCCAGCTGTTGATCTGGTAGTCGTTGGCAGTACGGATATTGTATTTGTCGTATCTTGCCTTTTCCAGGATATCGTCTGACTTGAAGTAATTGAGACTGACGTTGGTCTTCAGTTTCTCGGTACCGCCGGTCAGGTTGAAAGAATGGCGCTGGTGACCCCAGTTCTTTCTCAGGTAGCTATCCCAGTTGGTGTTGGGATAATTGTCGGGATCCTTCTCATGGTTCGCGAGATAGCTGTCAAGGAAATCCTTTGCATAATCCGAATACCTGTTTCCGGAACCGTCGTTGAATTTCATTTCGTTGGCTCCGTCCATCCACTCGACGGCGTTCACGAATTCCGGACGGGTGGTGGGAGTATCGATACCATATTCAAAGTTGTAGTTGAGGTGGAAATCCTTTGACTTCGCCCTCTTGGTGGTGACCAGGATGACACCAGCCGCAGCACGGGATCCGTAGATGGCGGCACTTGCAGCGTCCTTGAGGACCTGGATGTCCTGGACATCTTCAGAGACGACATCTCCGAGGCTTCCGGGTATACCGTCGATGATGACCAGAGGGTCATTCGTCGACATGGTCGTGATACCGCGGACGCGGATGGTCGCACCGCTGCCGGCGTCGCCAGTCGAGCGGGTAACCTGGACACCGGCCATCTGGCCCTGCAGCTGTGTGGAGAGCTGGGGTGAGCTGGTGTTCTTGATGCGTTCCCCTGTCAGGGAGGATGTCGAACCGGTCAGGTCGGCCTTTCGGGCGGTACCGTAACCGATGACGACTGCGTCTTCAAGAAGGTCGATGTCGTTCTCGAGGACGATGTTGATCACTTCCTGGGTACCGACCTTGATGTCAACCGTCTTGAATCCGATTGAGGAGACACGGAGGGTGTTACCCGGAGCAGCGACAAGGGAGAAATTACCGTTCTGGTCGGCAATCGTTCCCTTCGTGGCATCTTCGACAAGAGCGATGCTCGCACCGATAACGGGCTCACCATTCTCGTCTGTTACCGTTCCCCGGATCGTATTCTGTGCAGACATGGAAAGCCATGTACCGCACAGGAGCAGTCCGGTCAATAGCAGCTTTGAAGCTGCGGAGACAATTTTTCGCATAAGAAAATAGGTTTGATATAATTGGTTTGTAGTTCAAGTATCAGTGTTATCACAACTTTGCCAGGGATGAATTTACGCAAAATAAATGAATAAAAACGCAGGAGGAGGCAACCAATTACCTCCCCCATTTTCTAAGATATTGATATACAAACGGTTATTTAAAATGTTTTTTCGGGCTATTTATAGTCGAACCACTCTCCCCAGGCCATGAGGACCCACGGGGTGGGGCTTTGGTGGACTTCGGCGTGCTTGAACATCGTCATCCAGAATGACTCGCGGTGGTCTATGCCGTGGGCGCCGATTTCGTTCTCGTGCTGGGAAATGACCAGCTTCGGGTTGAAATCCGCCACATATTCGTCGTAATCGTGGATCCAGCAGTCCATGGCGAGGACATCGATCCCCGGAAGCCTTTTATTGATATCCTTGAGCCAGGCAAGGTCATTCCCCTCGGTGCTCCACTGGTCTCCTGTCGCCCCGACCACTTTGCCGTTAGGCATAGTGACGATCCAGATATTGTTGTGAAGAGGCTCCTGGTGACCGGGAAGCACGTTGATCGTCAGCTTTCCCTTCGGGTTGTCGATGTCGAAGGTGAAAAGGTCGTCATGCCACACGTGGTTGACCCGGATGTCGTTCCTGAATATTTCGTCGGTACCATAGATGGGAATACCTTTCCTGTGGCAGAAATCGCGCACGTGGGCGTCCGTGTGGTCTCCGTGGTTATGGGTCAGGAAGAGGACGTCGATATGGTCCACTATCTTCTCCATGATCTCATCGGGAATAAGCTGGCCGGCCCGCCCGTTGATGTCGACCGCCACGGTCATATCCTTCGTCCGGAACAGCATCCCGCAGTTGTACAACTTATAGATCCTCAAAGACTTCCTGCCTTTCAGAGGCTTGTCCAGGTCCTCGAGGACATGGTTCATCCTTTTTACGAGGAAGTCCTTCACGGCGGGATTCTCTATCGGCTTCGGCTCGTGGGTGACGGCATCCAGCATAAGGAGGGCCATCTGGCGCTCGGGATTAATCGTCCTGGAAGGAGGGTTGGCGTTCAGGGCCTTGTCGGCCAGGTCAAGCATATACCAGGCCTGGTGCTCGAGGTAGAGATCCGACTGGTCCCAGTATTCCTTAAGGTAGCGCTGCCCGGGCACTGCATGCTTGTTACCGGCCTCCTGGGCGCCTGCGACGGACGAAGCCAGCAGCATCAGGACTGCAATCGAGAGGACGGTACGGATGATCCTTGTAACCATATCCATCAATACATTATGTGTTTCTTGGATTTCTTCTTCCATCCGGCTTCACCCTTGTATTCAGTGAAGTAGACGATGATGTCCGCCTCGCTTTTCCAACTGGTGAAATAGATGGTCTTCTTGGCCTCGCTCTTCCACTGGGTGAAGTACCAGATCCCTTCGTTGTCCTTTGCCTCGCTCTTCCACTCGGTCTTGTAGACGATCAGGTCGGCCTCGCCCTTGTACTCGGTCACATAGACCTTGACCTTTGCTTCGCTCTTCCAGTCCGTGCTGTAAACGATTTGCGCCGAGGCGGCTGCGCACAGAAACAAGGCTGGAATCAGGATGAACAATCTCTTAAGCATGGTTATCAGTTTTTGCAAATGGAACATTTATTCGTAAATTGAACTGCAATGAGAAAAACTGCAATTATCATGCTTGCCGCGCTCCTTGTGGGAAGCGCCGCCTGCAACAAAGGTTTTGATATGGGAACATACGGTTATGATCGAGACTTCTTTGCCTCGAAGGGTATCCGGGCCCTCGAACTGAGGAGCCCCGACGGACAGGCGAAGGTGCTGGTAGTCCCTGCATTCCAGGGACGGGTGATGACCTCCACGACAGGAGGGGAGAAGGGACCGAGCTTCGGCTGGATCAATTACAAGGCCATCGAAGAAGGGATGGTCAATCCCCAGTTCAATCCGTTCGGAGGCGAGGAACGCTTCTGGATCGGCCCCGAAGGTGGACCTTTCTCCTGGTATTTCAAACCCGGGGAGGAGCAGGTCTATGCCAACTGGAATGTTCCGGCCTTCATCGATTCCGAACCCTTCGAGGTGGAATCATCTTCCGAAACCGAAGCCATATTCACGAAAGAGCAGACATTGCGGAATGCCTCCGGAAACGAGTTCTCGATCGGAGTCCGCAGGGCGGTCAGGCTCCTGGATGCCGCTGCGATCGGAGACCTGCTCGGAGTGGCCGTTCCCGAGGGTGTACGTTCCGTGGCCTATTGCACCGCGAATACCCTCGTGAATAAAGGTACGTCGGCCTGGACCAAGGAGACAGGAATGCCCTCGGTCTGGCTTCTTGGGATGTACCCGCCCACGCCGACCACTACGGTGTTCATCCCTTACAACAAGGACTTCGAAGGCTGCGTGGTCAATGACGAATATTTCGGGAAGGTTCCTTCCGACAGGCTCTCGGTCAAGGACGGGATGATATATTTCAAGATTGACGGGGAATACAGGGCCAAGATCGGCCTTCCGGCAGGAAGTGCCAAGGACATCTGCGGCAGCTATGACTCGAAGGCCGGAGTACTGAATATCCTTAAATATACCGTCCCGGAAGGGGACAATGACTATGTAAACGGCCAGTGGGGCCCTCAGGAGGATCCCTTCAGCGGGGACGTGATCAACTCCTACAACGACGGTCCCACCGAGACCGGAGTGGTAATGGGACCGTTCTACGAGATCGAGACCTCTTCCCCCGGAGCGGCACTGGCCCCCGGTGCCAGCCTTACCCATACCCAGTACACTATCCATCTTGAAGGCTCGCGCGAAGACCTCGCCGGAATCGTCAAGACGGTTTTCGGAGCTGACATGGATGAGATTATTTCCAAGTTCTGATGAATAAGAGAATCGCTTTCATCGACTGGCTGCGGGTCGTGGCCTGCCTTCTTGTGATGCTGGTCCATTCCAGCGAGAATTTCTACGGAGCCGACTCCTCCGGACTCGCGGGCAACGTGTCCTTTTTGGCCAACGAAGCCAACCGCTTCTGGGTCGCTTTCTACGACGGCTTCCTGAGCAGGACGGCCGTGCCGCTGTTCATTATCATATCATCCTTCCTGCTCGTACCCCTGAAGCCCGGCCAGACTATGTCGGGCTTCTACAAGAGGCGCTTCGGAAGGATACTCCCTCCGTTCATATCGTTCCTCCTGCTCTACACCTTCCTTCCCCTGCTCTGGGGTGGGATGACCTGGGAGCAGTCCGTCGCCGACCTCAAGCTCCTGCCCTTCAATTTCCCTTCGATGGCAGGCCACCTCTGGTTCATGTATCCGCTCATAAGCCTGTACATAATCATACCGGTCGTGTCGCCCTGGCTTGAAAAGGCATCGGCGAAGGACGAAAGGATATTCCTGGGCTTCTTCGCCTTCACCACCCTGATTCCGTGGATCCGCCGTTTCATCACCCCGGATCTCTGGGGTGAGTGTTTCTGGAACAACTTCTCCGCGTTCTGGTATTGCTCGGGCTACCTCGGCTACCTTGTCCTTGCCCATTACATCCGCGTCCATCTTGACTGGAACCGACGCAAGAGGCTCATCGTCGGAGCCGCCTGCTTCCTGGTCGGATCACTGTTCTCGCTGTGGTCCTTCTGGTGGAAGGGGGTTCCCGGCCAGCTGATCGAGACCCCGATGCTCGAATGGTCCTGGGAGTTTTGCACCCCCAACGTCCTCCTTTCCACTTTCGGCGCCTTCCTGATGTTCACGTGCATAAAAGAACGGTCGGTATGCCAGTCGAACCAACCGGTCCCTAAGCACCATATTGCGGTCCCTGAGCCTGTCGAAGGGCCGTTCATCTCCAAACTGGCCCGCCTTACCTACGGAATGTACCTGATGCACATGTTCTTCCTCGCCCCCATCGCAGAATGGATCGTCGCCGGCGACCCCGCCAATCCCATCATCCCGGTTGCCCTGGCCATCCCCGCAATCGCCCTGCTCAGCTTTGCCTGCAGTGCCCTGACCACCTGGCTCCTCTCCTTTCTCCCCGGCAGCAAGTACCTAGTCGGTACGGAATAAGGCGGATGTTTTCATAATCTGGATAATAAGTCATCAGGGGTTATATCCCGCATCAAGGAGAAAGCAAACATCTCAGCACCGCCGGTATTATAACCCAGAGGTATCACAGATTGTGATACCCCTCTAGATATTAATTCATTAGACTCTCGTTCTG
>JAEEGK010007891.1_pt1 | contig 25316 bp, 25 predicted proteins | sample 8958771 | NCBI WGS metagenome assembly JAEEGK01 (sample SAMN16246547, study PRJNA631951) | gut metagenome | biome: gut microbiome; feature: rumen; material: SC-attached | host: Bos | place: Iran: Karaj | collected 2018-10
GCTCCTTCAGGAGCGGAGCCGTCAGGGTGCCCATCTCCATGAACTTCCTTACAGCGGCAAGGAAAGCGTCCTTGTGGTACTGCTTGCTGTCCAACACTTCCAGCTTGTCCCGAAGGTCCACGATCTTCTCCTTCAGCTCCATACGCTCCACCTCATACCTGTGGGAGAGCTGCATGAACCACTCGTCCGTGACCTTGCCCGTGGCGTTGTCCTCATAGACCTTCTCATAGAGGCCGGCCACCGTCTCGTTTCTGCTGACAGCCTTCTGCAAGGCGTCCTCCAGCATCTGCTTTTCCTTCAGAAGCTCTGCGTTGGTCTTCTGCGCTAGGATTTCGGAAAGCGTTTCCTCATCATAGCGCAAAAGAGATGCAAGACGACCCAGCTCCAGCTTCACCACGTTTTCCAACGCATCAGCACGGATGTAGTGACGGTCAGCGCAGGTGCCGCGGTAGTCCACGGTGGAATTGGAGCAGACGAAGAAGTGGATATCCTTATTTCTCGTATTCGTACGATACCACAGCTTTTTGCCGCAATCCGCGCAGTATAGGAGATCGCTGAACATGCTCTTCTCGCCGTTCTCCGGCTTCGGAGCCCGGTGCTTCGTCGTACCAAGCGTACGCTGCACCTTCTCAAAGGTCTCACGGTCGATGATCGGCTCATGAACGTCCTTGAAGACCGCCCAATTCTCCGGCGGATTGTCAAGGCGTTCTTTCTTCTTGAAGGACTTGGAGTACGATCATTCGCGTTAAAGATGTTGCTTCCTGCCGCGCTGCCATGGAAAAAATCGAAGCCGACTATAAGGCATATTTGGATGGGAAGGCAGGCTGTACGCACGTCGGAGAGATTAAGATTGCCATCGCATTTACACCCTGGGACGCTGTGGACGCCACATTTCATGAATTGCGCGAATACCTCTTAGGCCTTAAGCCCCCTGGCGAATCTGAGTACAAATATGAAGATGCGGTTGACCGATTCCTGGCCAAAGAGCGCAACAACTGCCGCAGCTTTTCCGATGGCGTCGAAGTGCAACCAAAAGAAACTGCCTATAAGGAATCTCAATGGGAATCAAAGAGGTTTGTCATGGCGCTTTGGAAGGCCGTGGACAAGCGACCGGATTTCTTTGATCCGGATACCGTGGAACTGTTGAATCGCTATACAGAACAGATAAACAGAATTGGCCGGATATGAATCTGCTCACGATTCTATTATTTGCTGCATCAAGAACTGGAGAAACGATTATGGGTTACATATACTACTCAAAAGGGCAGTATCCGGCATTTTTAACCTTGAATAAGCTGAACTATGTCCTGAGAGAGCTTGAACGTCTTGGGCAGTATCCGAATGTTTCACCTGCTGAGGTGGTTTTCGGCGGCAAGGGCATGGATGCAGTAAACGATGCTATCGCAAGGCACCTGAAGCAGTATGAACGAGACCACCATGATCAGTATATTGAGCAGTTCTATGAGTTTACTTGTACTGGGGAAGAAGCACAAGATAATCTATATGCATTGTTAGATGCGGCCGCGTCTATTCATAAGTTCGTGGGGTTTCGGCATACCGATACCAGCTTTGACGTCAGGTTTCCGATCGGAAAGAGATATACATATATTGTCAGCAAGCACGGAAACCGGGAAGTCCTGCTAGAAATTGATACAGATACCCTGATTGGTTATAGCGGCAATTTGCGTTGCTTCTCGATTGAGTTTCTTACCCACTATCTCGACGTAAAAGATGGAAGTGTCCTGATTCGTTTTAAGACCTTGCCTGATTATTTATGAATGTGATATAGTAGAAATCAGCCACCCCATATATGGAAAAGGTCAAAATGTGATTCCAAGCCATAGGCGTTCTCCATCATTCGAGGAACCAATTTTGACCTTTTTACAAGTATGGCGTATCCTGTGGGTATCGGTTTTCGTGCCAATATTTAACAACGAATCAGCTCCACGAAAATGATTTCTTCTATGCGCTCGCGAATGCTGTTCATCCGCCGTACCCACTCCATCTGATTCTCAGCCTTGTGCTGTTCTGTGACGCCTTCGCTGGCAGCATACTGCTTCATGAGCAGATCGTACATCTCATTGGCCGAGCGGTCAATCTCCTCCAGATGGGCGTTTAGCTCGCCGCTGAGCAGCAGGCCGGTGTAGAGGCCGTCATGGTATTGCTGGAGGAAACGCTTTCTGCGCTGGCCCCACAATCCGATATTCGGGGACGGCGGCGGCAGCAGGTCGGGAATCAGGTAATCGCCCTCACGGTGGTATGTAATTTCGTTCATATTCAAGCCCTCCAAAGCTGCTTTCTAGCCGGTGCATCGATCACCTTCAGGATCAGGTTCTCGATGTCCTCCGTCGGTCTTCCTTCTGCCATCAGTCGATGCCATTCTTCATACAACGCTCGGACCAGCAGGCCATGCTCGTATCGGTCCAGCGTCAGACGCTTCACCTTGGTCATGTTCGGAACCTCCTTCGTCGTGGTGGTTCCATTGTAGCCCCCTTCAGGATGGAAGTCGAATGTGCGAAATGGTACTTTTAAATGCTTGAATATGCTTGCTCGGCGGCCTGTGTTTGGTCTTGTTTTTCTGAGTCCGTTATGAACACTCGGACCATCGTCGTCGCGGACTGTATATCGTTCGCGGCGGCGTTTTCTTTTGCCAAGCCTGCACCGTTTCCCGCGCACCACGCCTCTCTTCAAGCAATCAGAATCGGACCAGCCGTCCTGGGCTTGATCGCTTGGAGAGCCCAGCAGTTTTGTTATGAAAGGATCGTGAAACAGCATGGAATTTCTTTCGTTGGATCCAATATCGGCAGGATGGTCGGGCGATAGGAAATACCGTGCGATGGATAAGCAAGGACGTAAATTCTTCCTTCGTATTACGCCGCCGGAAAAAGCTGAAAGAGCGAAAAAGTCCTTTGAACTGCAAAGGAAAATCCAGGCCTTGGGCGTGCCGATGTGTAAACCGCTCGAGTGCGGCGACGCCGAAGATGGGTTTTATACCATACAAAGCTGGATAGAAGGGGAGAACGCAGAGGATTGTGTTCCCTCCATGACGGAAGATGGGCAATACAAGCTCGGACTTGAATCCGGCGTGATCCTCAAAACGATCCATTCGATCCCGGCACCCGACGGAGCACCGGATTGGGAAACGCGCTTCAACGCAAAGATCGACCGGAAGATAAAAGGGTATTTTGATTGCCCGATCAAGTTTGACGGCGCGGAAGCATTTTTGGAATACCTCGCACAGAACCGTTTCTTGTTTCGCGGGCGGCCTCAATGTTTTCAGCACGGAGATTATCACATCGGGAATATGATGATCGAGCGGGGAAAACTGGTGATCATCGACTTTGACCGGTTCGACTACGGAGACCCGTGGGAGGAATTCAACCGCATCGTCTGGTGCGCGCAAGCAGCTCCCCGCTTCGCCGCCGGTATGGTAGACGGATATTTCGACAGAAGCGTACCTATGGAGTTCTGGCGGCTCTTGGCGCTGTATATCAGCAGCAACACCCTTTCGTCGATCCCGTGGGCAATACCCTTCGGTGAAGAAGAGGTCCGGAAGTTTCTTGACCAGGCGAAGGAGATACTCGGTTGGTACGACGGTATGAAAAGAGTCGTACCGAGTTGGTATTCAGAATGACGGACTGCTTTGAGAGCCTGCCATAACAGTATGAGGGTCTGCCGATTGGCAGACCCTCAAAAATATCGACTCTGTTACGCTTTCGCAATCGCTTCGATCTCAAACAGACCGCCCTTGGGCAGGGCGCTCACCTGAACGCAGGAGCGGGCAGGGAAGGGGGCGGAGAAATATCTGGCATAGATTTCGTTCACTGCTGCGAAAGCTCCCATATCCGTGATAAAAACCGTGGTCTTTACCACGCTTCCGGTGTCTGTTCCCGCTTCCTTCAGGACAGCGGCGAGGTTTTTCAAAGCCTGCTCCGCCTGCTCGGTGACGGTGGCCTTCAGATTACCGTCCGCAGGATCGATGCCCAGCATACCGGATACATAGATCATTCCTCCGGCGCAGATCGCCTGGGAATAAGGGCCGATGGCTGCCGGTGCTTCATTCGATTGGATCGCTTTTTTCATTCTGATTCTCCTTTTTCATTTCTTCTGTAAACTGACGAAAGGCGGTCGGCAGGGAATAGGTGCTTTGGATCCTTTCCAAGTCGGCCCAGATAAACATTTCGGACGGGTTAGCACATTCGATCACCCACGCAGGCATCTCCCATCGGATGTGCGTGAAAACGTGAAACTTATGCGTTTGCCGAAGAAGGGATTCCGGGCGGCAGTTCCAGTTCGCCGCCGCGTCCAGCGCCTGCTGGGCGTTCAACTCGCCGGGCAGGTTGGGGAATTCCCACAGTCCGGCCAGCAGCCCTTTGGAGGGCCTTTTGCGCAAGGCCCATTGGTCGTTGCAGCGCAGAAGGAAGACGGTGTGCGTTTCGCTCCTTCGAGCTTTCTTTTCACCTTTGAATGGTATCTCTTTCCAAGCTCCGTCTGCGGAAGCGCAGAAATCACGCAGCGGACAATGAACACAGTCCGGCGTATGGTTCGGGAGGCAGACGAGAGCCCCCAGCTCCATCAGTGCCTGATTCAGCGTTCCGCTGCTGACGCCCTCGAAAAGCGGCAGGAGTGCAGAGCGGATAGCGGATTTGGTTCCGGGTTTTGATATGTCAGCTTTGGAAGCACAAAGCCTGGTAACGACCCGCAGCACATTTCCGTCCACAGCGGGGCAGGGAAGCCCAAAGCAGATGGAGACTACGGCAGACGCGGTGTAATCCCCGATGCCCGGCAAAGCCCGGATAGTTTCATAATCGGAAGGGAAGACGCCGCCATACTCCCGGCAGATCAATTGTGCTGCCTGCTGCAAATGCCGGGCGCGGGAATAATAGCCCAAGCCCTCCCAGAGCTTGTTCAGCTGCTCCTCCGGACAATTCGCAAGGGATTGGACCGAAGGAAGATATTGCAGAAAACGCTGATAGTACGCTTTGACAGCCTCGACCCGTGTCTGCTGGCACATGACCTCGCTGAGCCAGATATGATAAGGTTCTCGGTCCGCCCGCCAGGGGAGGGAACGCTTGTTTATCTCATACCAGGCGATAAGCCGCCCGGCGATCTCCCGATCCAGTTCCACAGCCACCCGACCTTTCCTGATTTACTCTAACATCATGGCGGCAGAAACGCAAGGGTTATTCAGCTAATATGCCGGGAACGCTTGACAGAAAGCGCAGAACAGTTGTAGAATATGAACATCAAATGAATCAAATTTGGAGGTATCAACATGTTCATTGATCTGAAAGGCAAAACCGCATTTATCACCGGCGGCGCCAGCGGCATGGGCCTGGGCATCGCCAAGGCTTGCGCCCGCGAGGGCATGAATGTCGCCATCGCCGACTTCCGGCAGAGCGCCATTGACGAAGCGATCCCCTGGTTTGAGAAGCATGGTTTCCCCGTTATGGGCGTCAACCTGGACGTCACGGACCGGGAAGGCTATGTCAAGGCTGCCGACGCCGTGGAAGCCAAGTTCGGCAAGATCCACGTCCTGGTGAACAATGCCGGTATCGGCAATGCCGAGCCGAAGCTCACCACCGGCGAGTTTGACTGGAAGACCATCGACCTCTGCATTGACGTCAACTACCGCGGCATCCTGAACGGCATCGGCACCATCCTGCCCCGTATCACCAAGCACGGTGAGGGCGGCTATGTGGTCTCCACCGCCTCCATGTCCGGCATTTTCCCGGTCAAGGGCTTCCCGATGTACGACTCCCTGAAGATGGGCGTCATCACCCTGATGGAAGAACTGGCCATGGAACTGGAAGGCACCAACGTCGGCTCCGCCGCGTTCTGCCCCGGCCCCTATTCCACCAACCTGGGCACCAGCTCTCAGGAAGTCATCAAGAAGCACCTGGGCGAGGATGCTCTGCCCAAGATGCCCGCCCGTCGTGAGCCCCCGAAGGACAAGGACGGCAAGCCGCTGCCCATGCCCAAGTTCGAGCCCCCGAAGGATGAGAACGGCAATCCCATCGACTTCAGCAAGCTGTCCCGCGATCCCGACGACGCCGGCGAGCGCGTGGTCCGCGGCATCAAGCGCGGCGATAAGTTCATTTTCACCCATGTGGACTTCAAGCCCGGCTGGGAGCTGCGTATGAACGCCATCCTCCGCGCCTTCCCCGACGAGAAGCCTACCCCCGGCTTCGCCACCGTCTTCCGCGGCAACGTCTACAATCCCATTTACGAACAGCAGGAGCAGGTTCCCGCTTTCGAGTTCGTGAAGAAGGACTGAATGAGATAGAGTAACGACAGTTTAACGGCAAGCGCAGGATCGTTTGATCCTGCGCTTGCTTCATAGTGCGCTTTTCAAAGCCTCTGATAATCTCATGAAATCGTCCAGACTCAGGGTTTCGCCCCTCACGAGGCGACTAAAGCCGCAGGAGCATATGACGGCCTGGAGGGCCGCTTTGCTGAGCTTATCTTTGAAAAGGGAAGAGAGGGCATTGACCAGGGTTTTCCTCCGCTGGGAAAATGCTGCCCGCGTGACGGAAAAGAGGAACTCCCGTTTGTCTTCTGGCATATCTCTTGTTTTTTTATTTAGTGTAATGACGCTGGACGTTACCTTTGGACGGGGATAAAAGCAGTCGGGCGGAACGTCGAAGCAGATGGAAGGGGAGGCGTAGTAATCTACGAAAACCGTGAAGGCGCCGTATTCTGCTGTACCTGGCTTTGCGCAAATGCGTTGGGCAACTTCCTTTTGAATCATCACAGTGATCTTCTCAAACCGCTCCAGCTCAAGAAGCAAACGGAGAACTGGCGTCGTGATATTATAGGGAAGGTTTGCGCAGGCAAAAAGCGGCATTTCGGCCAGCTTTTCATGCAGAACAGCCGGAAGAGGAATCTTCATCACGTCGCCCTGGATGATTTCCACATTGTCGAAGTCAGCAAGCGTTTCATCCAGGACAGGAAGAAGCGCACGGTCCAGCTCCACAGAGACCACTTTGCCGGCAGCCATGCAAAGTTCCTGCGTGAGGACGCCGATGCCGGGGCCGATCTCTAAAACACCGCAGTCTTTGGAGATCCCGGCGGCTTGTAAGATCCGTTTGGGCACCCATTCCTGTATCAGGAAGTTCTGGCCCATGGATTTTGAAAAATGAAAACCGTGCTTTTCCAGCAGCGGCCGAACGACCGTCAAATCATGGAGCTTCAATCTGGATTCCTCCGGTGAAGGGGAGTGTGGTCTGCCTTAAACAAGCGAGTATCGACAAACTTGAATCATTCAACAAAATAAAAGTTTTGCGTAAAGTGGGGGGGGATTTTCAAAGGGAAATAAGGGTACTTCGGCGGTTAGATAGCTAGGAGACAATTCAGCCCCTGCAGCAGCCGGAAAACATCATCGTACACCTGTGCTTCCGAATCCGCCTCGGTCTGCATCGTCCAGCGCGTCAACTTCCGTGAAAATGATCTGCGGCATGCGCTCCATGATGCGGAACTGACAGATGCGGTCATTGACTTCTATCACTGCGTCCCGCGTAGCGTACACCGGCAGCTTCCAGATGTCGTTTGTCCCTGCGTAGCTGTTATCCACTACGCCCACGCTGTTGACCTGGAGAAAGCCCCATTTGGCAAAACTGGAACTCCGCGGCGCGATATGTGCTTCATAACCCTCCGGCAGCTTCATGGAGACGCCGAGAGATATCAGCCGGAATTCTCCTGCCTTCAATTCCACCCGTTCTGCCGCGCGAAGATCGATCCAGTCCCCGACGGACAAGCTCCTGAGCTTCTCCAACTCCGAATTGTGATACTTGATCTTGATTTCCATAGCTCTATCTTTCTTCATGTACCTGATAACTAAGTATCTTCTGCTTCGGCTTTCCTTTTTGCGCCGATTACGGCGGCCAACGCTTCCTGTATGGTTTTTACTTCTATCAATTCAAGTCCATCGGGTACTGCACGGCGTTCCTTCTTCAGCTTCGGAACGATGCAGCATTCAAAACCCAGGCGCTTCACTTCGCTCAAGCGCTGTTCCATGCCGGAAACTGCCCGAATCTCTCCGGTCAGGCCCACTTCCCCGATGGCAGCTGTTTTATCGGAAATGATCCGGTCCGTATAGCTGGATGCTATGGCAAGAACGGCAGCAAGGTCAGCGCCGGGCTCGTCCAACTCCAGTCCGTTCACAACGTTGATATAAGCGTCACAGGACCCCAGCCGCAGCCCTCCCCTTTTCTCCAAAACAGCCAGCAGCAACGTGGAGCGGTTATAATTCAAACCATTAAAGTTCCTTCTAGGAACATTAGCGCTTGATTTGGTTACAAGTGCCTGGATCTCCGCCAGGATCGGGCGGCTGCCCTCCATCACGCATGTGACGCAAGTGCCCGCTGCGCCGATGGGCCTGCCGGAGAGAAGGCTTTCCGACGGGTTTGGTATCTCCGCAAGTCCCTCGCCCCGCATCTCGAATACGCCGATCTCATTGGTGGAACCGAAGCGGTTTTTGACTGCGCGCAGGATGCGGTAACCGGATGTCCCGTCCCCTTCAAAATAGAGAACGCAGTCCACCATATGCTCCAGTACCTTCGGCCCGGCAATGGCGCCTTCCTTATTCACATGGCTCACCACAAAAACGGTGACGCCTTCATCCTTGGCAAGCCGCATAAAGGCCATGGTGCAGTCCTTGACCTGGGGGACGCTGCCGGGAGAAGAATCCAGCGAAGCGTGATACATGGTCTGAATGGAGTCCACGATCACAACGTCGGGTTTGAAAACGGAGATGGATTCCAGAATACTGTCCAGATCGGTCTCGATCAGGACATAGAGCCTGTCCAGGTCACAGCCCAGACGCTGCGCCCGCATTTTCAGCTGCCGCCCCGATTCTTCGCCGCTGACATAAAGGACCTTTTTGTCCGGCGGCAGGCTTCCGCAGAATTGCAGCAGAAGCGTGGATTTGCCGATGCCCGGCGCGCCGCCTACCAACACCAGAGAGCCGGTGACCGCGCCGCCCCCCAATACCCTGTCCAATTCTCCGATCCCGGTGGAAAACCGGAGCTCCTCCTCCGCTTCCATCTGAGAGAGACGTTCCGGCATCCTTCCGGCCACGATAGAAGCGGCGCTGCTGCGCCCGGTCTCTTTATGCTCGACGATGGTGTTCCAGGCGCCGCAGGAGGGGCACTTTCCCTGCCATTTCAATGTTTCATTTCCACATTCCGTGCAGTAGAAGACCGATTTAGCCTTTGCCATATAGCGCCTCCAGCTCATGGTATTGCCTGAGACAGCCCGCAGCCAGGACAAGGGCGAGCTTTGCCCGGTAGCCATCCGTCCGCAGTAAAGCCAGTTCATCCGGATTGGAGAGAAACCCACATTCCACCAGGATAGACGGACAGGATGCCTGCCGGAAAAGGTAGATATCCTCGGAAACAGACGCGGCATGCCGCTTTCCGCGGCAGAGCCCATTCAGCATTTCCTGCATCGTTTTTGCGAATCCTTCGCTGCCGGGTGCGCTGCCGAAGAACACCTGCGCGCCGCTGGGTCCGGGTAATGGATAAGTGTTTTGGTGGATGCTCACCAGCACCGCTTTGTCCGTGCCGCCGATAAGGGCTGCCCGGTATTCCTGGTCTGCCCGTTTTCTTTGTCGGGTGGTGACAGCGGAATCGGGGTAAGCAATATCGTCGCTGTCCCGGGTGAGCTTCGAAGGGATCCCGCAGAGTCCCAGCAGCAGGTCGAGCCGCAGCGCGACGGAAAGGTTCAAGTCGCTTTCCTTTGTCCCGTCGGCGCCGACGGCCCCGCCGTCCTCTCCGCCATGCCCGGCATCCACGATCACAACGACGTGATCGCTGCGCGATCCTTCAAAAACCCGGCGTGACAAAGGCGCGCTGAGAAGCGCTGCGCCGGTCAGGAGAAGCAGCGCGGCCAGGAAAACATATCGAAATCTCACGACCCATCCCTCCCCTGCATCCTATGGGAGGAACGGAAGCCTTATGCTTTCCCCTGCCTGTCCTTCTTTTGCTCCTTCGGCATCTTATAGACGACCTTGTTTGCCAGATAAATGCCCCGGTAGCCCATGTGATAGGCGGCGGGAGCCAGAAGAAGGGGCAGCAGCAGCGGAACGAAATAGATGAAAGATACGCTGTCCTTAAAATGTGACAGAAGCCAGGCGGCATAGAAATAGAACACGCTGAAGATGGAACGCCCCAGGTCTCTTGTGGAAGGAATCAGCGTGAGGATTGCCAGGATGAATCCGGGGATCTGGCTGAAGGAGGCTGCCAGCAGCGGCTTCCATTTGCTGTAAGTGATATGCTTATAAAGCACCAGGTTATAGTCCCGCTGCCCGATGCGCCAGCATTGGATGTAGTTATAAACAAGATAGAACAAGAGACATGCTATGGTAACGGCGGTATTATAGAGGCCGTCCGGATGCGGTAAGCCGATCAGCTTCAGATTATCCACCAGGAAATAAATCACAAGCATGATGAGAATGCTCATCACATGGGCATAGAATATCCGGCAGGCGAAACGGAATAAGGTCGTCTTTCCGGAATCCTCCACTCTTCTTTTGAACATTTCTTGCCTCCCGGGTGTGTGTTTCCTTGCGTGTATCATTATAGCATAGGTCGTTGCAAATTTCAAAAAATGTTATATAATGTGAGATATCAAGAATCATACAGGAAAGGACCACCCTATCATGGATATTGCTGCCCTGCGGGAAGAAGCGCTTGCCGCCGGTTTCACCCTGGCGGAGCCTATGAAAATCGAGACCATCAAGCTCAGAGAAGAAGTGCGGGAGATGTGCGCCGTCAATAAATGCCACGCCTATAACACCAACTGGAGCTGTCCTCCCAATTGCGGCACGATCGCGGAATGTCAGGAGCGGGTACAGCAGTATGAGACCGGCCTGATCGTGGAGACCACGGGGCAGCTGGAGGATGATTTTGATTTCGAAACCATGGAGGAGACTGCCAAGATCCATTCCAAGCATTTTGTGGAGTTTTTGAAGAAGCTGCGGAAGGATCATACGGAACTCGACGTCCTTCCGCTGGGCGCCGGAGAATGCACGCACTGTGAAAAATGCACCTTTCCCGATGCTCCCTGCCGCTTTCCCCAGCTGATGAGCAGCCCCATGGAGGGATACGGCATGGTCATCAGCGACGTCTGTAAGGATAACGATATTCTCTATAACCATGGCCGCGGTACGCTTACGTATGTGGGCTGCTATCTTTTCCGTGAGGCGAAACCTTGATCGCCGCCTTTGGAACAAAGACGCTTCGAAAGGAATAAGCAAAAATGAAAGTAACATTCAAGCCTTCCGGCCTCATTTATGAGGCGCGTCCGGGCATGTCCATCATGGACGCCATCCGTTTCAACGACCTCAAGCTGGACGCCCCCTGCGGCGGCAACGGCACCTGCAAGAAGTGCAAAGTCATGGTCACCGATGAAAAAGGGACCCGGGAAGTGCTGGCCTGCATGACCAAAATCACCGGGGATATCACCGTGGATATTTCCCGCAAGGACGAAGGCCACCGCATCCTCATGGGCGGTATCACCCGGGACGTCGCGCCTACGCCTGCCGTGAAGGTTTACACGCTGGAAATCCCCAAGCCCAGCACCGCAGACCTTCGGGACAGCTGGAGACGCCTGACGGATGCCCTTTCGGCTGCCGCCGCCGTGCCTGCGGATTATTTCCGTCCGAATCTCCGGGTGATTTCCAAGCTGTATAATACCCTGGAGGAAAACAAATACCGCGTGGATGCAGTGGTCTGCGCCGACGAGATCCTGGATGTGGTCAGCGTAGGCTCGCCGGTCCTGGGCCTCGCCTACGACATCGGCACGACGACGGTCGCCTGCTATTTTGTGGACATGCGCAGCGGCGAGCAGATCGCGCAGTCCAGCCTTCTGAATCCCCAGACGACTTACGGCGGCGACGTGATCATGCGGGTGAAATACTGCGTGGAGAATGGGGTGGACGGACCCACCGGGGATATCCGCAAGGCGCTGAACCAGCTGGCCGCCAAATGTGCCGCTTCCGCCAAGCAGAAGATGAAGAATATCTATCTCATCACAGTCGTGGGCAACACCTGTATGCACCACCTGTTCCTGGGCATCTCCCCTGCTTCTCTGGCTTACGCTCCCTATACGCCCGCTGCCGCGGAGCCCATGCAGCTCACAGCCTCCGAGTTTGGGTTCGCCGTGAATCCATCCGCGAAGCTGTATATGCTCCCCAATATTGCCGGTTTTGTGGGTGCGGACACCGTCGGCGCGGCCCTGGCCGCTTCCATGGATGAGAAAAAGGAGATCACGCTGCTCATCGACATCGGCACCAACGGCGAAATGGTCCTGGGAACGGAAAAGCGCCTGATCGCCTGCAGCACTGCTGCGGGACCTGCCTTTGAGGGCGCGCTCATTACCTGCGGCATGCGTGGCGCGGAAGGCGCCATCGACCATGTAAGCCTGAAGGACGGCAAATTCGCTTACAGCGTGATCGGCGGCGGCAAGCCCATCGGTATCTGCGGCAGCGGGCTTATTGACCTGATGAGCGAGCTTGTCCGCACCGGCCTGGTGGAATCCGCAGGGCGTCTCCTTCCTCCCGATGAGATCGACACGGAGGAAGGCAAGTCGCTTGCGGACTATATCATCGAATATGAAGGTCAGCGCGCATTCCTCTTGGCGGATGGGGCAGCTTCCGGGACGGGCGAAGCCCTGGTATTCACACAGAAGGACATCCGGGAAGTGCAGCTTGCCAAGGGCGCTATGGCAGCCGGTATCCAGATGATGTGCCAGCGGCTGGGCATCGTTACTGACGATATCAAGACCGTCATGATCGCCGGTGCTTTCGGCAGCTACATGTCCCCTGCCAGCGCCTGCGGCATCGGCCTTATACCACCGGAGCTGGAGGAGGAAGTCATGGCCATCGGCAATGCCGCCGGTCAGGGCGCAAAGCTCTGCGTGCTGAGCATCGACGAATACAAACGTGCCGCTGCCATTTCCAAAAAGATCGAGTATCTGGAACTGGCCGCCGACCCCGCCTTCCAGGACGTATTTGTGGACGAACTGGAATTCCCCGGCGAAGAATAATCGAAATACAAAGCGGAGAGGCTGCTCTCGGCAGCCTCTCCGCGGTTATGGGACCCTTCATGTCTGCGCGCCTTGCGCAGCAGCTTCCCGATAGGTCTCGCAGTTCTGGAGCGTATCCGGCGGGAAGAATTCATCCACCGGAAAACGGATACGCTTGAAAAGCTCATAGGGATCGTCGCCGTTCCCCGTGGTGCAGCCCTTTTCCGGCAGACAATAGTCGTAGGCAGGGATCAGGATCTGCGAATCCCGCTCCAGCCGGATCATGCTGAACTGACCGAGGGTCACGTATACCCGTTTTACGTCTCCGGTGAAAACCAGGCCCTCCGGGAACGCGCTCTTGATAAAATCCGGGATCTCCTTTTGGTCGAATTCCACCGTCTGCGCATCGCTGACGTCTGCCAGACGGATATTGAGGATGATGGGGTCCACCGCATCCACCACGGCCACCGGCAAACGGACGCAGCGCAGCTGAGCCGGGGCATCGGAGGAGAAAACCTTGGCATTCCCTTCGCTGCCGAAGAGCAGGACCCGTTTATCGCAAACACAGAGTCCGCTGATCGCGCTGCTTCCGGCGGTGATGCTGTATGCTTCTCCGCGGATCCGATAGAAGAAGCGCACATCTACGGTGTAATAGCCTCTGTTGAATGCCGCCTCCTCGACGGCGATGCCTGCATGCAGCAGCTCTACCGACTTCGCACGGATACCGATGGCCGATGTGATGGCCGCCTGAGAAGCGGCGTCCGGATAGAGACGCAGGTCTTCCAGGCAATCCTTGTCGCGGCAGGAATCATAGATCTTTTTTGTATGGACGCTCACGGCTTCCCGGACGGTGGCTGCGTGATCGACAGGTCCCGGTTTCACTCTGTCCGCCATAGACATACCTCCTGACAGGATGATTTCAATAACAATCTATGCCGCAGAGTTCTTTTTGTGCCGGATTCCCGGAGAAAGAGCCAGCGGCTGGCGCTGAGAGGTGCTGAACTTGGATAACTACGGATTCATCAGACAGAAAATCGACATCAAGATCCTGATCCTCTATATCCTGAACAGGCTGCCCGCTCCCGTGAGTCAGAATATGCTCACGGAGCTGACGCTCATCGATAACGCCACGAATTACTTTGACTATATCGAATGTCTGACGGAGCTGGAAGAGAAGGATCTTATCATCACAACGGACGAGGATAAGTACAGCATCACGCCCAAGGGGATCCGCACGGCTGTGGAAATGGAGAGCAGTCTCCCCTACACCGTTCGCATCAAGGCCTCCTCCGGCGCGGAGCGGGCAGCCAAGATCCTGGCCAGAGACGCGATGATCAAGACCTCCCACAAGGAAAAGCCGGAGGGCGGATTCACCGTCAATCTCTCCCTTTCCGACGGTCTTGGGGAGATGATGCATCTCGATATTCTGGCGGGCAGCGAGAAGCAGGCGAAAGAAATGGAGCAGCGTTTTCGCAAGAACGCCGAATCCCTCTATCTCCGCATCGCAGGCATCCTCACGGAGGATACGGAAGAAGAATCCTAAAGAAACCAAAAAAAGAACTCCCGCTTCGCAGCGCGAAGCGGGAGCTTTTCATCTCGGATCACTATTCAGAGACCCGTGCCCCTCACTTTACACCAGGTAGGGGCAGGGATCCGTAAAAAAATGCTCGTCAACCTCTTCCGGAGTGCCGTATTTGCCGATCATGACGAAGATTTCGCTGTCCTTGCCTTCGTGGGTGGCAGTGCCATAGCCGCGGCCGACGCTGTACATCCGGTTCCAGTTGTCCAGGAAGCAGAGCGTGTCGCTGCGGAAGCCCATCTTTTCACCCAGGATCTTTTCCATGTTCTGCTCGGTGACGCTGACGAAATACATGCCTTCCTTGATCTTTACGTAGAAAGCAGGCTCGTCGGGGCCGGGCAGCAGATTGGTGACGGCGTTGTTGAGATTTTCCGTGGATACGGGCTCTTCCGGCTTGGACTTGTCACGAGGATAGGTGATGCGATACCACTTGGAGTTGTAGTACACGTGGACGGTGGCCAGCTTGTGCCCGTAGGTCCACTTGACGCTGGTGCCGCTCACGTCATCGGTGAAGCCGTGACGCTTCCGATCGGTGTGCTCCTTGTCCTCCTCGAAGATGTAGCCGAAGGTCCAGTGACTTTCGATCAGGTAGGGGTAATAGGGATTCTCGCCCAGGGGGCAGCGGAGGAAGGTCACCAGGCCCTGCTCCTTGTCGATGACGAAGGTATGGTTTTCCCGGGGATCCTGCAGGCAGTAGGTCACCAGGTAGGTCCAGTCGTCGCCCTTGCGGCACTCATAGTCGGCTTCACCGGCGCGCTTCCCGTTCTGCACGCTGAACTGGACCTTGGTCTCATCCAGGAACTTCAGAACGATGTCGCCGGCCTCCTCGCCGGTGTCCATGATGAAGCGGAATTCCTTCCCTGCCAGTTCAAAGCAGCGGGGCGGGCAATACTGGCCGATGGAAAGGCCGGCGGCTTGGGCGTCGTACTTCTCGGAAAGATTCATGGATACTCCTCCTTTAGTTTTATTTTATGGTTTTAGCTTACCTTATCGGCAAGAGAAAGTCAATCCAATCTTTATGATAACCTGATCGAAAATCAATAGCAAAGTACATAAATCGACATTGATTTCAGATAGATTGCGTGCTATAATTACTTAATCAATGTAAAAGGACTGAGCGGAATGACCCAGACCGACCGGCTGCAGAGGGCGGCAGAGCGTCGGGACCTGACCCAGGGACCCATCACCAAAAAGATCATCCTATTCTCTATCCCCATCATTTTCGGCAATCTGTTCCAGCAGTTGTATAACGTGGTAGACTCCGTGGTCGTCGGAAATTTTGCCGCCGACGGCACGCATTGTCTTGCCGCAGTCAATGCCAGCTTTGCGATCATGATGGTATTCAACGCCCTGTATATGGGTGTCAGCATGGGCGCCAACATCGTTATATCCCAATATAAAGGGGCAAAAGACGTCAGGAAGCTGGAAGACGCCATGACCACGACGTTCCTTCTCAGCATGCTGGCGGGCCTTTTTATTACCGTGGTGGGTTTTATATGTGCCAAGCCCATGCTGCGCATGCTGGGCACGCCGGCTGACATTCTGGACGATGCTGCGCTGTATATCCGGATCATATTTGCGGGGACCTGCGGCAACGTCGTATACAACAATATGAACGGCATGGTCCAGGGGCTGGGCGACGCGAAGTGGCCCATGTATGCGTTGATCATTTCCAGCATCACCAACATCCTGCTGGATCTGCTCTTTGTCTGCGCCTTCCACTGGGATGTCGCCGGAGTGGCGCTGGCTACGATCCTGGCCCATATCCTCAGCGGTTGTCTGATGCTCAGGCGCCAGGCCACCGGGGTTTATGGGGCAAAGATCAATTTCCGCCATATGCGCATCGACAGTGCCATTGCCAAGCATATCCTCCGTCTCGGCCTGCCCTCTGCTCTTCAGAACATGTGCTTTGCCGGCGGGAGCCTGATCATTCAGACCTTTTCCAACCGTTTCGGGACGGAATTTATCGCAGCGAACTCCATGCTGATGAAGATCGACGGCTTCGTTCTCCTGCCTATGATGGGTTTCAGCACGGCTGTCACCACGTTCGTGGGCCAGAATATCGGCGCCGGCGATGTGGAACGGACCAACAAGGGCATCTATTCCACCCTCCTGCTTTCCGCCGGCGTTACGGTGCTGCTGTCTGTCATCCTCTACTTTGCCTGCCCGTCCATCACCATGATTTTCGGCGCCAACGCAAATTCCAGGCAGATGGCCGCCCAGGGCATCCGCTTCGTTTGCTTCTTCTATATCTTCTATTCCATCCAGAATACGCTGTCCGGTTCTCTCCGCGGTGCGGGAGCCGCCTTGACCAGTGCACTTTGCGCCATCGGATCCACGTTTATCCGCGTTCCCCTCAGCTGGCTGCTTGCGGCTCTGCCCCTGAACCGCGCGCTGGACGCGGCGGTCGCAGCCGGGCAGTTCGCGGACCGGGCGGCGGCAGAAGCTGCCAAGGTAGGCTTTGAGCACTATATCGGGATATTCCAGACCTGGGGCTGGTCCATGCTGGCCGGGCTGCTGCTGATCCTCCCCTGCTATCTGTTTGGCCACTGGCGGGAAAAGGGCGTGACCGAACAGGCAAAGAAGATCAAAAAGTAAAGAATCGGCCTGCCGAATGGCGGGCCGATTCTTTTGGATCAATAGAGATTTACTTTTGACTTGTCAATGGTTTTCGGGTCCGACGGTTTATAGTCATAACAATCCACCCGGGCGGAAACGATATAGATCTCATCCCTCGGGTAATTGTTGCCGTCCACATCCATTTTGGAAATGGCTATGACCTCGTCCATGCCGGATATGACTTTTCCGAAGGCGGCATAATAACCGTCCATCGCCTGCTTCGGCTCGAGCATGATAAAGAATTGACTGCTGGCCGTGTCGAAAAACTTCTTGGATTCGTTTTCATCGCTGAGGCGCGCCATGCCCACGATCCCCTTGGCAAAGGTCAAGTCCCCTTTTGCGTAACCGTTGGCGGAGAATTCCCCTTTGATATAATAACCGGCGTCCGTTTCGCCGCTGCCAGCCGGCATCCCCATCTGGATCAGCACGTATTCCAGAATGCGATGCACCGTGCTTCCGTCGTAGAAACCGGAATTGCAGAGCTTGATGAAATTGTTGACGGTATTGGGGCATTTGTCGGGATAGAGGCGTATCCGCACCTCGCTTCCGTTGGAAAACACGATGGTGCATATGGGTTTGCGTTCACCGATCACGACGCAGCCGCCGAGAGCCGTCAACAGGATCGCGGCCAGAAGCATCGTTGCCGTCAGCCGCAGCAGCTTTGATCTCATCATCTGTGGAACCTCCGGGAATCACGCTGTATTTCTGCTCAAATTTATACCATACAACACAGGAAAAAGCAACTTTGGATTGAAAAAACCCTATTGCTATTGAGGCGTAATTTGATATAATATAATGAATTAGTCAGAATCCATTTCTCTGAAAGGAGCATTCAATCCCATGCTGAAGTATATCGAGTCTCTCGGAATCATCGCCCCCAAGGCGGTCTACTACCAGCTCTCCCCTTCCGTGCTGACGGAAAAAGCTCTGGAGCGCGGAGAGGGCTCTTTGAGCGAGACCGGCGCATTGGTCGTCAATACCGGCAAGTATACCGGCCGCAGCCCGGATGACCGCTACGTGGTCGATGTTCCCTGTATTCATAACGATGTGGATTGGGGCAAGATCAACGTTCCCATTTCCGCAGAGAAATTCGACGCGATCTATCAGAAGCTGACGGCTTACCTGCAGGGCCGGGATATATTCGTATTCGACGGTTTCGCCGGTGCGGACAGCAACTATCATCTGCCTGTTCGCGTCGTCAATGAGCTGGCCAGCCAGAACCTCTTTATTCATCAGCTGCTGGTCCGGCCCTCCCAGGAGGAGCTGAAGGACTTCGTTCCCGGATTCACCGTCATTGCCGCCCCCGGCTTCAAATGCATTCCCGAGGTGGACGGCGTTCATTCCGAGGCAGCGATCCTGCTGAATTTCGAGAAGAAGATCGTTCTCATCGCGGGCAGCCAGTATGCCGGCGAGATCAAGAAGAGCATCTTCTCGGTGATGAACTATTTCCTGCCCAAGCAGGGCGTTTTCTCCATGCACTGCTCCGCCAACATCGGCAAAGATGGCGACACCGCTATCTTCTTCGGGCTCAGCGGCACCGGAAAGACCACCCTCTCCGCCGACCCCAACCGGCAGCTCATCGGAGACGACGAGCATGGCTGGAGCGACAAGGGCGTTTTCAACATCGAGGGCGGCTGTTATGCAAAGTGCATCCGGCTGAGCAAGGAAAACGAGCCTCAGATCTGGAATGCCGTTCGTTACGGGACTCTGGTGGAAAACGTGATCATGGACCCGGATACCCGCGTCCTTGATTTTGACGACGCTTCCCTGACGGAGAACACCCGCGCCGGTTATCCGGTCACGTATATTCCCAACTGCGCCATTCCCGGCATCGGCGGCCATCCCAAGACCGTGATCTTCCTGACTGCGGATGCGTTCGGCGTGCTTCCGCCCATCAGCAAGCTAACGAAAGAGCAGGCCATGTACCACTATGTCAGCGGCTACACCGCCAAGGTCGCCGGAACGGAGCGGGGCGTGACGGAACCCCAGGCCACCTTCTCCACCTGCTTCGGCGCTCCCTTCCTCCCCCTGCATCCCTCCGTCTACGCGGAAATGCTGGGCAAGAAGATCGAGGAGCATGAGACCAACGTTTACCTGGTCAACACCGGCTGGGCCGGCGGGCGTTACGGGATGGAACGCTGCTTCCGCATGAAGCTCCCCTATACCCGCGCCATGGTCACGGCGGCCCTCAATGGTGAGCTGGAAAAGGCTGAGTTTGAAAAGGACCCGATCTTCGGTCTGGCCGTTCCCAAATCCTGCCCCGGCGTCCCGTCTGAGTTCCTCAGCCAGAAGGCCTTGTGGCAGAATGACGAAGCCTATGAGGCTGCGGCAAAGGAGCTGGCTCAGAGCTTCATCAAGAATTTCAAGAAATACTCCAATATGCCGGACGTCATCGTGAACGCCGGTCCGAAAGCGGAGTAAGTCAGAGACAGACAAGTCGTCGGTTCGGGGGAAGAAATGGACAACAGGAACAGGAAGCCAAACAAAGTGAATGAAGATGCCAACGTCGTATCGTGGGTCGTGACCGCGGTATTGTTGGCTGTCAACGCGTTCCCGGTCGGGCTCTTTTTCCTGATCATGAAGCTGGCCGGTAACGATATTCTCGGTAAGCTGTTTATGGCCCTGCAGGAGGGCTTCCGCAACAATTCCACATCGGACTCCACCAGAGCTTCTTCCACGCGGACCCAGAATTACACGCCCAATTCCTCCTCTCGCTCCCGCGCCGCTCATGCGGGCATGCATGGGACGGTGGTCGTGAACGATCCCGCTCAGAATACCGTGCAGCGCCCGCAGCAGCCGCAGCCGGAAGCGCAGAGACCCCAGCCGCAAAAGCCTGCACAGGCACAACCGCAGCAGCAGAGTCAGAAAAAGGAAAAAGAGGACGACGGCATCCAGCATATTTCCAGAGGAAAGAAAGCCTTGTTCGTCCTTGGCTGGATCCTTCTGGGAGCCGGGATCCTGGGCAGCATCTACGCCATCGCCGGTTCCGGGGTGCTCTGGAAGATACTTCAGTGGATCGCCGTGGCCCTCGGCGGCGGCGGCATGCTCTTTGCCGCCCGGTCCAAGGATAAGAAGGAACGCCTTTATCAGAACATCGTGAAGATCGTCGGAGACAAGGCCTATGTGGACATCAAGGCCCTGGCTTCCTCAGCCGGTGTAAAGGAAAAGACCCTTATCCGGGAGCTGGACGAAATGGTGGAGCGGGGCTACCTTCCCGAAGCAGCCTATCTGGACAATGCCCGCAACCTGCTGATCCTGGATCAGGCCAAGGCGGAGGACCAGGTCGTCACACAGACCTCGGTTGAACCGGCCCGGGACGAGGACAAGTACGACTTGCTTTTGAAGGAGATGGAGCGGGCCTGCGGACGGATCCGGGACCGTGACATGCTGGAAAAGGCCGTGCAGATCCGTGGGCTGGCAGCCGGCATTTTCGACGCCGTTCGAAAGGACCCGGAGAAACAGCCGCAAATCAGCAGCTTTCTGAACTACTACTTCCCCACTACCCTGAAGCTGCTGGACAGCTACGCGGATTTTGAGGAAAAGGGATACCACGGCGACAAGCTGTCCCAGACCAAAGAGCGGATAGAAGTCACCATGGACACCATCATCTCCGCCTACCGGAAACAGCTGGATAACCTCTATCTTCCGGATACGCTGGATGTGGACACGGATATCGACGTCCTGGAGACCATGCTGAAACGTGACGGGCTTTCCGCCAGCGACTTTGAACAGCAGGTCGAACAAGAAGGAACTCCCGGGACCATGAACTGAAAAACGTGCAAACAGCCCGTCATCCGAAGATGGCGGGCTGTTTTTCTGTCCATCATGTTTCTAAAGTTACTTCTGCTTCCGGCGTCAGCACGGTGACGGATTGGCCGTCCACGCGGGCGAATCCGCCGCGGACCATGGCGGAGAAAACGGTGTTTCCTTTTGCCGTTGCTCGGACTTGGCTGCTATCTTCCAGGGCGATCACCGCAGGCAGATGGCCCGGGCGAACGCCGAGGCTGCCTCCCTGACCTTGGGCATTATCTTTCTCAAACAGGCTCACAGCGTCGCAGCTGTAGGAGGCGACTTCTTTGAGCGGAGTAAGGAGCCTGAAAAGGATTTCTTCCGCCATCATGTCTGCTCCTTCGCGGCGGCGTAGACGTCCTCAATGGTACCGGCCATCAGAAAGGCCTGTTCCGGCAGAGTATCGCAATCGCCGCCCAAAATCGCCTCAAAGCCCTTGATCGTATCCTCCAGATGAACAAAGCGTCCGGCAAGACCGGTGAAGCCTTCCGCGACGTGGAAGGGCTGGCTCATGAAGCGCTGCGCTTTCCTGGCGCGCCGCACGATCTGTTTATCCTCTGGTGAAAGCTCGTCCATGCCCAGGATGGCGATGATGTCATGAAGCTCATTGTAACGCTGAAGCAGGCGCTGAACTTCTCTGGCCGCATGATAATGCCGGTCTCCCACAATGTCCGGAGAAAGCATCCTGGAGCTGGATTCCAACGGGCTGACAGCGGGATAGATACCCTGCTCCACAATGGCACGGGACAAAACGGTGGTGGCGTCCAGATGAGAGAATGTGGTGGCGGGAGCCGGGTCCGTCAGGTCGTCCGCCGGGACATAGATAGCCTGTACGGAGGTGATGGAACCGTTTACTGTGCTGACGATCCGCTCCTGGAGCTGCCCCATCTCGGAGGCCAGGGTGGGCTGGTAGCCGACTGCGGAGGGCATACGCCCAAGCAGCGCGGAGACTTCGGAACCCGCCTGGGTAAAGCGAAACATGTTGTCGATGAACAGCAGCACGTCTTTGTGGGCATTTTCCCGGAAGTATTCCGCCAGGGTAAGCCCGCTCAGCGGCACCCGGAGACGAGCGCCTGCCGGTTCGTTCATTTGGCCGAAAACCAGGGCGGTCTTGTTAAGGACGCCGGATTGCTTCATTTCCTGCCAGAGGTCGTTGCCTTCCCGGGAACGCTCTCCGACACCGGCAAAGACGGAATACCCGTCGTGCTCGAAAGCGATATTCCGGATCAGCTCCATGATGAGCACGGTTTTGCCGACACCGGCGCCGCCGAAAAGCCCGATCTTGCCGCCCTTGGTATAGGGCGTCATGAGATCGATGACCTTGATCCCGGTTTCCAGCAGGTCGCCGCCGGGCACGATCTCCGTAAAGGGCGGCGCGCTCCGGTGGATGGGCCAACGCTGAGAAACCGGCACTTCCCCACCCCGGTCGATGGGGTCCCCGTTCACGTTCAGCATACGCCCCAGGGTCTCTTCTCCAACGGGGATGGTGATAGGGCCTCCCGTATCTGTGGCGAACATACCCCGGGAGAGACCGTCCGTCGCGTGCATGGAGATGCAGCGCACAGTCCCGTTACCCAACTGCTGCAGGACTTCCAGCACGAGCTTGCCGCTTTGGGTTTCGACTTCCAAGGAATTGAAAAGCTCCGGCGTTTCTTCGACCTGGGGAAAGGTCACGTCCACCACCGGACCGATAATACGGGTAATGAGGCCTTTTTTCCCGGCGGGCATACTTACTCCTCCCCTTTCTGCCAAAGGCCGGATGAAGTTTCGATCACGCTGGCGGTGACCTTTGTCTGGCGCAGACGGTTGATGGTCGTCTCCAGATCGGCGGCAGATTCCCTGCCGTTGTCATATGCGCTGCGCATGGAGCTCAGCGTGGCGCCCTGTACGCCCAGAGAGCTGCGGAGCAGGACATGGAAAACTTCGGCCCGCAGGCAAAACTCCGCTAGTCCTTCCTGTACCGTTTCCGGGTCGGGCAGCCAAAGCAGCTCCCTAGTTTCCCCGCCGGCTTTCCCGGGAAGCAGCTCTCGGCTTACCGGCGTCTGCGTCATCGCATTCACCGCTTCGCTGTATACGAGAAGCACACGATCAACGGTCCCCTCCGTATATAGGGAAAGGATGCGGCTCACAAGGGCATCCGCCTGGGCGTATTCCGGCACATCGGAAATGCGGAATTCTTCCAGGATCGGAATCCCGCGTTCTTTCAGGTGAGAAGCGGCCATTTTGCCGCCGGTGATATACAAGGCATCCTCCGCTTCCGGAAGGGTATGCAGGAATGCAAAGAGCTCGTTGTGATAACTCCCGCAAAGACCCCGATTGCCGGAAAGAAGCACAATGAGCGTTTTATGCGCACCTTCTTTTACAGGATGGATCACCGCGCCGGATGCTTCCATCAGCTCCCGGCAGCCCTGCGCATATGCGCTGAAAGCATAAGCGGTGGCATTGATGCGCGCCAGCTTGGCAGAGGATACCGTTCGCATGGCTCCGGCCAGCTGGCAGATGGTCTGAATACCACGGAGCCTCTTTCGGAGATCAGCCAAGGTCGCCATGGTATTCCTCCTTAAGGAACCGTGCCAAAGCCTCTTTCAGCTGTGCGATCTGCTCCTGGCCCATCTTTTTTCCGCTTTTCAGCATACGCAGGAGAGCGGGCTCTCTGGCCTCCATGTGCACATAGAGACGTTCTTCAAACTCCTCCATCTCTTCCGGCTCTATTCCATCGGCAAAGCCTTCGGAAACGGCATAGAGAAGAAGCGCCTGTTTCCAGTCCTCCAAAGGGGCATAGCGGCGCTGACGGAGAGCAGCCATCATCCGTTCTCCGGCATTGAGAACTTTGCGGGAGGAATCATCCAGATCGGAGCCGAACTGGGCAAAGGTCGAAAGCTCCCGATACTGGGCCAGGTCCATACGCAGCCGGGAAGAGACCTGCTTCATGAGCGGGGTCTGCGCTGCGGAACCCACACGGGAAACGGAAAGACCGACATTGACTGCGGGGCGCTGTCCGGAATTGAACAGATCCGTTTCCAAAAAGATCTGACCGTCCGTGATGGAGATCACATTCGTTGGGATGTAGGCGGATATATCGCCCATCTGCGTTTCTATGACAGGCAGAGCGGTCACGCTGCCGCCGCCTGCTTCCTCGGACAACCGGGCCGCTCTTTCCAGCAGCCTGGAATGCAGGTAAAAAACGTCGCCGGGGTAGGCTTCACGTCCGGAGGGGCGGTGCAGAAGCAGAGACAACTCACGATAAGCCACGGCGTGCTTGCTCAGATCGTCGTAGATAATGAGGCAGTCCTTCCCGGAATACAGGAAGTATTCGCTCATGGCGGCGCCGGCGAAGGGGGCGATATACTGCAGCGAAGCGGAGCTGGAAGCAGTCGCGCTGACGATGGTGGTGTAGGACATGGCGCCGTATTTCACCAGCTTGTCCCGGAAATCCGCGACGGATGTTTCCTTCTGGCCGATGGCCACATAGATACAGGCAACATTCTTTCCCCGCTGGTTGATGATCGTGTCCAGCAGCAGCGCGGTCTTGCCCGTCTGCCTGTCGCCGATGATCAGCTCGCGCTGGCCTCTGCCGATGGGAACCAGGGCGTCGATCGCTTTTACGCCGGTATGGAGCGGGACAGAGATGGATTTTCGATCCGGAATGCCGGGGGCCGGGTTTTCGATGGGACGTTTCAGATCCGTGCGGATACGGCCCTTCCCGTCGATGGCACGGCCAAGGGGATCGACTACGCGGCCCAGGAGCGCTTCCCCCACAGGCACGCTGGCGATGCGGCCGACGCGCCGGACGCGGCTGCCGCTTTCGATCATTTCATAGCTGCCAAACACAACGCAGCCGATACGCTGCGGCTCGATATCCAGGATCATCCCCCGCTCGCCGCAGTCGAATTCCACAACTTCGCCGTACATGATGTCGGCCAGACCGTCCAGCCAGCAGATACCGTCGGATACGCTGAGGACGCGCCCCAGCTGGAAGGTATCCAGCTGCGGTTCGGCCTCCATCACGCCCTGCATCAGATCCTCCAGGATGCTTTCCTTATCCTGCAAGCCTTCAATGGGGCGTCTGGTAAGATCCTTTTCCAGATGATAAAGCCGGTTTTCCACCGTCATATCATAGACGGTATCACCGATACGAAGACGCATACCTCCCAGCAGCTCCGGATCCACCTTTACCCAATAGGAAGGCTTGCCGCCGACTTCGCGCAGGAGGGCCGTCGTTTTGCGTCCTATATGCTCCACTAATTCGTCAGGGAGCGGGAATGCCGAGGTAAGCGTGACATACAGTACGTCGTGGTGCATC
>JAEEGK010007892.1_pt1 | contig 25313 bp, 16 predicted proteins | sample 8958771 | NCBI WGS metagenome assembly JAEEGK01 (sample SAMN16246547, study PRJNA631951) | gut metagenome | biome: gut microbiome; feature: rumen; material: SC-attached | host: Bos | place: Iran: Karaj | collected 2018-10
GGATATACGTCGAATAGTTTCATAACTTTCACCTTATTATATTTTGGCTGCAAAGTTACTGCAAATATCCGAAAACTCAGCACTTTCGCCCGTCTTTTTGCATAAAAATGTCATCGACAGCCGAAAAACTGAATATCAGGAGCATAATTATGCTCAAAATGATGGAGTCACTCAGCCAAAGACTGTGACTGAACGGTTGTGGTATTGGCTGATAGCTTGGGAGTCACAGTGGGAGTTGTCGGTGTAGTAGACGGGGTGCTGCTGACGGGTTCGTCTACCGATCCGCACGATGCCACGATGGGGGCAATGGCCAGACAAGCGGCAATTGCGAGGGTTCTATATGTATGTTTCATTCTGATCATAACGTTTCATTTGTTTGGGTGATTATTTCTTGAGTAAGGCCTTACAAGCAGGCGCCTTTGTGTCGTCGTTGGCAATCCCGATAAACTCGCCCTTGTAGAGCATCATAAAGTCGGAAGGCGTAAAGTGCATGGCAACGATGGCTGGAACCAGGGCATTATCGACGCCATAGCTCTTGGCATCTTTCGTCGCGTCAACAATGGTGATGCCACTGTTCTTGCGGGCGATGAGCTCATAGGCATTGCCAGCCGTACCTGCCAGCAATACGCCGTTGTTGGCTTTGATCACACGGCGCCCTCCCACATTCAGCTGCTCTTCCGTCAGCATGGTGGTCTCGATATCGTCGCCATTCTTCTTGCAGAGATAGACGCTGATGTCGCTTGATATCTCCACGTCGACACCAGATGAGAATGTCCAAAAACGGTTGGGGGGCGTCACCGTTGCTACCAGCTTACCAGCCTCCACGTTCTGTTCCAACTGTTTGTTGGTGGCATAGTCGTCAAGCAGGGCTAGTGGTGTATGGATGGTGGCCACGTGGTTGTCATCGATCTTCAGGGCGTTTTCGCCAAGGGTGATGGGTTCCTCTGTGTCAGGCAGATGGATGTCTGTCACCTCTGTCTTACCAGCAAAGGCATTGTCAGCAACGCTCGTCACAGTATAATCTCCAACAGACTCAGGAATAGTGGCGACACCCTCATTGTCAGGCACGACTTGTGTCACTTCTGCCTCCTTCACGATGTCGTCAGTTACGTTGGCCGTAGCTACTGTCACACCACTTTCCTCTGTCTTCACTTCTTGTTTTATATCCTCTCCAAAGGTAGCAGTGATGTTCACATCGTCATCAGGCATCTCGAAAGTGTATTCCTTATTCGAGGTGACCTTCGTCAGCGTCAGTTCCTCTCCGACAGGAATCTCGGTCCTTGTTTGGGCGCGATTCGTATCTGAATAGCGATACACCTTCAGCGATGTCAGCTTGTAGCCTTCGCTGGCTGTTGCCTTCAAAGATACGGTAGTCCCTTTGCTAAGACCTGTCGAAGGTGAGGCACTGATTTGCCCATTGGAGGTCGATTCGATATTCACCTGATAGTTTTGTGCATTTGCTCCCACACTCATCCATAGCATGGCAATCAGCAATCCTATATATGTCTTCTGTTTCATCATCTTGTCCTCCTTATTTGATTACAGTCTTTTTTCCATCATGTATATACAATCCCTTTTGTCTGGGTTTAGTTGGTAAGGGCCTGCCATTCAGGTCATACCAATGTCCAGGGCCCTCAAGGGCTTCTGATGATATACATTCGTTATCAATGTTGATAACAAATCCACGTGTGCCAGCTGCCTTGCTAATCTCTAACCAACACTTGTGCGCAGTCATCGAACTGGCTTTCGCTGGGATAAACATACCATCTCTCAGTACATATATTGTTATGTCTTCTGCACTGAGACTGGTGATATCCTCTGCAGTACCCTTGAATCGCGTATCAGTCGTAGGAGCGATCTCACCATGCGTCGTCTTTATCATTATGCCAGTTGTTTTTTCGTCAGTCTTATGAATCAGCATAGGCATATCCTTAAAGACTTTTTGTCCTGTTGAGGTCAGCGTCACTGATCCTATATCACCACTAGTGTTGACATTGCTTACATAATATGCTTCAAAACCTTCTGGTAATGTCAGGTCGCAAACGTCATAATATGTCGTCCATTCCAGTGTTTGGCTATAGCTAATGGTCTCAGGCTGAGGCTCTTGGTTGTTAAACGTCTTGAAGGGCAACTCACACCAAATGAAGGAGCCTTCGCTGACAGTCACTTCTGCACTGATGTCAACACCTTCAGTCTTCAAGTTAGATTCAGATGACACATATTTCTTCCAAGGCGCAGTCGAAGCATTGTATTTTTCTACATCACCTGAACCTTTGATGAGTAGAGTGTTGGTGCCCTTGTCGTAAATCCACTTTACATTGTTCTCATTGCCAGAGGCACCGCAGAACCCACCAGTCACAGTAGATGCTAATACATTTGTACCAAGGTCTCTTGTCAGGATGCCATTGGTATCATCACAAGTTCCTATTCCGAAGTATTTCCTTTCCTCTCCTGCAACCTTAATAGATACAGTATAGCCATTATAGATATTTTCCTTTAAAGTACCTGTGGCATTACCAACAACAGCTCCAACAAAGGCATCGCCCTCCACAGTCATTGGCAACCCCTCATTCCCTTCAGCATCATATCCCACGCTGTTCGTCCACATCATGTCCGAACTGTTATAATAGCCAATCAAACCACCCACGTATTTCCGACCTTTTACACTGGAATCCTTGTTGTAATCAAATCTGATTCTGGAATCCTTGCAATAGCCCACAAGCGCCCCAACATAGTCGCCTTCACTTTCAAAGGTGCAATCCTCGAATTCAAATCCTTGCAGGTTGGCATCGTCTGTATAGCCGAAGAATCCGCAATAGCCATTGGTAGTATGTACATGCAGGTTCTTCACAAGCATGGTTGCAGTACTAAATGTTCCCTTGAAGGGATGTTCCTCCGTTCCAATAGGAATAAAATTATCCACATTGCTGAAATCGAATGTCGCTTCGGCTGGAAGTCGGAAGAAACTCGTCTGACAATACTCTACGCCAGCATTGACGAATTCACTAAATTTCAGAACGTCTTCTACCGTCTTGATGCTGTAGCAGTTATATAGCCATTCATAGGGTTTAGTTGGATCTTCCAGATCAAAATATGTTCTGAATGTTACATCTATCGTTACAGGATACGCTGGCATCGTGAATGAAAAAGTATTGTTTGAGATCTGTCTGAATTCTAAGCTCTGCTTCTGTCCATTGTCATCTGTGTATTCTGCAGCCTTCGTAGCAATCAGATAGCCGAGATTTGCCTGAATGGTCAAGGTTACTGTTCCTCCAATGGTAGCAGTTGAAGGTTCCTTTGTCGCAGTGCCCCCCTCATTAGATTTAATGAATACAGATCGCTGTTGATTATATGATGTAAATTGTTTGTTGTGCCATACAAAATAGCCGTCTGCGTCCGTTGTTACTTCATCTCCAAGGTTGACCCCTTCCGTATTCAGTGTATAGTTGTTTGTCGCTGCACCAATATAGGTTGCCCAAGGGCTGGTTTCTGAAACATTACCAGAACCTTTTATTAATAAGGTCTTTGTCGCAGAATCGTAACGCCAAGTCACCTGATCCTCATTGCCTTCTGCACCATAGAAGCCTCCGATGGTAGTTGATGTGAACTGCGCATAATCGCTGGGACTGCTCGTCTCTTGATTGCCTCCTACGCCATAGCCGCATCCCCAATATTTTGTTCCATTGATGGTTGCTACGACGAGGCTGCCATCATAGGTGTTCCCGCTGTCGTTGGCCTGAAGCACGCCACCACCGACAATCGCTCCCACAAAGTTCGTTCCACTAACACTGGCTCCCAAATTATGGCAGTTGATCATCTTGATGCTTTCTCTGTGTCCTGCTAAAGCTCCCACATGTGAGCCTGTAGTTTTAAATTCACAGCTTGCATCAATCTTGATGTTCTGGAGGGCTTTGTTGTTGTGGTTGCTACCCATTTGGACTCTTCCGAACAGACCGCAGAGGTCTGCATCACCCCTATCTATCTTCAGGTTCTTGATGAGCACATTATTACCATCGAAGCTACCTGTAAACGGATAGGCATCAGTTCCAATAGGCACAAAATCATTAATGCCATTGAAGTCGAGCTCCGTTACATCAACCACCTTAATATAGCCATCTCTCACTTCCTCAACACCATTGTTGACGTAGTCGCTCAGTTTCTTTAAATCAGCTACTGTCTTGATAGTGTAGGGATTCGTCGAAGCATCGTAATCCTTGGTTGTGTCAACAGGATCAAAATCTGCAATAAATGTCGCAGAAACAGTTACAGGTCCTGATGGCATGGTAAACGCCTTCGCCTCTGTGATATCATGTGATTCACCATCATTGTAAGATAATGATTTCAACTTATATCTCGGATTGGGTATAACTGTAAGAGTAATGGCTGAATTAGGTGCTATCTCATAGGTGTTACTCCCCTCAGAAATGGCTGTTGCTCCAGGTGGTGCATCGATACTACCATTTCCAACAGTGTTGATAGTTAAAAGTACATTCCCATTATAAGAAGCGAAGACACCGCCCTTCCAAGTGTAAAGACCTGTATTAGCTGAATTCTTGTCAACATCTATGTCAGAAATGAGATCGTTGCTAGCATTTCTTCTTTCAAGTTTACCATTTGCTATCGATATAAAAATATCCTTTGTAATATTTGTAATTGCATTTTCTTCCCCTTTGATAACAAGTGTTCCTGTTCCATCTTCAAGAGACGATCCTGTGAACATATCAGAAAAAGTCGTTAATGCTGCTGTGCTAAAACTTTCATCCAATGTTAATGAGGTCAGATTGCTGCAATTCTGGAACATTCCACTCATGTCAGTCACCTCGCTGGTATTTAGGTTCGACAGCCCGGTAATCGATGTCAAGTTTACACAATCCTTAAACCAATTACTGCAACTAGTCGGATAGACATTGATGAAAGAAGATCCAAAGACGATTTCTTCTACTTGATCTTTTATCGCTTCATTCCATGCTGTGCCTGATAACACATCATCATCGACCCATAATTGGGTAATTTCTTGCCTCCCGACACCTCCATCTAATGTGAAAGAATTAGCAGCACTTAGATTGTCAAGACGATAAGTGAAGTATAATTGTTTATTGGTTTCATTCCAAATAGCATATTTAAATTTATGTCTCTCCAATTGCGCTTCACCGCTATTGTTAAGGGTTGGTTCATAATCGTTATTATCAGATTTAAAATTCTTAGCAGACCCATTGTTGGTTAATCCATTGGTAAATACACCAATAGTCTGCATACTGACTCCAATAAGAGCAGTACTAGATAATTCACCGTTAACGGTGATTTTTTTGTTACTTGACAAATAAACATTATTTTCATCCCCATTCACATTTCTATTATTTGTAATTATTGGCGAGCCGCTTATATTGAAAACACCATTGCCTGAATGATTAACAGCACCATAGGATTTGCCTGTATTATAGCAGATAGAACCTCCTGTCATAAAAAAAGTTCCTGTAACATAAACGCCACCTACTGTTGATGTTGATCTATTTCCTGCAATTGTACCTCCTTCCATCGTTAATGAACCTTCTTGGACATATATAGCACCACAATAAGAACTGGAACTATTTCCACCCGTAATGAGACCACCTCTTATGGTGATTGGAGATCCATCCACCATAATTGTATGTACACGCTCATTTCCTGTATATGTGTCCTTTATTGTTAGATTGCCCTTTACATTAATAACATACCCAGAAGCACTAGAGCTATTGCCCATATTCCTATCAATTTTGTAACCATTAAAATCTATGGTTATTGTCTTACTATTAGGAACTGTTAGGTTTTGCGTGTCTGTGTTACTTGCCACATAGTCTTGGTCAAGTAAGATAGTTGATCCATCTTCACAATTAGTTAATCGATCCTGTAAATCGGACCAATTTGAAGAATAATATGCATTTCCTTCTTTCTCTGATACAAAACAATATGGATCGTCTGGCACAAAATTTGAGACATGCCATTCACCGTTATTGCCATTTGTAAATATACGGTGAGATTCTAACGTAATACCAATTCTGGCATTCGCGTCTAAAGAATTAGTGATGGATATAGTTTTGTTTTTTTTCAAGAAAAGATTATCTAAGGCACCTGATTCCAGATTCCCTCTTCTATTATTCCGAATGATAGGATTACCACTGACGTTTAATATACTATAATTCACATCATAAATACCGCCACCATTCTTGTCTGCGGCACATGTATTGTTCTCAATAATGCCGCCATTCAGATTAAACGTTCCATTAGACTGATAAACGCCTCCACCAAACCCCGAATTACTATCTTTATTACCAATGACGGAATTGTTACATATTGTCCCCCTATTCATAATAACTACTCCTCCAGCAATGTAAATGCCTCCACCATTGCTTTTATCTGTTTCTGTTTTTCCACAAGTATTGTTACATATTTGGCCACCATTTATTGTAAGAGTGCCTCCCTGAATATAGATAGCACCGCCATAAGGAGAGTTGTTGTTGCTGATGATAGTTCCTTCTTCTATTGTAACAGATCCGTTATTAATTTTAATTGCGCCACCATATCCATTATCTCCGGTTGCTTTGTTCCCCGTAATAGTACAACCTCGAAGCGTCATTTGTGTACTTGAGTTTAAAGCTCCGCCACTACTAGATGAATGTCCTCCCGTTATGGTTCCTGGACCTATGATCGTCAAATCCTGACCTCCTACAACATAACCTGCACCTCGGGCTTCTGATTTACTTAATCCTCGATCTAAAGTGTGCCCGTTTAGATTAATAACCACTTTCTTCTCAAAGCTCAGATTTTGTGATTGATTATCACATGTGATATCAGAATCCAAAATAATATAGAAGGTCCCGCTATTTAAAATGGTTTGAAAAGCGCAATCATACAAATCACTCCATGTGGTTACTACCCAAGGTTTCTCTTCTGTGCCTTCACCAGTATAAGCCAATGACTCAACAGGCCAGAGGATGGCTCCAGCGACGAGGGTGATGATGAGGAATATTGCTCTTTTGATATTCATATCGTCAGGATTTAGTTGTTAGTAACTATTATTTTGGCCCAAAGATACAAAATATAGTAGGTGTAGCGACTATCAATTTTTGAAAAACGACTATTAAAACATGTTTTGATAGTCATTTCGTTGGTTAATCCCTTACTTATTCGTACCTTTGTGGCATCATATTTAAATAAGGTGATGATCGTGACTAAACTTCTCTTCGCGTTGGTCTTGCTGGCGATGTCAGTAACATCCATCGCTGCGCCTGACTCTATCAGCAGCCAGAAGAGTTGCCCTGTGGTCAGAATCGAGGCTGAGCGACTGCCTGATATGAACATCGCGCGAAGTGGTCATTCTGCGATCTTCGTCAATGGAGAGCTCACGCTGCTTGGTGGCCATACCGCTGGTTTCGTGCCTACGCCTACTGCTGAATATCTGAAAGATGGTGAGTGGCATCTGCTGCAGACGGTCTATACCCACGATGGTGGCTTTTCGATTGTGCTGAAGTCTGGACAGGTGTTGTTGGCAGGAGGATTCAACGATAATCTGGGTATCGGACAGACTTTCACGGTGGAGCGTTACGATCCTGCGATGCACAAATTCCTGGGTTTTGGATGCCTTGACAAGAAACGAGTCTCTGCAGCTGCTGTCGAGCTCGATAGCTGTCGCGTGCTGATAGTTGGAAATTGGTATGCAGATGATGGTATCGAGATTTTCGATGGCGATAGTCATTTCGCCTTCTCCAAAGAAGTATCCCAGACGCGCACTCTGCCTCATGTCTTCAAGACCTCTGCTGACAATGCGCTCATTCTGGCTGGTTACGACTATCATGGAAATCCCTTGGATAGCGTCATCATCGATCAACTGCAAGGCGAGTCGTTCAGTCATCCGCTATTTAAGACTTGGCGCCCACTCCATTATGACCTGACGCAACATAGCGACGACAGTTTTATTGGTGATGAGGCTCAGGGCGACTGGCGCTATCTGATGCCTGTGGAGGATGCCAATCACCAACTTGCCATCATTGAGGTTCGCGATACCACCTTCTCGCTCTTGCCTACCGTCTGCAAGATTCCCATGCGCAGTGAGTGGGGCGCGATTCATTACATCTCACCAGTCTACGCTGATCGTCATCATCAGCGAGCCTATGTCGTGGGTTACGATGATACCTGTCGCCTCTATGCCCTTTGTATCGAATATGCCCAACGTCCAGCAGCCCTGACGCTCTATCATACTGACCCTCAGCCTGAAGCAGGAATGGCCTCGATTCCAGTGCTGACACCTGAGGGCAACCTGGTTCTGACTGGTGGAATAGGGTTGGAGAATAATGCCAATTTCTCGCCAAGGTCGTCCGTCTGGCTCTTGCGATTCTACGAAGACTCTGACTCTGGCCTTTCAGCGAGTCTTTGGCAATGGATAGGGCTCGCTGTCGTCTTACTGCTGATTCTGATGGCTGGCTTATTCGTTTGGAGACGACGTCGTCAGACATCTGAGAATCTGATAACTGAAGTGGCAATCCCAGACAATAGCGATGACTTGTTGATGCAGCGTATCACCCAGTTGATGGAAGAGAAACAATTGTTTAAGAATCCAGACCTGAAGGTTTCTGACATTGCCTTCGAGCTGAATACTAACAGCCGTTATGTCTCTGATTGCATCAAGCGGTTCAAGGGTTGTTCGTTTATCCAGTACGTCAATGGCTGTCGTATAGAACATGCCAAGCAACTGATGCGCAAATTGCCTGAGCAGAAGATTTCCAGCATATACCTCGACTCAGGCTTCACCAACGACAGCTCCTTCTTCCGCATCTTCAAGCAAATCACCGGCATGACTCCCAGTGAATGGAAGAAGCAGTAAAAACATTAAGTTCTCATCCATTCAGCCATAAATTTGTCATAGATTTCATAAGTTCCCTCATGATGGGTGATAAGTTGCTTGTCGATAAGAATCTGCGCAGCTTTTTGTACACTGCTGGATGAAGGTAAATAATGCCGTTTTATGAAATCTGAGCCCGTTATCTGTTTGGCTTTTCCCTCGTGCCCAATAGCAACAAGCAAATCACGCTGCTTAATCGTCAATTGGAATAATGTATCTTTAAAGGCCTCTTCGTTTTGCCTTATAATCTGGGTCGCGGCTTTGTCGACATCATTAATTGTCGCATGTTCTGTTGTAGAATAAAGTTGATTAAGAAGCTTCTGCAGATACCAGGTTGTACCTTCATATCGTTCATAAATAGTCTTAACCACACCGTCATCGATTTGCTTGCCTGCCGTTTCAAAATGATGACGAGCAAAAGATTCGTATTCTGATAGCGGTACAGGCTTAAGGAACATGAATGATGTACTTTGATAGAACGGTCTGGCTGGTGATGAGAACATTTCACTCATCATCCTCTTCTGAGAGCCTGAAAATACAAATACTGCATTGCGGCAATCCTGAACATATGTCCGTAACAACGCCTCCACGTTTTGCTCAGGATAATCTACTATGGCTTGAAACTCATCAATGGCTACTATACATGGCTTGTCTGCCGTTTTAAGGTAATTAAAAATCTCTTCCAGTGTAAATGATGGTGATTTAATCTCGCCGATTCCCAAATTCCATGTGGCATTGCCCTGTCCGTCGAAAGAGATTCCTGTACGAAGTGAGGTTACAAACTTAAGAAAACGGTCTACAGCCTCCTGACCTCGCGATTTCAGACGGGTGACAATGCTGTGCCCCATCTGGAACACCATGTCTTGCAGATTCTTGGTTGCATAGATGTCAATGAGAAATGTATAGTATTGCTGATGTAAGTTTGGTTGGGCAAAACAATGTTTTATCAATCCTGTTTTTCCCATACGACGGGGTGATATGAGAGCCACATGATTGCCATTGGTCCATAATGTAGTCAATTCAAGCGTTTCTTCCTTACGGTCGCAGAAGTACTCGGCGGACTCATAACCGTATGTAATAAATGGATTAATCATCATGTCATTATACTTTTTGGCGCAAAGATAGTGAGTTTTATTCAAAACTCCAAGAAATTATCCAAAAAAGATTATCCTTTTTAGATAATTTGCAATATAGTGGGTGTCTCCAATACCAAAAGCTGCAATTCATTGTAAACAACCCCTCATCCCTCACAGATTCTTCTGAAATACCTTTGTATACAGGGGATTTGGGATGTGAGGGATGATTTTTATCCCTCACATTTCCCTCACTTATCCCTCACATTCTATGCCACGCTTAGTGGAATCACCTCGTAATAAGGTATGTGCGAATGATCCTTAAAGTCGAAGCCAAGAGCTGAAATCACCTTGCCAAGTCGGATTTTGTTACCAATAGTGTTCTCCAGCGTAGGATAATCCTTCTGGATGACCTCGATAATCTGGCCGCAGTTCATCGTCTTATACGCCTCACCCTCATTGGGCTTACGGAAACAGGCTGTAAACATCTCGCCAATGTCCTTCTTCTCCATGAAGTCCTGATTCAACTGCTGAAGGCGGGCCACTTCGTCGTTGTTGAACCAATACGGCGCCTTTTGCTCATTCAGTTCGTACAACACCTGTGCATAAAGCTGGCCATAATCGATCTCGCCCGTGTTGTCAATCATTTGACCATCAGGAATCTGGATACAGATGTATCGACGTGAACCGGTGGCATCCTTCAGCGGATGACGATTGTTCGTGGTGGCAACGAATGAGGCAAATCGTGGACGATCCTCCTGCGCCCTTCCAAAGATAGGACGGCTGTTTACCTTACTGACAGACAATGTCTGCTTCAGTGAAGACTGCTGAGAATCACGAATAGACTCCAATTCATCGATATTGACGAGGAGATTGTTCGTTAGCGCCATCTCCTTGTCGAACTTATTGGCCAGATTCAGGTGGTCCATGTAATACTCACGCAGTTCCAGCGGCAGCAGTCGACGCACGAAAGTGGTCTTTCCACAACCCTGAGGGCCAATGAGCGTTGGCACACACTCGTTGCCATGCAGCATATCCAACAGCATCCAATGGGCTACGGCTGAGCGAAACCAGATGGTCAGATAGTTCAGTTTCTCAGAGGTGACACCAGGCAGACGACTGAACACCTTGGCGATATGGTTCTGTCCATCCCACTTTGGTAGATTCTGAAGGAATGCCTGTACTGGATTGTGTTCTGGCACCTCTTCAGACTGTACATACTCCGTAATCTCTGTCTTCGGACTGCCCTTTTCCAGCACTTGTTCGCGCTTGGCACGAATGATGATACTGTTGAGAGCCGTCTGCGTCAGCGTACGGTATTCCAAATCCGCCTCATTCGAGGCGCACGAGAGACTGCCGATAGTATCGACAGTATTGCCTTGAGCTGAATGCACAGCCTTTGGCAAGATTGCGAATTCTACCTTCCCGTTGAGGATGTTTCGACGGAATCGGTAGTTTTCCATCAGGAACTGCTCGATCACAAGCGTTCCTTCCTGAGAGGCTCCTGGAGTCCCTACAGGCATCAAAGCACAATTCTGCATACCTATAATAATTTGTTTCTAAATTGTCGTAGTAATATCAACGCGCTTTTCACAGCGGGTTTTTCATGTGAACAGCATCGCTGCACTTTCAGTGTGCAATGCTGCGATTAAGCGAGAGCAATCAAACTTATTTGAATTGCTGAGCGTGAGTAGCTTCGCATGCTTACAGCATGCAAAGTTACAAAATTTTTTTGTGAAATCCAAGATTTCCCCCAATTATTTCCCAATTATTTTCAAGTGATAAAGCGATTTTGGCTCCTCTATATATAATTAAGGTGAAGACAAAGTGATAGGCGATGTGAGGGATAAGTGAGGGATATGTGAGGGATTTTTGCGACCCCTCACATCGTGAAACCCTTTCTACAAAGGCCTTTCCGAAGATTATGTGAGGGATGAGTGGTTATAGTAAAAATTGCTAGATTTAAATGTAGCAATTATTCCCATTAATGGGAATTCCTTTGGCACTTAGAGCCAATTGACGAGCAGTAATCTCTCTCGATGTTTCCAGGCTGGGAACGTTTTATTCCCAGTAAGGGAACAATCAGCCGTAGCCGACTTGGTGGGCAACCGTTGGGAAGCTGATCGCCAGCCGTAGCCTACCTCGTCAGCGATAAGCGCCACTTAATTTTCAAGAAGTGCCACTTATTTCTCAGCAAGTGCCGCTTATTTCACAGGTTTTTCAGGATGAATTATTAAAAGCGGGAGCAACATCGCTGCTGCTCCCGCCCGAAATTAATTCATATTGCTATTTAGCGTTTGTGTGATTGAGCTATTGATTGAATTTAACCGTAATCGAATAATCATCGCTTGGCAGCATAGAATACTTATAATTCATCCAGCCTGATTTATGTTCTCGTGTACAACTATTGATTATTGTACCTGTTGACTTATTACCTACAGCCTTTCCGCTTTTGTCAGGTAAAGGAATATTGGATGCGGACAATTCTTCCCTACTCCAGCCTTCCTCTACATTTCCACCCACGCTCGCATCAGCAACTTGTTTAGAATATTAATTGCATTTAGCTGAGAGATTAGTAATCTTGCCCTTCACGATATTCACGTCGAAGAGCGGATATACGTCGAATAGCTTCATATTTTGTTTTTTTATCTTTTTACTTTTTTACCTTAATATATTCGGTTACAAAGTTACGGCAAATATCCGACAAATCGTCACTTTCCTCCATCTTTTTGCATAAAAGTGTAAAAATGGGCCGATATCCTGCATACAAAAAACAGATTTTTGCAATCCTAAACATATGTATAAGCACATGTGGCATACTATACTCCTTCCAAACTATCTGTTTAAACCGACTAAACTCGCTGGAAGTCATAGACTTTCATGAGCAAAGGATAAGGGAAACTAATAAATTCTCGAGAGAATTTTTGACTTTGCTACGTAGTTTCTGGGACTTTAGTCGGAGTAAACCCTAAAATTCTCTAGAGAATTTCAGAGAGCTGCCGGCTTATTCTTCGAGAGGTGCTGACGGTATGCAGGTTTAGACGTCATAAACGGACAGAAAGATGCCGATTTGCCGTTATTTAGTAAAGCTTAAGTAGAGGTAAAGTAGAGCTTTTGTAGAAGGATAATAGAGGTAAAATGTAGTTGAAATATTTGCGCAAATTGCAGAAAATGAGCGTCTTTATGGGCAAATTTACAATTGAATAGTAGAGGTTGATCCGAAAATACAACATTTTCGCCTGTCATTTGGCATAAAAATGTCAACGACGGGCGAAAGTGCTGTATACAAAGAACATATTCTTGCAATCATCAAAAGACAGGGGCCAGTTTGGATGCCCCCTGTCTTTTATTCATAAGGCGCACCTGGATTCCAGGTCGCAGGCGTGCTCACACCATCCTGATCCTCACTGAGATAGACTTCGTCGATGGTGCCGTCCTCATTGAGATAGACTACCCCATATTGCAGGTTCTTGATGTTGTTACCGTCCACCTCTCCTGAGATTACCGTTACGTATGTGATGGTATATTTCCCTAACGGATCGTCAATAGATAATGTCTTGATATTTGAGATAGTGAACTGATTGCCCGAGCCGCCGAGATAGCAGACGTACTCATCGGCCGGTGCAGTATATTCACCTGCTTCCTGATAGATTCCCAGCTTGGCGAGTGGCTTTCCTTCGTTTTGGGTGGCAATCTTGAAGATATAGGATCCTGCGAAGATGTCGCCTGGCTGTCCTGCCTCTGGCTGGTTGGTGTATAGCAGTATGGCAGGATGCATCTCAAATACGCCGTTGATGGCAGGAGGAGTGTCTTCAGTATGCAGTTGCATGCCGTGATTGGCTAACTCGGTGAGTATCGCCTCGCTGGGGAGTTCAGCCTTTTCGTCCTCCGATGTTTCCCAACGGTCATCAAAGATTCTGGTATAAGGCTGCTTCACAGGTATGGTGCGTGTGATAGTTTGGCCGTTGGATAGCTTGCCTGAGAGATAGATATAGCCCTCGCGGTCACTCTGGCTGTCATTGATAGGAACTCTGAAGATAAATCTCGCATTTTCTACTGTTTCAATCGTAATCCAGTCAACGCTGCTGGTAACGGTGATGTCTGATACCAGATAGTTACTTGTGTAGAAGATGGTATGGCCGTATTCATAGCCATCTTCAAACTCCACATGCGTCTCACTGGGCTCTAGCAATGGGATTCCATCGGCAAGTTTCAACTCAATCCGACTTGTCCAGGCCTCGAAATTGAATTCACCTGCGTATTTCTGCTTGACGACATCATTCAGCGTGTAAGACTCTGGGTGATCGCCAGTCTTTTCGTAGTTCAGCTCTGTTATGTAATCCGTCAGCTTATATTCTGCCAGTTTAGTCACATCGACGTCTGGCTGAAAGATAATAGTTGCACTGCCGTCTTCTTCAATTCTAATCCAGGTCTCGTCGAAATCCTTCAGATAATAGACGGAGGTGACGGTGTAATCTGGCACAAACATATCCATTTCGTAGTCTTTCTTATAGACACGGTGTTGCTCTGAGACTGCTCCGTCTTTCAGTTTGTAACTGTAGATTGACTTATCGTCACCCTTGTCAATGTTCAGGTAAATCCTCCATGCATGGTCTGTTCTGCTGCTACTTGAGGCGTCAGTCCAAGAGCCGACAGAGCGGTATTGCAGTTGGTCGCCATTTTCCAATGTGTAACCGATATCCTTGTGTAACTCCTGTGTTCCAGGAGCAGACATGTGGATTGTACTGTAATTACTTCCAAGGGGTGTCAGATTCGTGACAGCCATTCCGCTCGTAAAGAGTCCCTCGCCGTTTCTGCTGCCGTCTTCAGTACCGTCTTGGGTAATATAGATGTAGCGCTCTATCTTCTGGTTAGTGTCAGTCAATATGCCGCTTACCTCCACTTCACCTTCTCTTTCATCCTCTCCTGGGTTTTCGTCTATGACGATGGTGATAATGTTGTCCTTGAGGGTCGGATGGATGAAGCTCTGCTTCGTGGATACCTGAATGTTGCTGACATTGATAGAGGCGACGGTCACAGTCTTGGTATCACCCTTGACTCCAATCTTGAATTCCGCAGGCGACAGTTTGAGATTGTTGATATTAAGGCGCTTTTGAATGACGCTAATCTCGTCGCGGCCTATCTCGTTGCCCTCGCTGTCGTATCCCACGCCAACGATGGTTGCCTCGCGCAACTCCAATTGATCTGGCAGCGCGTCGTAGATGATGTGAATCTCCGCAAGCTCCTTATAATAGGTGAACTCAAACCAATCGGCATCCGACGTATAGCGCAGGTCGCTGATGTTAGTCTTAAGCGGCAGGGTCTTAGTGCCGGCAACCTCCGGTAGCTCCAATTTGCGATTATCCATCAGAATCATCGGGGGACCGAGGGTGAACTCTTTTTCTATATCGGCCATCATTGGCATGCCACGATGCTCCATGATGGGCGTGCCCACATATTTCTTGTCAGGATCCAGCCCTTCGAAGGTGTACTCCATCGTGAATTCACCACCCTCATATCCTTTATCATCATACCAGATATCGACAGTCTTGCCTGTTTCTTGGTCCTGGACGATAAAGCCGTAGGGCACTGGCTCCCACATATGGCGATTCTTGATTTTCGACGTTAGCTTTCCCCGCCACGGGCATTTCTCGTCCACTTCCCAGTCGATATCGCTAAAGTTCGGCACACGCCCGAAGATGAAGAGTTGCTTGCTTCCCAGCGTTTTGGGGGAGCCATTGGTATAGGGCCCTACCGCCCATGTACACTGGTAATTGACGATGGGGTTGTTTATATAGATGAGCGTGTCTTTATTGAGTTTCTCGTACAGCTTCCAAGTATCCTCAAAATCCATGTCGGCGATATTCTTCGCTGTAACGGGATCATGGCTTTCGGCTTTAATGCCGAAGTCGAGGCCCAATACGAATTTGAATCCCATGTTTTCCACGTCTTTGAGTTCGATCTCTACTTTGCCATAGTTGCCGATAGTGGCCGTAATCTCATTTTCAATGTTCTTGAAAGATGAGATTCCATTGAGTGTTTCGGATTCAAATATAAATGATGGATGACCTTTGGAATAGCCTAAGGAGACAGTGTATCCCGTTGTGTTAGACCATTCGTAATTCAGCATGCCTGACTTGCTGACCTCAATGAACGGGCCATAGGCAGCCTTCACTTCACAGTTTTCATAGGAATAATCTTTCCCTCCGAGCGGTACTTCTATCCTGGCGGTGAAGCCTCCTTTAAGATTGAGTTGAATAGTGTTTTCAACCTGGCAGTCTAAAAAGAAATCCGATACGGGGGACAGGGATTCTTTCTCTAAGACAAGAAAAGCGCGGAGGGCATTGATGCGTGGCTTAATGCTGGTTGACAAACTGCCCATACCGTCAATTGAAACGGAGGTTGTTTCCTTAAGAGCTTTGATGGCCTCTAAAGAACCTTCTATCTTATAGGTATTGGATACTTCTGGTAAATCGATTTCTTCAAATGCTAAGCGGGTTCGGGCACGGGACATATTGCCGCTTTCACCGCCGACAAACTTTAGCACAAGCTGGTCATAGATATCACTAAGTTCAGTTTTTCCCATTGTGACGGTTACCCCATCGCTGCCGTTATCTACCGAGGCCACGATGCCTCCCATACCGTAGGGCAAGTAGGTGCTACGATCTTTAATCACCATTTTGTCACCTTTCTTCGGGATGAGTGATGACGGGGTACTTGAAGACAGTCGGAACCAGGATGATGAGTCTGAGGCTACGATGTAGTTGCTGATGCTCTTGTCGATAAGGTTGACGTCTGCCTTGTACTTCGTCTCTGGGGTGACAAAAGCCACTGAGTCGATGGCAGAAATGGGGATGCGGAAACAACTGTCGAGGGCATAGACTTCTTGTACCACGTAATCGCTTTGCTCAACGCCTAACGTGTCGATCTTGGAATATTCGATGCGGTCGATGTCGGCATAGAAGAAAGCGTTAAAACCTCCATCATTACGGAAGATATAAAGTGCATCCTGCGCCTCTTGGCCATTTGCGGGCTGGATATTGAACATGCCCAATATGGCCACTAAGATATATAAGGTGTAACGTTTCATCGCTTTGTAATTTTATAGGTGACGTTGTCTGCTTTAACGAGATAGATCCCAGTGGGCAATCCAGAGAGACTGATGCGATAGGTACCTGTGCGATGGGGCTTCAGCTGACGGATCAGCTTACCATCGAGGGCATAGATACTGGCAGTGGCATTCGCTTTGAGCTGGCTGATAACAACCACATCGCCTTCGAAAGCTACTCCTGTGGGGGTGGTGATTCCTTCGTTGATACCTGTCGTCGATCGCTTGTCGTAAGTGAAGCGCAGGACATCGGCAAGGGCAAAGCTGACATCGCCAGTCGTAGCACTCACCTTGAGGTTGACACCTTCAAAAGTGACTTTGGGTTTATCTTTCAAGAAGAACGTGTTTTCAGAGCCGTTCTTCATCTGGATGATAAGTGTCTCCACTTCATCGACTGCTTTTGATTCCTGTGGTATCAATAGCAGAAATGCCAAAAGGGTTAAAATCCAAGTTAGTCTCTTCTCCATAATTATACAGTGATTAGTTATTATTTTTGGCAAAGATAGGAAAATAATCTGTATCGTCCAAAGGACCACGATCCCTACAAGATGCTTTGGACTTGGGAAAACCGTGGCTACATCCATCAGGACTCGCTGACGGGCGTCTACCGCAATACAGAGAGTTATCTCGCCATGCCGTCGCCGTTGACTTGAGTGGTTTGTACCTGTTTTCCATCAACAGCATAGATTGTGGCTGACTCTTTTGGCTGACATCCGCTGACCCCACTCTCGTTGCTAAGAGGGTCATCACTATCACGAATGATGCTTTTCGGGTTTTCATATTTATGTCTCGCTTTAGTTATTATCTGCAAAACTACAAATAAAATTGGTATAAAGGGACGAAAATGGTAACAATTGACTAACATTTTGCAAATTGTTAGTCGATTTACGATTCTTTTGTTTCTGTTTGGGGAAGATGTTCTTTCTTCCAATCGCCAGGCGTTTGACCTGTTAGTGCCTTGAATGTACGGAAGAAAGAGATGTCATTGGCAAATCCAGAATCGATGCCAATGGCGTTAGCCTTCAGATTGGGGTATTTCAGCATCAGTTGTTTGGCGTATTCGATGCGGTAGCTGTTAATATACTGTGTGAAGTTGCAACCTTTTATGATGTTCACGCACGATGAGATGTTGTTTCGATGCGTACCTAACTCGTTGGCTAAACCTGATGCCGTGAGATTGCTGTTGAGGAACTGCTTTTCTTCAACTACCAGATGGTGGATGCGTTGCATGAGTTCTGTATTGGCAGCCTCTTTGGAATCTGGTATCTTTGACGCCTCGACTTCTTTTTCAACCTTCTGCTCCTGTTTGGGCTGTCTGTAAATGAGGTAGATATAGATAATGGCAATCGCTAACAAAAGAGAACCACCTAACAACCATGGGATAGGATTGAGAAAGGAGGATGAAACGAACTCTTCGCTGCCAAAATGGAACAAGAATACGTGATCAGTCGGGTAGAAATTTTGGCTGGGATTCTCTTTCTTCCCAGTGCCGCCCGTCAACAGCAGATTGCCTTTAGGTGTGATCAGGGGTGAGGCATCGACAAAATCTGGGATAGGGTCGGTATAGTAAAGCGTGACTGGGCATGGGGCGCCTTTTAATGCAGGACTATAGTCGATGCACAGAATGTAGATGTGGCTGCTAGTCTGATGAATGGAATCGTTCCCCATGATGTATCCTTTCTTAGCCTTTCGATCCACAAGAATCTGTGAATAATAGATAATTTTGTTCTCCTGAAACTCCGTGGGAATGGGGCTGGTGGTAGATACTAACGAGAAGTTAATTCCATCGGCTTTGGCTATGGCCAACTGTCCCTCTTTGTTCTTCACAGGAAAGAGGTAGCTGTAGATGCCTTTTACTTCGTCGCCGATAAAACTGTCGTCATTGTGGATAGATATGTGGAGATGCGTTGGTTTCCAGGTCTCGAAAAACGGGTCAGTGAATGGTTCACCTTTCAGACGATCAACGATAATCGTGTCGAAATCGTTGCCTTTATATTCCTGCCCACCAAAGATGATAACATCATCAGGGGCAATACGGAAGACGTTCGTTAATGCACGCTTTTGCGATGTCTTTTTGATATTGGTAAACGTAATGTTGCCATCATACATCTCAATAGCATCCTCGTTGTACCAGTTGCCTGTAATCACAACCCTGCCACTATCCAATTCCATCTGGGTGTGCGAGGCGCGTTTCGTATCTAAGCATCCAAAACCGTCAAAGGTGTGGGTCTTGGGATCGTACATCTCCACTTCATGACTCTGTCCGATGCCTAAACCTCTCTCAAAACCACCACTCAGTAAGACCTTACCAGATTTTAATATCAGGGCTGAGCCTGCGTCATGGGTATAGACCATATCCATCTGGTGCCAGACGCCATCTTTGAAATATTCTGCTGTTGGTGTGGGGACAAAACCTGAAGTGTGTCCGCCAAAGACGGTGATCTCACCATTTATATATAAAGTATGGTGTCCTGAACGAGGTGTGTTCAGGCTTGGCAGTTGCTCAGGCTGTATCTTGACAACAGGACAGACCGCTTGTTGCCGACTGTCTGTCTTCACCTTTTGCGCCAACAGATTTAACTGCGCAAATAGGCTGATAAGTACAATGATGGCTGTTTGCTTCATTTTGTTGACTGCAAAGGTACGAAAAGAATAGCAAATAGAGCTCCTTATAACAAAAAAACCGACTAACAATTTGCAAATTGTTAGTCGGTTCTGTGAATTAAAATGCTGATGCTTTCAGTCGGAGGCCTGAGGTCTCGTCGAGGCCAAACATGAGGTTCATGTTCTGAACGGCCTGACCAACGGCACCTTTCAAGAGGTTGTCGATGGCAGAGGTGATCAGCAGTTTGCTGCCGTACTTCTCGACGTGGACAAGGGCCTTGTTGGTGTTGACAACCTGCTTCAGGTCGATGGGCTTGTCGCTGTAGTGGGTGAAGGCAGCGCTGGCATAGAACTCCTTGTAGGCTTCGATGACATCCTCCACTGGGGCTGGTGTCTTGACGACGGCTGTGCAGAAGATGCCTCGTGCAAAGTCGCCACGATAGGGGATAAAGTCGATATCGGCATCGAGATAGCCTTGAATCTGTTTCAGCGACTGACGGATCTCGGCGATGTGCTGGTGCTGGAAGGGCTTGTAGATGCTCAGGTTGTTGTTACGCCAAGAGAAATGGGTCGTGGCTCCTGGCTTCTGACCAGCGCCTGTAGAACCTGTGATGGCATTGACGGCTACGTCTTCTTTCAGCAGATTGAGATAGGCTGCAGGCAGCAGAGCCACCTGAATACAAGTAGCGAAACAGCCTGGATTGGCTACGTGCTGGGCTTTCTGGATTTCCTCCTTGTTGATCTCGGGCAGACCATAGACATAGTCGTGATCGCCCTTAATGCGGAAATCCTGTGCCAGGTCGATGATCTTCACGTTCTCAGGGATGGTGTGCTCCTTGAGGAAGGCCTCGCTCTTGCCATGTCCGAAACAGAAGAATACGACATCCACCTTGTCAAAAGGCATCTCATCGGTAAACTTCAGATCCGTATCGCCAATCAGACCTTCGTGGACATCGCTGACGAGGTTGCCTGCGTTACTCTCTGAATTGGCAAAGACAATCTCTGCCTCAGGATGGTTGAGCAACAGGCGGATGAGTTCTCCGCCTGTATACCCAGCTGCACCTAAGACCCCCACCTTTATTCCTCCCCGAGGGGAGGATATATTGATTTTACTCATTTCCGTTGTTCAAATTTATTTTTATTATATTTAAAACACTAGAGATATCTTTTAAGATATCTTCGTTTTTGAAACGTATAACAGCAAATCCCCAATCATTTAGGCGTTGAGTTCTATTCTCGTCTTTTTCTATCTGTTCGTATTCCGAATGATATCCTCCGTCAACTTCTATAACGAGTTTCTTTTCAATACAAACAAAATCAACGATGTAATCCCCAATAATGTGCTGTCTGTTGAATTTGACGGATAATTGTTTCGCCCTGAGATATTCCCATAATACTTTTTCTGCATCTGTAGGGAACTGCTTGTTCTTCTGAGCAAAATCTTTCAGGAGCAGATATCTATCAGGCGATGCCGTATTATAATTTCCGTCATTTCTTCCCATAATAATCTCCCTCCCCTCGGGGAGGGTCGGGGTGGGGGTTACCTCTTCTCGTCCTTATGGATACCGTAGTAGACACGCAACGGGGTAGAGCTGACCTTGATGAAGCCTTTGGCCTCGTCGGCAGTCCAGCCAGTCTGTGTCTCGCCGTATTCGCCGAGTTTCGACTTAGTCAGGTCGTTGTCAGAGTCGATGCCTACGGTCTCAAATCCATAGGGACGGAGTTTCAGGATAGAAGTACCAGTGACGTTGCGCTGGCTCGAAGTCAGCATGGCCTCGATATCGGGCATGACGGGCTCCAGGTACTGACTCTCGTGGAGGAACATGCCATACCAGTTGGCTACCTGATCCTTCCAGTACTGCTGCCACTTGCTCAGAGTCGACTTCTCCAGCAGGCGGTGAGCCTCGATGATCAGTTTGGGAGCAGCGGCCTCGAAGCCTACACGACCCTTGATGCCGATGATGGTATCGCCCACGTTGGCATCACGTCCGATGGCGTAAGAGGCACCAATCTCCTCGATCTTCTGGATGGCTTTCACCTTGTCGTCGAACTTCTCGCCATTCACGGCTACGATCTCGCCTTTGTCGAAGGTGATCTTCAGCAGTGACTCCTGCTCAGGAGCTGTAACATGCTTCAGATAGGCGTCCTCTGGCAGTCCCTGAGTGGGATCGAGCAGTTCGCCACCACAGATACTGGTTCCCCAGATACCTACGTTGTAACTGTACTTCAGCTTGGCGAAATCGGCATTGAATCCGTGCTCATTCAGATAGTCAACTTCTTCCTTGCGAGTCAGTTTCTTGTCGCGAGTCAGCGTGATAATCTCAATGCCAGGAGCCATGACGAGGAAGGTCATGTCGAAGCGGATCTGGTCGTTGCCTGCACCAGTCGAACCGTGTGCGATGGCATCAGCACCAATCTCCTTGGCATAGCGTGCGATGGCGATGGCCTGGAAGATGCGCTCGCTGCTGACAGAGATGGGGTAGCAGTTGTTACGCAGCACATTGCCGAAGATCATGTATTTCAGCGACTTCTCGTAATACTCATGCGTTACGTCGAGGGTTACATACTGAACAGCCCCCAGTTTGTAGGCGTTCTCTTCGTTCTTCTTCAGCTGCTCTTCGCTGAATCCACCTGTGTTGGCACAGGCTGCATAAACGTCCCAGCCGTCCTGGGTTAATTTCATCACGGTGTAGCTGGTGTCAAGTCCACCTGAAAAAGCTACTACAACTTTCTTGTTTGCCATATCTTTATCTTTTTTACTTTTTTACATTTCTTCTATTCTGTCTTCCCGTCAATTTTGCGGATGCGCTCGAGCACCTCATCGGATAGTTTGGCGGGCAGATGCTCTGTGGGGTCATACAACATCGCTGTGCAGATGCAGTATTTCCTGCCTGTGCGATGCAATACGTCGACATTGCAGCATCCCTCGCAGCCTTTCCAGAAGGCTTCATCCTCAGTGAGGTCGGCAAAGGTCACTGGCTGATAGCCCAGAGCTGTATTCATGGCCATCACGGCAGCACCACTCGTCAGAGAGAATATCTTGGCGTAGGGCCAACGGGTTCTGGCCAGCGTGAAGGTCATATCCTTGATGCGCTTGGCAACGTGGTGTCCACGGAAATCGGGGTGGACGATCAGTCCTGAAGTCGTCACGTACTGCTGGTTCTCCCATGTCTCTATATAGCTGAAACCAGCAAAGCGTCCGTCCTTCGTCAGGGCAATCACAGCCTTGGCCTCTAGCATTTTCTTGGTCAGATACTCGTGTGTTCGTTTGGCAATACCAGTGCCTCGCACTTTTGCAGCCTCGGCAATCGTGTCCAGGATGGTATCTACATATACCTCGTGCTCTGGACCAGCCACTAATACTTCAATTTCAATTTCTTCCATGATGATTATCTCATATTTGGTACCACGTCGCTCAGGGCTTCGATCACTTCCTGATGCCTGATGCCTTCTTTGATTACTATAAATATGGTGTCGTCGCCAGCGATGGTTCCCAGAATCTCAGGAATATCACTGTTGTCGATGTTCCAGGCTATCGAACTGGCATAGCCTGGCCGTGTCTTGATGATACCCATGTTGCCTGAGAAATTGATGCTCACGAAGCCTGGCACCTTCATCATCTCGCGAATGCTATTGGGGGTGCTGACGCGCTTGTACATCGTCTCGTTGGGCAGTACATAGACATAGTTGCCACTCATGGAGGCTGCCTTGGCTACCTTCAACTGTTTCAGATCACGACTCAGAGTGGCCTGGGTGAGCTTGAAGCCTTCCTTCTGGAGGGCACTTAACAGTTCGTCCTGACTGCCTAACTGCTGACTCGAGATGATGAGCCGGAGTGCCTCTAAACGGTTGTTCTTTACTTTCATCGCGGTATATTTATTCAAAATCGGATGCAAAATTAAATAAAATATTGCATCCGACCAAATATTTCTGCATATTTTTGCAAAAATATCATCGCTTCATATCAAAGCCCACGCGTACGCCGTCGTAATTCTTGCTTAAATCTCCAATGGTTTGAAGGTCCTTGTTACCGCTTAATGCAGACATGGTCTGCAGGACGGTCAGCAGTTTGTTGGCCTCAAAAAGCAAGGAGATGCCAACGTACTCCCTCTTGGTATAGCAGTTCACGCTCAGCAGGAGTCCTTTTAAGGTGATCTTCTGAGTAGCTTCGTCGAATGTGTATCTACCGCTGAATGGTGTACCTGCAATTTTAGATGAGAAAGTGCCATCCTCATTGAATGTGACGATGGTGTTGCTCGACGAGAGTCCTACCTGCTGATAATAGGGCAGCAGCTTCTCTTCGATTTTGACGGCAGCCATCTCTCCGCCTGCTTTTGCCAACAGGTTCTCACTGGTGAATGCGCAGCCAGGGTTGGAATAGCTCCAAGTGCCAATCAGGTTCTGGGCTTTAACTTTGTCGAGGCCGATGACGCTCTGGATGGCATTGACAGCTCCAGTCGTACTCATGATGGAACCTATATTTCCGCAACTCACCAGGATAAGGCAACACATAGTCGCCATGATAAACTTCAAATTCTTCATATGCACGTTCTTTTAATTATATCTGCGTGCAAAGATAGTTGATTTTCTGTCAATATTCGTCGTTTTATCAGAAATTAACGTAGGAAGGGATGGGTTGGAGTGCCTTAGCGCTACCTAGGCCGTACCTAGGCGCTACCTAGGCGCTACCTTAGCCCTACCTAGGTAAGGACCGCCTATAATTATATAATAAGGTATAGGCAATCCTGTGATTTGATTTATATCAAGAGCGTCGAAAAAGCCGTCCAAAAAATGAAATTTTCTTGGGAAAAGTTTTGCTGGTTTGCGGAAAAGTTGTACCTTTGCACCCGCTAAACAAGAAACGGTGTTTCGAGTGAGGCAAAAAGAAAGTGTTCTTTGAAAGATTTACATAGACAGAAGTAGTACAAGAAGCGAGAGCAGAAATGCTCTTGGGTAATAGAAGAACAAACCGTCAAGAGATTGACAAAGGTGCTTTAACTTGATACTGGATAGTCGTTCTGAGACAGATTAAAAGATATAGTATTTACAAGGCTTCTAGGAGCGAGAGAAATGAAAGCTTGCTTTCAATTTCCGAGCGACGACGAAGACTCGTAGAAAATATCGAAGATATTTTATACAATGAAGAGTTTGATCCTGGCTCAGGATGAACGCTAGCTACAGGCTTAACACATGCAAGTCGAGGGGCAGCATGATCTTAGCTTGCTAAGATTGATGGCGACCGGCGCACGGGTGAGTAACGCGTATCCAACCTTCCCCTTAGTAGGGCATAGCCCGTAGAAATGCGGATTAATACCCTATGTTGTATATTGAGGACATCTGATTTATACCAAAGGTTTACCGCTAAGGGATGGGGATGCGTCTGATTAGGTAGTCGGCGGGGTAACGGCCCACCGAGCCTACGATCAGTAGGGGTTCTGAGAGGAAGGTCCCCCACATTGGAACTGAGACACGGTCCAAACTCCTACGGGAGGCAGCAGTGAGGAATATTGGTCAATGGACGAGAGTCTGAACCAGCCAAGTAGCGTGCAGGATGACGGCCCTATGGGTTGTAAACTGCTTTTATACGGGGATAAAGTGAGGGACGTGTCCCTTTTTGTAGGTACCGTATGAATAAGGACCGGCTAATTCCGTG
>JAEEGK010007893.1_pt1 | contig 25312 bp, 25 predicted proteins | sample 8958771 | NCBI WGS metagenome assembly JAEEGK01 (sample SAMN16246547, study PRJNA631951) | gut metagenome | biome: gut microbiome; feature: rumen; material: SC-attached | host: Bos | place: Iran: Karaj | collected 2018-10
CTTGAATGTAAGCTCAAATGGGAAAAGGAAATAGTTCCCGGTGATGGCCATGCAATGCTTTGCCTTGAGGTGATCGGCCTTCATATCGATGAAAACCATTTACCTGACAGAACCGGAGAAAGCGGGATCCTATATAACATCCACTATCAGGTCAATCCCGAAAATGTAGGCAAAACCGCACATGATTACGCTGGAGTACTGCAAAAGAAAATTGATGTTATGGAGTATTAGATGAATGAACTAATATAAGGGGTTCCCGAGGGGGTCCTGGTCAAAATCACCGTCCAGTAATGCCCTTACGGTGTCGATATAGCCCTTCTGAGCGAAGCTGTAATATTTCATGTTCGTCTCAACCGAGTGCCCCAGCATCGCGGCTCTGTCAGCCGGTGATATACCCATCGGAATCAGGACATTTGAATTAAGGGACATTCTCAGTGCATGATTATTGGTAACTTTAAACCCTTTCGATTGGCACAACCGTCGTAAATTGGTTATAAATCTTACGCTAAAACATCATGATTATGCTCCTTTTCGCAAAATCGTCAATTTTATTTTGGTAAATTCCTGCAAAATCGTCAATTTTATTTTAGCCTTTTCCTGCATAATCGCACTTTTTGAGGTGTAATCGCCAAAATTGTAGAATTCTACACTTTTTGCTATTACGTTTGCCTTATCCAAGTAAGACAGGAATGATGCCTGACCCATTTTATGAAACGGAAGTACTGAGAGAGTTCTGTTTTGAACAGGTAGAATTCCTGCTATTCCCATTATTCATCCTTTCCGCAGCCCATCTATCAGTCAGAGCTGCACCGCTCTCCGGAAAGGTCCAAGCGGTTACAATTAATGTGACTCAGTCGTTGTAAAAAACATGTTGGTACCGGTATAGGTCTGCATCCTGATATAGTCAGTGATACTAAGCCTTCTCTGTTCTTCTTCCAAAAGTCTTCTTCGTTCACTGGCAGCTTCCTGACTCTTTTCAAAGTAAGCTTTTCTTTCAGCTGCTTCTTTAGCCCGTTTCTCTCGATTGATCCGGTTTACTTCTGCAACACGTTCCGGCGGATCTTCGGCACCACATATATAAGTCACTGTCCCGTCTTCATGAACAACGCATCCACAAGATTGGAATTTTAAACCCATTGCAGCCGCTTCCATTTCGTATTTGGGAATGTTGTTAAAGAAATAGTCAATCTTTCCCTCAATTTCTGCTGCTTTCTTTGAATCCTCAGCCATCTTCGTCAGCATATTCGGAGCTATTACAACGTCAGTTCCGCTCATCATAGTACCTCCGACTTTATCAAGGCTTTTTTGATCTCTTCCTATGCTTTCTACACGAACTACGCCATACTTTTCCTTTAGATGCTGCATATAAGCTTCTTCCCGGGTCATATTATCGACATCGGCAATTCCTTGGCTTTCTGTTACCCCTCTAATCTGCTCTTGAAGAGCTGATACAAATGAGCCGCCTGAAAATACACCTTGGCTTGCTGACAGAAAGGCTCGTTCCGATTGCTTAATTGAAGAGATTCCGGTGTAGTACGCCATAAACGCAGTACCGCCCATACTTGCTATATTCATATGATTCCTCCTTCCCGAACGATTCGGAATAAAAAATGCGTGTCACCTCAACCTTCACTCCGTTGAAATGGCACGCACTCCGTTGCTAATAGTGTTCTTTTATTTTATCGGCATTTGCTCCTTAAATCCTTAGAAGAATGCATTAAATGAATTGTACCCAAGAGCAGACAATAGGCTGAGATTGCTATAATTGTAATTTAAGCCATTTCGTCCATATACACTGCCTGTGTAAACCTGCTGTTGTGAGTTGACCGCATATTGGAGGCGCTCAGCTGATGAAGCAATGATCTTTGAATACGAATTACTTCCTCTGAAAACATTGTTAACAGTACCGGTATCCGCATTATTAAACTTTTCTTCGTCAACTGACATTTTTCCGTCCGATGCTACAGTTATACCAATCTTGGACAGGTTGTTTTTCATGATTCCGGTCATTCTCTGCATACTGTTGCCGGAACTTCTGACTGTTGAGTTTACCGTTTTTGAAAGAGCTGCTACGGTGTCATTATAGTTTTCCACGAATGCTTCAACGTTCTTGTATGAAACGTCACCGGCCAGCTTATTTGCCGATTTAACAAGTGCCGATGCTTCATTACCCACTGTGGATAACGTCTTTTGTGAATTTGTCAGAGCCGTGCTATAGGTACTGTTTGTGTTTCTTTTTGACAGGCCTATACCATAGTTTGAATAATGGGTATTTGTCTTGCCCAAGTTGGAATTTGTGAAACCTAACCTGCCGGTATAACCAAAGATGTTCATATAGTCCATTCCGCTCAATCTGATCATATGATTTTCACCTCCCTTACCATAATTATCGACTGATAATCTGCGTAAACAAGGGATTTGACGTGAACCGCACATTTTACGTTGTGAAATGCGTTTAAGTGACAATCAGCCTATCAACATTATATTCAGGACAAAGAAAATACTATCGCCTCCATTCTCGTAACGGATTTCTATGTCACCATTGTACTTTGCGGCAATAGCCCTTATATTCTTAAGACCATATCCATGTCCGGCATCATGTTTTGTAGTAGATGGCAGGCCATCCGAGCCAAGAGTACATTCGTTTTTCACTATATTCCTGATATTTATCATAAAGACCCGGTCCCTGGCGACAGATTTGATCTGTATCGCGGCAGCATCAAATCCTTTAGAAGCTTCGAGGGCATTTTGAAGAGCATTGGTAAGGATAACGCTCATATCAAACGGATTCAGGGCCAATCCCTCCGGGTAAAAGAAAGAACTGGTAAAAGAAATCCCTTCTTTTTCAAAGCGGAGAGCGTATTCCGACAGGATCGCGTCTGTAACAGCATTACCCGACTTTATTTGCGGAGTCAGTTCTTCAAAAGTATCCTGCATGTCTGATATGAAGCTTCGCAGTTCCTCCGGCTTTCCGGTTTCCGCAAGTCTGCCCGCCACCGCAAGGAGATTACCCATATCATGCCTGAGCGCCCGCATCTTTTCATATATATCTTCGATATGAGCATAGTGTCCTTCTATATCTTTTACCTGTTTAGCCAAAGAGAGCCGCGCAAACTCGTCTTCCTGCTTTTCTTTTGACTGCTCATAGAAAGTAACGAGTATCACTATGGTAAAGAAGGACAGAATACAGAAAATAAGCCTGAACGGATTGCCAGGCACATTTCGATCAATGGTCCCGTTCTTCATACCCTCCAGCCAAAGGTTCAAATAAGAAGACATAATAGGCTTCACAGCCAGAAGTGACCATGCCGGAGTAAGTAACATTACCAGCTCCCGCAAGGTTAATTCGTCGTTCTTTTTCCTGTAGACACGGTGAAGCACTCTGACAGCAATATAAAGAAGGAGTATTGTCAACGCATACTGGAACGTATTCCACAGTACAAACTCGATAATAACGGCATTTACTCCACTGGAATACCACTCAAGGTCCAAGATCCATTCACCTTCGAACAGGCCGATTTCGGTAAAGATTTCTATCGAGAGCCAGCTCATGAGCTTAAATACTACCCAAAGAAAGATTTTCTGAACAGGATTTCTTTTTCCGTCCAACAGCCACAGAACAGTCAGCGGAAGCAGTATATTGGCAAACTCCAAGATGTGACCGGCAATTCCGTCGATGCTCATAAACGTCCTGACTACCATCAATGCAAAATAAACCAACGCTGTTATAATTGCCGCAGCTTTCTTTGTCGAAAAAGGACGAAGCCATTTTGCAAGCAGAACTGCCATAAAAAGTAAAAGTAAAAAGATTAGTATACGGGCATAAGCGTTTGCAAAATACTCGAAATTCTCAGCAATATATCCCATCATAGACATTCCCTCCGGGCATTGTATGTTAGGAAGGCTTTAATTAAATCCTGATATTTTCCACGTGCTACAGGTATGCTTGCCCCCTGGAGCAGAACGAATTTGGAATCATAAGCCTTTACATACTTCAGATTGATCAAATATGCCCTGTGTATCCTAAAGAAACTGCTCCCGGCTAGATGTTCAAGATCGGATATCTTGCCATAATATTCGATTACATCGCCTTCTTTCATATGGAGAGCAATCTGTCGGTCAAATATTTCGGCATAGACAACACGTTCAAGCTCAATCCTCAGATTGGCGCCTCCGCTCTTAACTACGATAGTTCGAACAGATTCAGAAGGTTCCTGCTTTACTACGGTTGTGTTCTGTTCCTGAGCCCTCACGCTTTTTACGGCCCTTGTGGCAATCTCAATAAGTTTTTCCGCCTCAAACGGTTTGACTATGTACTGAAAAGCACCTACATCAAAAGCCTTAAAGACATACTCTTCAAGCGCTGTAACAAAGATGATTACGGTTTTCTTTCCTGACGCACGCAGTTTTCTTGCAGCTTCCATACCATCTAGCCCCGGCATCTGAATATCCAGAAATAGTATATCTGCATCAAAGTCATCGTTTAAGATGCCGGAAGCATTGTCAAAGCACTTGATAACAGCTGCCGTCGTTATATTGCGGATACATTCAGAAATTTCATCCCGTATTGCCTTTTCGTCATCGCATATTGCAATGGTTATCGATTTTTCCATGTGATCACGCTCCTATGGACATAGTATATCTGTTATATCGGCTATTCGATCCGGCTTACAGCCGAAAATGATGTGAATCGCACTTTTTTTGATGTGAATTGCACTAAAAAGCAGGAGGCTCTTAAGCCTCCTGCTTCATATTTTATTGTTAGAACACTTTTCCTTCTCGCATATAATCGATTATGTTTTCGTGCAGAATTCCATTTCTTTTCTGGAGTAAATAATCGGTAGTCAATACATATTTCGGATAGTTATCAGCAATCATCTCCAAAGGTCTGTACTCTCGATCCTCAGTTTCTTTACTTAATGCAATCGTATATGCGACCTGCACGTAAGAATAATTCATCTCACTGTTGCGTATGATAAAATCGCATTCCAATTTACCAATCCTACCGACGCTTACGGTACAATCCTGCGAGCAAGCATATATATAAAGCATGTTTTCGAGTGTAGGCCCATAGTTAACACGGTTATCGGTGTTTTCAGCATAATAGAAACCCAAATCGGCAAGATAATATTTTTTCTCACCGCTCAATGACTTCTTTGACTTCATGTCAAAGCGGTTGCATTCATATAATATCTTGGCATCAACCAATGCATTTATGTATTTAGAAATAGTGGCCTTCCCTATGCTTTGACCATTCTTTTTAAGTTCGGCACAAATACTGTTGATGCTGGTAGTTGCGCCAAAATTATTTACGACGTACCTGCGTACCAATTCAAATGTTTCTTTCTTTCTTATCTTGACGCGTTTACGTATGTCCTTGTCAAATATTTCCTTTATAACTCCCTGCACATACTTTCTCTTATCAGCAGGATCATCCAGGAATAACGCCCTAGGGAATCCGCTCTCAAGTATATAATTTGTCAATTCAGCCTGAGGATTGGTATCAATGGGTTTCCCCAAGAATATTTTCATATCCTCATATTCACCAAAACTGAGCGGAAACATTTCAAACTCAAGATATCGGCCTGTCAGTTTAGTAACTAACTCGCCACTTAGCAAATATGAATTTGAACCCGTGATAAATATAGACCAATCGCCGTCTGTTCTGTATCCGTTTATAACTTCCTCAAATCCCTTCACATTTTGGATTTCATCAACGAAAAGATATTTTAGACCTTCGGCTGTTCCCTGTTCATCTATACACTTTTCGAGCGCATCCGGGGTTTTGATGTTTTTGAAGCCTCGTTTGTCCAAGTCTATATATATGACGTTTTCTTTCGGAACGCCGCTTGCGATTATTTCATCCGCTATCATCTCCATCAAACTAGACTTTCCGCACCGTCTTACTCCGGTTATGACTTTTATAATATCGTCAGCATCATAGAATCCTCTGATTTTTCTAAGATAATTCTCTCGCTTAAATAACTTCATCCGGTTGCCTCCGCATTTTATTTCGTATACATTCTACCATTATGTCCAGAAAAACTCAAGTTAACGTTACCACTTTTGTGTTTTTGATAATTTCGGTAACGTTAACGGCCATTTAACGTGTGGGCTCAATCCCAAGATATATCTCCATGCCTTTGGTTTCCCGGGAAAAAGCGGTGCCGGCCCCCTTCTATCAGTGTTCAACCAACATTGTTCAAGTCCCATCTTCTGCATTCGGAGCGGAGTTCCTTAACCCCCGGCTTCATTCTCCGCTACCGTGTGTCATATGCACTCAATTTTTTATTGACATGTAAAGTTGCACATGCTATACTCCAAATATGCTCCATATGGAGCATATGCTGTTATCTTTGGGAGGAAAATATTATGGATGGAAGTTCGGAAAAAGTATCAGTAAACATGAATGTCGGTACATTGTCTCAAATAGACCTGCTGGTAGATCTGGGATATTATTCTAATCGGAGTGATTTTATCAATCAGTCTGTAAGGCAGTCATTGGATCAAAAGCAATCTATTATTGAAAATGAGGCGTCAAGACAACGTGAATCTAATGGGGATTGGTTTACGGGAATTTACGTAGTTACGAAAGATCAGCTCGTTAACGCTAAAGAAAGAGGAAAAAAAGTCAAGATAAGCGGCTACGGTGTTGTTGTAATTGATAAAAAACTTGATGATCTTGCCCTGGAAGTAATAGAGAGTATTGACATCAAAGGAAAAATTTTGGCATCGCAGAAAACAAAGGAACATTTTCAAGGGGTTCCCCGCAATGAATTGACCTGATTAGGACCCTGAACTGCCGGCTCCATTGGAGTATAAAGAGATAGTAGATAATTTATTTTCTCGTAAATTTTCTATATATTTCCTGTTGCTCATATATCCAAAATACGTTACACTGATGTACATAAAAGTAAATATATAGGGGGTAATTATTTATGTCAGAAACTTATTGCGGTAAAAAATGCGATGAATGTGCCTGGATGGCAGAGGAAGGGTGTCCCGGGTGTGAAAACGGTCCGGGAAGACTCCTTGCCCGCGGGGGAAACTGTAAGTTGGCATCATGCTGCAGAGACAAGGGGCACCGTACGTGCGAATCATGCGATCTTCGCGCCGGCTGCGGAAAGTATTTGGATCGCTATCGCTACCCTGCAGAGCGAAAAAAACAAGCCGACGAAGAAAAGAGGATGATCGAGGTTTATACAGAGCGATCGGATTTCCTTATCAAATGGTTTCGTATATTGTTAATACTTACGATCCCATACTTAATTGCATATTTCCTGACCAGATTTTCTATGGAGGCTTCCTCTTCAGCACGAAACTTACACATGGCAGGGACCCTGATAAGCCTGCTGACATCCGTTGCTTACGGAAGTATTCTTCTCCGCATGTCTTCAGTTGAGAAAAGATATCGTACGGCAGGTATATGCATGTTTATCTCTTCTGCCTTAGATTTTTTGGATTTAATCTTTTCGCTGTCTGACCGGTCCGGAACCGCATTCAGCGCCTTGTTGTATATTTTGCTCGTGCTGTCGGTCATTACAACTCTTTACGGGACATATAAAGAGTATTCCGGCCATTCCGCTGTATTCAACGGCATCGATTCCTACCTCTGCGAAAAATGGGCAAGGCTTTGGATATTGTATATCTGCTCTCTGGGCGGCGTTTTCGTGTCCGTATTATTTATGTTCATATCGATCAAATTCGGTTTGTTTCTGTTAATCATCAGTTGCATTGCCTTTCTCATCGGAGGCATTTTAAAACTTGTTTATCTGCACAGTTCCGCCGAGAAATTAACCATTTACAGAGACGACCATACAAACAACCGATAAAAAAATAAAGTAACGGGTATCCGAATAGACACCCGTTCTTTTTATTGCCTTTGCGTACGTTCCTTCACCCCGGATCTATTCTCCGCTGTCTGCCGCGGCATCCACCCTGTCCACGCTGAACAGACAGGGGATCACCAAAAAGTTCATCCCCTTTGCCTTAACTCTGTCAAAGTGTGACTCCGGGTCAACTTTAAGCCACTCGTCGATCACCTTCGAAGCCTCGTCGCTTCGCCTTATGTTCACATTATTCCTGGGCTCTTCGTAGTACGAAAACAATATGTTTTCATGCATGGAGATAAAGGCATATTTATCGCCTTTGTTCAGCCCTTCGTCGGTCAGTCTCCTGTGATACATCACATAGGATGTCAGTTTCGAAGGAAAAACGAAAGCGATCCTTCCCACCCTCGTTTTTACGGCAGTCGTCCTCTCCTTTTCCCATTCATCCGGGTCATCTTCCGGCTCGTACTGATAGTAGACCTTTATCATCGGAACAAAGTACCTGTCTCCGTCCTCCTCGGGCCATGGCTTCAGGAAGGCCCCAATTTCCGGACATATGCTTTCCGGATCGCTCTTCTCATCTTCGCTGTCGCAGATCTCTTCAAGATGCAGGAAGCCCATTTTTTTGTATCGGTAAAAGGAGATATTGCAAAATGCTCCGTTTTTTATAAGAAGTGATGCTTTCTCACGGAACAATTCGATCGTGCTTTCAAATTCCAATCCCTCAGCAGAAGCATTAAAGCTGCATCTGTATTGATGTCTGATCAACATTTCGATACCTTCCTTTTATTTTTTTATCTGAGAAAAACAAACAGCCATACGGTGATCATAGCATCGTAGACGCCGTGGGCGATGATCAGCGATAAAACAGAACAATTCCTGATCTTAAGTCTGCAAAAGCAGAAGAAAAGCCCGATAAGAGTTGTCATTACCACCTGTATCAGGTTTCCGTTAAAGATGTGGAAAAGTCCGAAAAGAACAGATGAGCATATGACTGCGATCGCATTGTTTCCTCCGACGCGCCTTAACTTTTCGAAGAGCATCCCTCGGAACACAAATTCTTCGGCCAGAGCAACACCGCATGTACAATAAACGAACTCAAAGATAAACTGCCACAGGAATTGATATCTGTGCCCATTATCAACAAAGTTCCCGTAGCCGAGCAGATGCGGCACGAGCGTCAGCACGACGGACATGCCCACTCCGATCAAAACTCCTGTAACGATCTGTCGTAGGATCCCGTCACGCCTGAATCCGTAGTTCTCGAGCTTTTCTTTGTCCGCTGCCATGATGATAACGGGCACGAGTGCGATCAGCCAGTAAAACAGGATCATCGTGACCATCCTCGTAACGAGAGGTAAAGACATGAGCACATAGATATTAAATGCCCGCACTCCTATGCATCCCGCCATGGTTCCCAAAAATGCGACAATGATCAGGATCAGTTCTTTTACTTTGTTTACTTTTTTCATGTTATCCTCCCTTCAAACCCGGTCAGTATTCAAACGAAAAACTTCCGGAATGTTCTTTGGTCTCAAGGACCACCTTCACTTTGACATCTGTATCCACCTTAAAGCTCTCGTTTCCCGTGATCTCTTTTTCAAAGATCACTTCTTTACTCTTGTAATCCAGGATCTTCACATTCAGGCTGCCGGATTCTGTCTTTACACTGCAGTCTATAGCGGCGGATCCGGATGAAGGTGTTAAGGTGTAATCAAACTTTCCCATTATCTTGTGGTAACTTCCCGATGCCCTGTGAGGCAAAGAGCTTCCGGAAAAGCCGATCCTGACACCGCTTGTTGACGGCATAAATCCGGTCAACTTAAGGATCGCGATGACAGCCACCACTGCGATCATTACAAGGATTCTTGTTTTCGTGTCTGTTTTTTTCATACTCACTCCTCGATCTTCTTGTTCTTGTTTATTTTATGTATCCTGTATGCTGCTACAGAGAGCTCTGCCGCGCAAAAAAGTGTCAGGCTTCCGAAAATCACAACAGGGATCATATAGGGCCATGTGATAATAGCTATGCAAAGGGAAAGAAATGCGGCATAATACCATGGTCTGCTCAGTCTTTTTAAGTAATCGACCCGATCTTCACTTTCCGTGTGGAGTTCGAAGGGCTTTCCGTCATTTTCTTTTTCTACGATCAACAGTTCCTTATTGTAGGTTGAGGTTGCAGATGTTGATGATACTCTTCCGCCCCTGTCACCCCAGGGCCTGTAGGTGACTTTATACACGGAGTAATCAAGATTTATGTTTTTGTAAAACACTTTGTATCCGAGGCTTTCAAGAAAACCCTTATAGTTTTCTTCCTCTTCCCATGACCTGTCTCCCACGTACTCAACAGTGTAAATGTACTTTCCGGGTTCACATTCTTCAAATTCGTATTCAAGCTTTCCGGTCTTTACAAGCCTGTAGCCCTTTGAGGCCATGCTGTTAAGCCATTTTGCCTGAAGTTTCATGAAGCCTGCGAAAAACCTTTTCTTTTTTATGCTCATTTTCTCTCCTCCACAATGCTGCCGGCAGTCTCCACCAGCTTTCTGAGTCTCAGAAGTTCCTTTTCGGCGATCTCCCTGCCCATAGGCGTTATCAGGTACTCTTTTGTCCGCCCGTTATCATTTCCGTAGGGTTCTATCCACCCCTTTTCGTTCAGTGTATTCAGCGCACCGTACAAAGATCCCGCTCCAAGCACCAGCCGGCCTTCGGTCTTTTCTTCTATGAACTGCATGATCGCATATCCGTGCCTTGGGGTGTAGAGAGCCAGCAATATGAAAAAAGTCACTTCTGTGAGCGCTCCGCTCTTAACGTTGTCTTTCAAAGCCAACATCCTTTCCGAAATAATTATTACGTTTACTGTAACATATCACTAAACGTAATATATCACTAACCGTAACATCTGTCAACAAAAAAAAGATTGTTCCTTCAAACAATCTTTTTTAACATGATATACCGTTGCCCAAACAATTAATGCCTGTAGTACTTCTTTATAACCTCTTCCGCCTTCTTTAAATGAATGTTGAAGTCGTTATCCTTCGCAGCCTCTTCGCGGGTCTCATAGATCTCCGAACTCCAATCCCACCAAAAGATCCCCGCAAGCCACTGCTTGTCAAAGAACGTCGAAAGACAGGATTCATAGAAGTTTGCCTGCTCATCCTCATCATGAGGAAATTCCTTTCGCATGAAATCCCAAGGCATTGCAGCACAGCCTCTGGCACTTCTGCATCCTATTTCCATAAAGATGATGGGCTTTTTCGTTCTCTCCGAAGTTTTTTCCAGCTTTTCGGAGATCTTTTCCCATTCCGCCTTCATCTCGGCAGCCGAGGCTCCGCCCTGCTTTGCAACCTTATAGTAAGCGGACGTTCCGATGTAATCGATGGCATCGTACCAGGCTGCTTCATCCTCATGTCCGTGATTTGTGTTGTATGTAAGTTTCCCGGAATAAACCTTTCTCACCGCAGCGATCAGGTCTCTCCAGTAGGCCTCTTTTCTTTCCGTTCCCAGCATTTCACATCCCAGGCAGAGCATCTCGCAGTGTGTGTACTCTGCGATCTCCGCATAATGAAGGATGTAAGCCTTGTAGAACTCGAACCAGGTCTTCCAATACTTGTCTTCCTCAAACATGGTCTGATCCGGGAAATTAATGAGAGCACGCCAAACGCCGTCTTCCGTATCGATCATGGGCTTCAGGCAGACCTTTACGTTGTTCTTTTTAAAGTGCTCGATGGTCGAAATGATCTCCAGATCCGGCACCGACCTTCTGTAATCAAAATAGATCTCTGTGGAAGAGTAGGTTTTCTGTCTCACGGAAAATGCAAGGCAAACCCAGTTGATCCCTGTTTCCATGAGTGCTTCACGGCTTCTGACAGCCGCATCGCTCCTATATGTTCCTTTAACAGCCTTGTAGCCGTAAGTGTATCCTTTAATCTCCATGATGACCCCTAAATACATATATTAATTAATTGGAGTAAATTATATCATATTCGGCTAAATGATTAAAGTTAAATAAGCCTTATCGAACCTAAAAAGGAGAGCTGTTTACTCTCCTTTTCGAATCTCTTCATTTCCTATTTCATGTTTTCATCATAAAACTGCAAAAATGTTTCAAACAGATCGGAATCAAGATTATTGCACCATCTTTCGCGATCAAGGATGCATGTCGTGTAGTCTGCCCTGTCCTTTTCAAACTGTTCGCGGTTTTCGGGGATAAGATAATCATAATCTATGGTCTTCAGCCATTTATCAAGATCCTCATCCAATTTCTTCACGTATTCCTGATCGTTGTAGACGTAATTGTGCCCGTTTTTCTCCAGCCGTATGAAAGAAAAACGGGGATCTTCCTTGTATTTTTCGTAGAAAATGTCAAAGCCGTATTCTATGGGGACCACATCATCATCAGAGCTGTGAAGTATCAATATGCCCGCATCGCTTTTTTCAAAACCGTCCATCGCTGTTCCCATGGCGGCTTTGCCGTACTTGATCATTTCATGGAGCTTAACGAAGGGCAGCAGAAGGTATATGCCCGCGCCGGCCTGTTTCTTCCCCTCCGCCTCAAAAAGATCGGAGGACTTGTTGAATCCGGAGCATGAGATCACAGCTTTTATGTCATGATCGTAACGCAGGACATTGCAAACGCTGTAGCCTCCCCAGCTGTGTCCGAAAAGGCCTATCGGAAGACCCGGGAATTCTTTTTCCGCAAAGGTGAGGGCCGCATCCAGATCCACGACTCCCTGAGGAATCCCGCCGACGCCGTCTCCCTCGCTTTCATCGTTTCCCGTGGCGTCATAGGCAAATACTGCATATCCGTTCTGAGCAAAGTAGTTTGCCACATCCATGTAGGAATTGTGCCCGCCTCCGCCAAAACCGTGGGCTATAACGATCAGCCCCTTCGGATCTTCAACCGCAGTGTAAAGGTAACCGGTGAGGAGCTGTCCCTTATTGGAAGCAAATTGGTAACCGGTTCGCTTAAGGCCTTCAAAGTCCTCAACATAAAGCCTGAGCGGCTCATAGCTTTCAAACCTTTTGTTAAAGTTTTCGTTGTATATCGAGACGGAAACGCTCCAGAGGCCTGCGATAAAAAGCACAGCCAAAGCACAGAGCGTTACTGTCAGTATTTTTTTTGCTTTTATCTTCATCTTTTTCATAGTTTTTGCTCCACGATGATCAGCTTATGCATAGACTGTGAAATTTCCGCTGTCTTAAGAAGAGATTATAATTTAACGTTCGTTAACAGTCAAGTACAATCGTAAAAGTCCGATCTTTCGCATCTTTCGGGGCACTGCTCGCATTATTCAAAAAAAACCGAGCGGTTACCCGCCCGGCGTTTTGGTTCCGTTATTGTTTAAGTTATCAGAGTCTAAAGAAATTCAGATCTTCCTGTAAAGTATCGGCGATATGCTTAAGCTCGGCAGAAGTTTCCGCAAGTCTTGCGGTTTCCGAATTCAGCTGAGCCATTGCGGAAGAAGTGGTTTCCGCAGAAGCCGCATTCTCTTCGGAAATTGCCGAAAGATTCGTCATTATGTTTACGATGGTCTCACTGGAAGCTTCACAAGCCGTTGATTGTTTCATTACTTCTTCAACCGCACTCTGAGTGTAATCGATACCCGTACTTACATTCGAGAAAATGTCACGTGTCGAATCGATGTCACTCTTCTGATTCTTAATGAGTTCAGAAGCTTCATTGATGGTTTCGACCGTACGGTTGGACTCCTCGGAAAGCATCTGGATGATACCGTCGATAATGGATGCGGATTCATTTGTCTGTGCCGCAAGTTTTGCAACCTCCGTAGCAACTACCGCAAAGCCTCTTCCTGCTTCACCCGCACGCGCTGCTTCTATGCTTGCATTAAGTGAAAGAAGGTTGATCTTATTGGCAACCGAGGCGATGAGGCTGATGGCATCCTTGATCTTTCCTACGGATTCGTCTGTCTTATGAACCTGCTCCGCTATCTTTCCGAAGGCTTCCGTGGTCTTGTCGCTGGAAGCAGTCAGTTCAAGCATATTATTGGAGGCTTCCTGTCCATTGGAGTTCATCTCATCCGACTTTTCGGAAAGTGTGGTAACGCTGTCATAAATGCGATTTATGTTCTCTCTGATCTCGATAACCTTCTGTGAAGATTTTTCAACATCTTCCGCCTGATCTACGGCGCCTGTTGAAATCTGATGAATGGCATCGCTTAAGTTTGTTGCGACTTCCTTAGTCTTGTTGGCGCTTTCCTCAAGGCCTATGCCTGATTCTGCCAGCACATTTGTCATCTTCTTAACCTTGCTTACGGTTCCCTCAAGGATATCCAAAAAGCCGTTCAGACTGCTTGCAAACATTGCAAACTCGTCCTTTCCCGAAGCATCGGCTCTTGTAGTGATCTTACCGGATGCGATCTCATCCACCGCTTCCTTAAAGGACTTAACACTCTTATTGATACTGAGTGTAACACTGCCGAGGAGAAGTCCGAGAAGTACGACACCGACTATCAATACTATGATAGTGACAACCTCAACACTGTTTTTAACAGTATTCATGTTCTTGTTTGCGGCATCCAGAACATTTTCGGCTATTTTTGAAAGAGAAGCGTTTATTTCAGCATTGCTTGCCTTTATCTCGATGGTTTCGGTATCCATCTTCTTAAGTTCTTCAAACAGCCCCTTTTTGATCTTTAATGCTGCCAGAGATTTCTCTGCCAAGGTGGAGTCTGTTGTATAAGAAGGAATGTTAACTTCAAGTTCCGCAAACAGTTTTTCTATTGCTGCAAGAGACTGAGTAATGTCTTTACCTTCTCCGATAAGCTTACTGTAATTAAGCACTTCACTGTCTATGTTTGACAGGGCACTTGCAAATCCGTAAACGCCCGTAAGAGATCCTCCGTATCTGAAATCATAGCCTTCAGGTGCCGAAGGATCCATGTAAAGCTCATATCTTAAAAATGTATAGTTCTGAACGTTGTATTCTTCTATTGAAAAAGTAGCCTGAACCTCTTCCCATCTGTTATTTGCGGCGTCAAACTTACCGGTAACCTTGATAGCAGCATCTCCTCCAAGCTGTGAAAGTTCAGCCGCTGCAGCCCCGTCACCTGCTTTTGTGATCTTCTCGATCTTGGAGAGATCGACCTTAACTTCGTTACCGTTGGCATCGATAAAATAAAGATTCTTAACGTAATAATCCGTCTGATAGGTTAAAGTTCCGCCGACACGAAGGCATATGTTATTTCTCTTACCGATCGTAGGAAGAGGATTGTCATAAACGAACTTAACATAAGTTACTCCGTCAATATCCACATATTCTCCCGCACCCAAAGTGCCTGTTGCCCAAGGGATCTCAAACCATTCGTTATGATTTACGAGAGACTTGAAACTGGCATTCAGTTGCTCGGTTGCAGCCGCGAACTCCTTGTATTTTCCAATTTCAGTGGAATATCCTCTTGATGCATGGAATTCCAGCAGTTTCTTATAATTTTCCTTGTCCCGGGCTACATTTTTCAAAATATCATCAATGTAACTTCCATAGAGTGCACCACCCTCTTCTTTCAGAGTCTGTGCCTTTTTCTCCATCTCATCCAGGTTCTGCAAAGTCCGGTCTATGTAGCTGTCATCAATATAATACTGATAAAGAGCATCATTTGCCAGGTTTTGTGTCTGTAACACACTGATCTCATTTACAAGTGAAACCACTTCACTGCTCTCAGAGTTTCGACTTAAGGATGTCATTCCAATGGAACCGATGAATAATGCTATGATTATTCCGGTAACACCCATTATAATAAACTTCCCTTTAACCGTGCGAAAAATGTTGCTCTTTACGCTATTGCTCCCGATCAAAGCTTTCTTATCGGAAGCAGCCTTCATTTTGTTTGTGTCTTTTGAAACACTTGTGCTTTTGTTGTAAGTATTGATCATTTTTCACTCCTTTTCAAAAGATAATTAATGCAACACCCTCACATTATATTATTGTATGACCTTGCTACTCATTTTGACCAGTAAACTTTTTCTTAATAAAGAATGATTTTGTTGTTGACAGATGGTTCTTTCCATGATAAAGTAGGTTCACTTTTGAAAAGCGAATAATTTACGGAGTCTTTTCAAAGCAATTATATGGCTGTGTTTTCAGCCGCTTACTTATTGAGTATCATCTCAAATTTTATAAGTTGGTTACTTATAACCGAAATGCACATGTGTTGTGCAGACTTGTGAAACCGGTCAATAATTGAGTAGTAAAAGTGTAATTGCTATATAGACTCTGAAAAACCTGTAACGATTGAAACCAGACTTTTTTTGTGAAAGTACGATGTTCAGATAACAAGACTGTATGCCATGCGCGCATACAGTCTTTCTTTTTATCGGAGGATCAGAAAAATGCGTCCCGAATATAAACTCGACCAAAGCAACGCCCCGATCTATGAGGCTTTGGAAACATTCAGAAACATGCGCGTCGTTCCTTTTGACGTTCCCGGCCACAAACGCGGCCGCGGAAACCCGGAGCTCACACGCTTTCTCGGAGAAAGATGCGTTGGCATCGATGTAAACTCCATGAAGCCCCTGGACAATCTCTGCCACCCCATATCGGTCATTAAAGAAGCCGAGGATCTTGCGGCAGATGCCTTCGGAGCTGCCCACGCCTTCCTTATGGTGGGCGGTACCACAAGCTCCGTTCAGACCATGGTACTCTCCGCCTGTAAGCGCGGTGATGAGATCATCCTTCCCAGAAATGTTCACAGAAGTGTCATCAACGCTCTCGTGCTCTGCGGAGCTATCCCGGTTTACGTAAATCCCGATGTGGACAGACGTCTGGGGATTTCTCTGGGAATGAAGCGTGAGCAGGTGGAAAAGGCCATTAAAGAGCATCCCAACGCAGTGGCTGTTCTGGTGAACAACCCCACCTATTACGGCATATGCTCCGACCTCCGTGCCATCGTAAAAATGGCTCACGATGCGGGCATGCTCTGCCTTGCTGACGAAGCCCACGGAACCCACTTCTACTTCGGTGATGATATGCCTGTTTCCGCAATGGCGGCAGGGGCAGACATGGCAGCAGTGTCCATGCACAAGAGCGGCGGAAGCCTGACCCAGTCCAGCTTCATGCTGATCGGTCCCAATGTAAATCCCGGATATGTCCGCCAGATCATAAACCTGACCCAGACCACTTCCGGAAGCTATCTTCTCATGTCCTCTCTGGACATAAGCCGCAGAAACCTTGCCTTAAGAGGCCGTGAAGTCTTCGAGAAGGTGGTGCATATGGCAAAATATGCAAGAGAAGAGATCAACAGCGCCGGCGGCTATTACGCTTTTGGAAAAGAGCTGGTAAACGGAGATTCTGTTTTTGACTTTGATGAAACAAAATTAAGCATACACACCCTGGACATCGGCCTTGCAGGCATCGAGGTCTACGATCTTCTGAGAGATGAGTACGACATCCAGATCGAGTTCGGTGACATCGGAAACATCCTCGCCTACCTCTCCATCGGAGACCGTATGCAGGAGCTGGAGCGACTGGTGAGCGCCCTCTCTGAGATCAGAAGGCTCTACCACACCGACGGCGCGGGACTCATGAGCCAGGAATACATCGAGCCCGAAGTGGCAAAAAGCCCTCAGGAAGCCTTCTATGCAGAAAAGGAAAGCCTTCCTCTCATGGAAACCGAGGGAAGGATCTGCTCCGAATTTGTAATGTGCTACCCTCCCGGGATCCCCATCCTTGCTCCCGGTGAAAGGATCACAAAGCAGATCCTTGAGTACATCAGATACGCCAAAGAAAAGGGCTGCAGCATGACCGGTCCCGAGGATCCCGAGATCCTGAGGCTGAATGTACTGGTATAAATCCATCGGTGCATTCGTTTTGAACAAGCCTTTTAAGGCAAGTGTTACGAAGTATTATCATTAAAGCTCAGAAAGGACATTCCACTATGGAAATGTGGTTCAGTGAATTTCATACACCGGATGTTAAACACAGCATCCGTATAAACAAGCAGCTCTACTCCTGCGAAAGCGATTATCAGCGGATCGACATTTTTGAATCTCCCGAGTTCGGCCGTGTGCTGACTCTGGACGGTAATGTCATGCTGACGGAACGGGACGAATTCATCTACGACGAGATGATCACCCACGTTCCAATGGCTGTCCATCCGAGCATTAAAAAAGTGCTGGTCATCGGCGCCGGAGACGGCGGAGTGGTCAAGGAACTTACAAGATACGACCGTATCGAGCACATCGATCTTGTGGAGCAGGACCCCATGGTAGTGGAAGCCTGCAGGACCTATCTTCCAACCAACGCCTGTCGTCTGGATGATTCCCGTGTACACATCACTATCGGAAACCCTTTAAAGTTCATCCGTCGCTGCGAGAATGAATATGACCTGATCATCGTGGATTCCACCGATCCCTTCGGTCCTTCCGAGGGACTCTTCACCAAGGAATTCTACGGAAACTGCTACAATGCACTGAATGCGGAAGGCATCATGGTGAACCAGCAGGGAAGCCCCTTCTATCAGCAGGATGCGGACGCCATGAGAAGGAGCCACAAGCGTATCGCCAGCACATTCCCCATATGCAGGGTCTACCAGGCTCACATCCCCACATACGCCGCAGGTTACTGGCTCTTCGGCTTTGCAAGCAAAAAGTACCATCCCATTGATGATCTTGATGCCAAGGCCTGGTCACAGTTAAATCTTAAAACACGTTACTACACCACCCGCCTTCATGTGGGCGCCTTCTGGCTCCCGGCTTTCCTTGAAGATATGCTTAAGGAGGTTGAACAGCAATAATGGAAAAGAACATAGAAACTTTTATCGGCTGCGATTCCGAATACGATGACGCAGACATCGTCATCTTCGGCGCTCCCTTTGATTCCACCACTTCTTTCCGCCCCGGCGCCCGCTTCGGATCCTCCGCCATCCGTCACGAAAGCTTCGGTCTGGAGGTCTACAGCCCGTACCAGGACAAGGAGCTCACGGATTACAGGATCTTTGACAGCGGAGACATAGAACTCTGTTTCGGAAGTGCGGAAAGCGCATTAAAGGACATCGAGGAAAGAGCCGACGAGATCCTTACTGACGGAAAGTTCCCCTTCATGATGGGTGGCGAACACCTGGTGACTCTCGGAGCTGTCCGGGCCGCTTTCAAAAAGCATCCCGACATGCACCTGATCCAGTTTGACGCTCATTGCGATCTCAGAGACGATTACCTGGGTGCAAAGCTCTCCCATGCGGCTGTTGTCCGTCGCTGTCACGATTTTATGGGTGACGGAAAGATCCACCAGTTCTGCATAAGAAGCGGTGAAAAAACAGAATTTGAATTCGCCGCAAAGCACACGGACATGCACAAATTCAGCTTTGACGGAATAAAAGAAGTTGTTGCGGATCTTGTGGCAAAGAAAGTTCCGGTCTATCTCACCATAGACCTTGACTGCCTTGATTCGGGCATATTCCCCGGCACGGGAACCCCCGAAGCCGGAGGAGTTTCCTTCACTGATCTTCTGCATGCCATAATTGAAGTTTCAAAATGCAACATCATCGGAGCGGACGTGAACGAGCTGGCCCCCATGCTGGATACAAGCGGAATGTCCACTGCCACGGCATGCAAAGTCGTAAGAGAGCTTCTGATCGCCATCGGAAGCAGATGAAGAAATAAAGCGTACAGAAAACATATGCCTGTTTCATCAGGCAGAAATACACAGATTTGAATGATTTAAAAATCAGGAGGATGATTATGAGCAGAGTACTCGTTATAGGTTGCGGCGGAGTTGCCAATGTAGCGATCCGCAAGTGTTGCATGGTGAGCGAAGTTTTCACCGAGCTGATGATCGCAAGCCGTACAAAAGAAAAATGTGACGTTCTTGCGGAAGAGCTTCGCAAGATTTCAAAAACAAAGATAGAAACAGCAAAGGTAGACGCAGACAGTAAGGACGAGCTGGTAAAGCTCATCAACTCCTACAAGCCAGACCTTGTAATGAACATTGCGCTTCCCTATCAGGATCTCACCATCATGGATGCCTGCCTTGAGTGTCATGTAAACTACATGGATACAGCCAATTACGAGCCCGAGAACACCGACGATCCCGAGTGGCGCAAGATCTACGAAAAGCGCTGCAAGGAAGAAGGCTTCTCGGCTTACTTCGATTACAGCTGGCAGTGGGCTTACAAAAAGAAGTTCGAGGATGCGGGACTCATCGCTCTCCTCGGCTCCGGCTTTGATCCCGGCGTAACACAGGCCTATGTTGCATATGCAAAGAAGCACGAATTCGACACCATCGACACCATCGACATCCTTGACTGCAACGGCGGCGATCACGGTTACAAGTTTGCCACAAACTTTAACCCCGAAGTCAACCTCCGTGAAGTTTCCGCTCCCGGAAGCTACTGGGAGGACGGTCACTGGATCGAGATCCCCGCAATGAGCATCAAGCGTGAGTACGACTTCGATCAGGTGGGAATGAAAGACATGTACCTTCTCCACCACGAGGAGATCGAGTCCATCGCAAAGAACCTTCCCGAAGTGAAGCGCATCCGCTTCTTCATGACCTTCGGACAGAGCTACCTCGATCACATGCGCTGTCTTGAGGATGTGGGCATGCTTTCCACCACTCCCGTCATGTTTGAGGGCAAGGAGATCGTTCCCATCAAGTTCCTTAAGGCTCTCCTTCCCGATCCCGCAAGCCTCGGTCCCCGCACTCACGGAAAGACAAACATCGGCTGCATCTTCACGGGCAAGAAGGACGGCAAGGACAAGACCTACTACATCTATAACGTTTGCGACCATCAGGAGTGCTACAAGGAAGTAAAGAGCCAGGCCATCAGCTACACCACCGGTGTTCCCGCAATGTGCGGTGCTCTCATGCTCCTCACCGGTAAATGGAACACTCCCGGCGTTCACACAATCGAAGAACTCGATCCCGATCCCTTCATCGAAGCTCTGGACAAGTACGGACTTCCCAAGAGCGAAAGCCACGATCCGGTATTGGTTAAGTAAAAGAACTAAGCAGGCTGTAAATGGCAGGTAATCAGATTTCCGAAAAATGCAATGCAGGCTAAGGTTGCCGATGTTGCATGTTTTCAGCAACCGCCCCACCCACATGAGCATATAACGGGGGCCCTCCCCCACTTCGTGGCGGTCCTCCCCGTTATCATTAGTAGCGAAGCGGATTGCGATTGCAAGACAATGGGGAGGCCCCCATTGTATGGGCTTTGGGGCGGTGTGAACAGAAACGTAAAAAGGAGACATATGCAGGTACAATTTAAGAATCTGGAAAAATACAATATCGAAGAATTGTTTAAAAACGTGAAAACTCCCTGCTACATCCTTGACGAAGCAGCCTTCATGAAAAACGGCGAGATCCTTAAAAGCCTGCAGGAAGAAACAGGGGCGAAGGTGCTTCTTGCAGAGAAAGCCTTTTCAAACTTCACCCTTTTTCCCCTTCTTTCACAATATCTCGCAGGCACCGAAGCCAGCGGGCTTTTTGAAGCACGTCTCGGTCGGGAAGAGATGCCCGATAAGGAAGTCCATGTGTTTTCTGCCGCATTCAGAGACGATGAATTTGCTGAAGTTTTAAAGTATGCAGACCACATTGTTTTTAATTCCGTCCATCAGCTGAAGAAGTTTGGACCCATTGCGAAAAAAGCAGGAAAAGAAGTCGGCTTAAGGATCAATCCCGAATGCTCGACTCAGGAAGGTCATGAGATCTACGATCCATGTGCTCCCGGAAGCCGTTTGGGCGTAACACGGGAAGTTTTCGACAAAGAGATGGATAAGGAAACCTTCTCTCTGCTTTCCGGCCTTCACTTTCACACTCTCTGCGAACAGGACGCCGATGCGCTGGAGATCACGGTCAAAGCATTTTTCAGGAAGTTCGGAGATGTTGCAAAAAAGCTTAAATGGCTCAACATGGGAGGCGGTCACCACATCACGCGTCCCGGCTACAATCTCCCTCTCTTAAAAAAGATACTCACCGAGATCCACAAAAAATACGGCCTTCAGCTCTATCTCGAGCCCGGAGAAGCCGTAGCTTTAAATGCCGGTTACCTTGCCACCAGAGTACTAGACATTGTGCACAATTCCGGTCACAACATCGCGGTCCTCGACATGAGCGCTGCCTGCCACACCCCCGACGTTATCGAAATGCCCTACATGCCTCCGCTTCTGAATGCATGTCCGATTACGGACACTGAGACTGTTGATCCTTCAACAGAAGCCAACGCATCTTCCGATGCTCAGTCCTTTAAATCCGTCATCTCGCACGATGCGCAGCCCCATAAATCCGGTGCTACTACTCCCGATGCACTGACTGAGACAATGTCGGATCTTTTTGGGGACGTTTTTGGTGATGCCATCGACGATATTTTCGGTGGCGCTCCGAATACAGACCATAATCCCGTCACTCGGTCCCGTACCTTCCGTCTCGCAGGTCCTTCCTGCCTTGCAGGGGATGTGATCGGTAACTACCTTTTCGATCACGTTCTGAAAAGAGATGAACTTCTGCTCTTTGGGGATATGGCCATCTACTCCATATGCAAGAACAACACCTTTAACGGGATCCCGCTCCCAAGCATTTATCTTCTTAAGCAGGACGGCGATCTGGAACTTATAAAAGAATTCTCATATGATGATTTTAAGGGGCGTCTTGGATAAAGACACCCCTTTTGAAATCCTTATGATCTGATTTTTTTCGTATCATTCAAAATCGTCCTGTTTTCTACCGTCCAAAACCCGCTGTTTTTCCTATAATGGCATCAACATGTATATCCCGGCTTCTTGTACAGCACCTTCTCATCCGCAACGATCTGCGCGTCCCAGACCTTATCTTTCCATTCACTTTCCGAAATGTCCTTAATTGCTACGGATACACTTTTCTCTTGGCATCCCAATGTCTCAACGATGGCCTTCGTTATCCTTTCCGCGCATTCTTTCTTTTGCTCCTCCGTCCTTCCCGGGAAGCATTTTACCTCAACATGTGGCATAATTGATCTCCTTTCTGTTTTGTATTTCCATGACTTTCCTGTATCATTAACTCAGGCAAACAAAATGTATTTTTTCTCTAAAACCTCTTGTTAGCAATAACTTCTTTTTGTCTTTGCTTTAAAAAATAATTGGTTACTATTCTGATAAACCCTTTTTCCTCTTCATCATTTGTCTACTTCTTCAAGCTTCATATCTTTACACAATATATATAATTTATGTAATGCATCAGATTTCGACATTTACCCTCCATCTACATAAGTATAAAGAAATACTGCTTTGAATCCTTCTTCTCCCCTTTGTTTTTACCATTCTTCTTCATCATCCGAGCCCAACCCGTTACGGTAAAACTCGCTGATTCTCGCATTTGCGGCTTCGCTCTCCTTCTTAGCTTTCCACCGCTCGATGTCGCTGCAGATTGCAAGCATCTCATCCACCACAAGTTCTTCGCTCTTCGGCTTTACATTTTCCAGATAGCCTATCATCCTGGCGATCGCTTTGGGGCTCCCCAGCTGCTTTGCCATGAGTTCCCCCAGTTCTTTCGGAAATCCCAATTTAGCGGTAGCATTTACAAGTTCATTTTTGAATTGTGTCCAGGACGTTTGTTCGTTATACAAAGTGGTCATCTCTCCTCACAATCAGTAATTCTATCATTGAACTTCGGAAATTTAAAGTGATGATTGAAAAAATTCCTTTCATGAAATAAAAAGCGATTTCAGCATTCTCTTTATTCCCTTTATATCCAAAGGGGACTCTTCGGTTTCATATGTGATCAAGAGATTCTTTCCGAGATATATGCCATTTTCCCTGTATTCATCCAGTTTATGGAATGTAGCAGCCCTATATCCGTCCTCATCCATGAGTCCCAAATGTTCCAGGAAGATCTCCTCTCTGGTTTTGGTATTGAGTAAAGTAAAGTCAGGGTATCTGATTCCCATATTCAGTTGCAATGGAGCCTCATAACGATAGGGAATACCCAGATCATATAATATGTCTGCAATTATCGCTTCGGATTTAGAACGCACTTTCTCGCCCCTTTTGGTATCGTATCGTAGATTCTCAGATAAATAGGAGTTTGCTTTGAATTTCACGGATTGCCACTCTTCGGCATAAAGATCGTCGGATAAAATGTACGGTATAACAAGCCTTTGACGTTCGGGAGAGAGTTTTAAAAAGGTCGAGTCCCCATTGTTGTCTTCAAGTTTATCTATTATTCTCTGCAAAGTCTTTAATTCTTCATTCGCTTCTTTAAGAAAACGCTTATTATAGTCCTTTTGCGCCAGCTCTTTAACCAGTGGCTTATTTTTAACCGACAGGTAATCTCCAACTGTGTCATTCTTTACCATTACATTATAGTACCGATAACCCTTTTCGGTTTTTACCACCCGCAATCGTCCTTCCGGAAAGTTACCTTCATCCTGTTCTGCAAGTTTAATGGCCTTTTTAATGATGGATTCACGTTTTTTCAATTGTTTGATCAGTTCTTTCATGAGAATTTCCTTTCAAGAATTAATAGAAGTATAGAATTTTTAACTAAATGATTCCGGAATGGTCAATTTAGTTAAAGAAAACAGAGGACCGCACGCCCTGATCTGCCGTGTGAGGGGGGAACTTTTAACTAAGTGAGGGTTTTTCACTGCTTTTAGTTACAAAAAGCAAGGCTTCGCGCGGCTTTCACCCGCGCTCGAGGGGGAAATGTTTAACTAAGTGAGGGCTTTTCACTGCTTTTAGTTAATAAAAGCAAGGCTTCGCGCGGCTTTCGCCCGCGCTCGAGGGGGGAATTGTTTAACTAAGTGAGGGCTTTTTCACTCTTTTAGTTACAATTAGCAAGGCTTCGCGCGGCTTTCACCCGCGCTCGAGGGGGTAACTTTTAACTAAGTGAAGGCTTTTTCACACTTTTAGTTACAAAAAGCAAGGCTTCGCGCGGCTTTCGCCCGCGCTCGAGGGGGAAATGTTTAACTAAGTGAGGGCTTTTCACCGCTTTTAGTTAATAAAAGCAAGTCTTCGCGCGGCTTTCACCCGCGCTCGAGGGGGAATTGTTTAACTAAAACGAAGGTTTTGTGGGATTTAGGTAAAAAAGAGGGATTTGCGTCCCAAGAATTGCCTGTATCGGGGATTATACCGCCGGTAAAGGGAAATGTCAACAAAAACAGCGGCAGAGAAAAGTCAGAGAAAGGCCAAGAAAAACCCCGGCAGGAACGCCGGGGCAAAATCATCAAAGATGTAGGCAGATTAACAATTGTATAAGTGGTGGCTTCTTTCTCAGTGAGCATGCCCGAAACTGAACTTCCGCTCTGTTCCGGTCATCAGTCTCCTGATGTTCTCTTTGTGGCGAACGATCAGGAGGATCGCAGAAACAAGCGAAAGAATGATAGCCCATGGCTCTGCGCCCACGATCAGAAGGACAACCGGTGCTGAAAGGATTGCAACCATTGTAGCGACCGACATGTACTTTAACGTGAACAGGAGCAGGCAAAGAAGCACAACCCCCACAAGTCCTGCGCGCCAGTCGTAAAACCAGAGGGCCGCAATGTCAACCAGGAAGCCTT